>FWPU01001837.1_pt1 | contig 61471 bp, 50 predicted proteins | sample 2228361 | NCBI WGS metagenome assembly FWPU01 (sample SAMEA103939777, study PRJEB20133) | metagenome
TATACAAAACTAAGTTAAAAAGTGAGGCAAAATTGCCTCACTTTTTTTTAAAAAAATTTTTTTGTCGGACAACAGTGAAATTCAATATTAAAACTCTCTCCAATGCAGGCAATTTATCTTTGATTGTTGGCTTTGACAGATTAAAATGTTAATTTGCCGGTAAACATCAAAATGATTTTCTTTTTGTGGAATCCATTTGAACCATAGCGTATATTTTCCATTGCTTTTATTTTAGTGATTGCTGTTTTTGCACCCTGTCACGCAATTTTCCCTTAAAAAAAATGTTTACGCTTTTTTTGATATTACAGAGCTTTCACAATGAAGGTGTATAAAAACCAAAAATGCCCGGATAGCAAGGATTTTAGCAATTTAGAAGTAAAAAAAGACCTCTCTCCAACCCCCTCTCCTTCACAAGGAGAGGGGGGGGCGTAAGGGCGGGGTGAGGTTTTCAATTCAAATTTGTTTGAAATAAAAAAGCCCTTGATTCATCTCAAGGGCTTTTTGATAAAAGTTATGAATTCGTTTTTACAAAGAGTTCACCTTTTTGGTCAACTGGGATTTTAACCTGGCTGCTTTGTTTTTGTGGATGATGTTTCTTTTGGCAAGCTTATCAATCATGGAAATAATTTTTGGAAGATTTTCTGCAGCAACTGTTTTGTCTTTTTCCAATCTCAATTTCTTGATTGCATTACGTGTAGTTTTAGCAAAATAACGATTGTGCAACCTTCTTTTTTGAATTTGTCTGATTCTTTTTTTTGCCGATTTGTGGTTTGCCATAATCTTTTTTAATTATATAAATAAAATTTCCAATCAAATTTAGCAGCCCGTAGGGGAATCGAACCCCTGTTTCAAGAATGAAAATCTTGCGTCCTAACCCCTAGACGAACGGGCCATTTTCCCTTTCGGGATTGCAAAAGTAATAATATTTTTAAATCCACAAAATTTTTTTCAAAAAATTTTTATCCTTGATTGTTGTCATCAAGATTGTATTTGAAACCCAATCTTTTACCGGTACGAATTGCCACCTTCTCTCCTATCTCTTTTATGTCGGCCACTGTTGCAATCATGTTTTCTTCAAAAGGTGGCACCAGCAAATCAAAACTTAACGTGTATAGCACAATAGAGTTTATCACTTTTTCAACATAGTGGTCATCAAGTACATTGTGAACGAAATCATTGTACAAAAAACTGAGTTGTCTTTTGCCTTCCACAAAAAAATGTTCTTCCCGATTGACAAAAATTCTGGCAATCAAATAACCAAGATCGTTTGAACGATTATATTTAAAAGAATCGGATAAAAAATTATAGACCGAAATCATTCCACAGAAAGAATTCAAATACTGATTCCTGACATAAGAGGTTTTCCAAATATAATGCGATTTATCAAAGTCAAAAACATTGGTATGCATGAAAAATACCAAAATGTCTCCGGCAATTTTCATTTCAAAATAATTTTCGGTCGATTTGAGTATCTCAAATGTTAAACGAGGATCTTTACCGGAAATTTTTCCTGTTAAGAAATCGGCTAATCCTTCTGCTTTTTGTTTAAATATTTCAAATTTTTTCAAGGTAATGGAATATACATCCTGTTTGGTCGCAGATTTTTCCAACAATAGTTGTTGAATGAGTTCAATGTCTTTATTTTGTTTCATATAAAAATTTAATAAGCACGTGCGAAAATCACTTTGTGTCGCGCAGGTTTTCCTGTGTAAATACATTTTCCTTCAGGAAATGTTTCCTCCAAAGGAATACAACGTATTGTAGCTTTGGTTTCTTCTTTAATAGCCAATTCGGTTTCAGGAGTACCGTCCCAATATGCATATACAAAACCACCCGCCTCGATTAGTTTTTTAAACTCTTCATAATCTCGGGCATGATAGGTATGTTCATTTCTGAATTCCAATGCTTTTTTGAAAAGATTTTTCTGAATATCTTCCAATAATTGCTTTATGGTATTTAATAATGATTGTTCTTCATAAGCAGCGATGATTTTTTCGCCTGTATCTCTTCTGGCGATTTCTACCGTATTGTTTTCCAAATCCTTAGGACCTATAGCCAACCTTACAGGCACTCCTTTAAATTCGTATTCATTAAACTTCCATCCGGGTTTTTTAGTATCGTCATCATCCAGTTTGACAGTAATATTGTTTTGACGCAATAAATCAATTAATCGTTTGGTCTTTTCTTTGATCCGGTCAAGCTGTTGATCATTTTTATAGATAGGAACAATCACCACTTTCAATGGGGCCACTTTTGGGGGCAACACCAATCCGTTGTCATCAGAATGGGTCATAATGAGTGCTCCCATCAACCTTGTAGACACACCCCAGCTGGTAGCCCAAACATACTCCTGTTTGCCATCTTTGTTCTGAAAAGTCACATCAAAAGCTTTGGCAAAGTTTTGTCCCAAGAAATGTGAGGTTCCGGCTTGAAGCGCTTTTCCATCCTGCATCAATGCCTCTACACAATATGTTTCTACAGCTCCGGCAAAACGCTCAGTTTCGGTCTTTATGCCTTTAATTACAGGAATAGCCAACACATTCTCCAAAAACTCGGCATAAACATTCAACATTCTCTCGGCTTCTTCAATGGCTTCTTCTTTGGTAGCATGAGCCGTATGGCCTTCTTGCCACAAAAATTCGGCCGTACGCAAAAATAAACGGGTACGCATCTCCCATCTGACAACATTGGCCCATTGGTTTATCAACAAAGGAAGATCTCTGTATGATTGGATCCAATTTTTATAGGTATTCCAAATAATTGTTTCGGAAGTAGGCCGCACAATCAGTTCTTCTTCCAGCTTGGCTTCCGGATCTACCTCGATCTTTCCGTCCACGGTTTTCAGCCGGTAATGCGTCACAACAGCACATTCTTTGGCAAACCCTTCAACATGAGCTGCCTCTCTGTTAAAAAACGATTTGGGTATAAACAAAGGGAAGTATGCATTGACGTGTCCGGTGGCTTTAAACCTTTTGTCGAGTTCATCTCTGATTACTTCCCAAATGGCAAAACCATAAGGTTTTATTACCATACAACCTCTCACAGCCGAATGCTCTGCCAAATCGGCTCTAATTACCAGCTCCTGATACCATTCGGCATAATTTTCGCTGCGTTTTACTAAACCTTTAGCCATAATTTTTTTGGTATAATATTTGTAGTTTTTCGAGTGTCAAAATAAACAAAAAGAAAAATGAACAACAAAAATAAAATACAAAATCCTAATAAAAAGGAGGGCCGAACTATGAAAACAATGAAAACTATTTTAATTGCCGCAATCATTTTGCTGGCCGGGTTCAACAACCCTTTACCGGCAAATGTAGAAATCTTTCATGAAAACCCTGAACAACCCGGTTTTATACCTGAAATTGTAGACACTCCAACGGCGTCTGACTATTCTTCTTACCGGGACGATCAAGGCAACACTTACATTACCAACAATTATTATTATGATGATTACTATGATTATTCTTATTCTGCAAGAATCAGAAGGTTTTACCATCCGGTATATTCAAGTTATTGGCATGATTATTATACCAATTATTATTGGTATACATACGATCCGGTTTTGTTTGGCGTAAGCATCTATTATGGCTACAATTGGTGGTATCCGGGACCTTGGAGAGGCGGATGGAGAATTTGGTGGTCCTGGGGATGGGGTTGGTCCTGGGGATGGTATGGCGGATATTGGGGCGTTTATTCCTACTGGGGTCCATCCTGGTACTGGCCCGGTTATTATGGAGCATTCTATTATGGATGGGGCAACCCTTGGGGATGGGGTTACTGGAATGGTTACGCCAACGGATATTGGAATGGATATTGGAACGGCTACTACAATGGTCTTTATGCATCATATTACAATAGCTATGATCCAAACAGCAGCACATATTATTACGGACACAGACCCAACCTCCCGGGAGGCCGTCAATCTGTATCGAACAACAGTGTAGCCTCCGGTCAAAGCACCAACAGTACGCTCAAACAAGCATCTCCCGTAACAAGAGGGGAGACCAAAGCCAATATTTCTAATCCGGCCCAAGTTCAAACAGATCGCGGTACAGGAAAAAGTAATACCATTAACCCCAACACTCCTGATGTATATACCTCTCCACAAGTGCAACAAGAAAATGCTGTAAGAAACTATGGTGGCTATACTGCCCCACAAGCACCGAAACCCGTATATATTGAAAGGCCCTCATCCGTATCACAACCCAACAACCCCGTTCAAAACAATTCAGGTTACTCTCGTCCACAACCTGTTAATCCCGGACATAACCGTCCTCAACCGGCCAATCCCAATCCGGGGAATTATGGTCGCCCAAACCAAACTCCTTCCACACCAAGAAATCATTATTCGGCCCCGGACAACTCACCTTCCTATCAAGCCCCGGCATCAAGACCAAGATCCTATACCCAACCTCAAAATTTTTCCCGTCCAAGATATAATTCCTCGCCCTCCGTATCTCCCGGTTTCTCAAGACCATCTTCTCCCGGTGGATTCAGCCGTCCCGGATCAGGTGGATTTTCTTCACCTTCGCCGTCCGGAAGGCCTTCCGGAGGTGTAAGATCTATGCCTTCTCCCGGTGGCAGAATGGGCAGACCATAGTAATTGTATAAAACTAAAACTTTTAAGCCATGAAAAGACAAATCATTATCTGCCTGGTGGTTTTAATGGGCATCTTTAAAACAGTAAATGCTCAAAATGAAAATGATGCCATACGCTATTCATTATATAACTATGAAGGTACAGCTCAATTCCAAGGCATGAGTGGAGCAATGAGCACATTGGATGGGGATCTGTCAAGCGTTTCGCTCAATCCGGCAACTTTGGGTTTCTTAAAATACACTCAATTTTCTTTTGCACCTGCATTTTCCTTCTCATCCATTACCAACAATTATCTTGATCAATCTTACGTTCAAGATAAAACAGCATTTAATTTCAGAAATGCAGGAATGGCATTCAAGTCTACTCCGATATCATATGATTGGAATAGTTCGGCGTTTGCGATAGGTTACAATCGGTTAGGGAATTTTAATGGTTTGTCTTTTTTAAGAGGAACCGTTGGTAATAGTTTGCTAGACACATACATAAACGATATCAACAGCAGTGGCGGAATGCCAAGCAGCGAATTGTCAAAATACTATCCTTTCACGGCTCATCTTGCCTATGAAACTTATTTAATCAACCCTGATACATCTAATCCAAATTTTTATACTCACGTTATGCAGCCCTATCCTTCAATGACACATCAACTAAGCAGCTTAACCACAGGAGGCATGGGAGAATTGTATTTGGCTTATGCAGGGAATTATTCAGATCAATTATCCATCGGAGCCGGTATTTATTTTCCTATGGTTAATTATTATCAACGTACAGTTTATGATGAAATCAATGACAGTAAAGACAGCACAACCGGCATCAACGACTGGAACATGCGTTATAAGCTTTCCACTGATGGCATGGGATTCAATTTTAAAGTCGGAATGATCTATAAACCGGTCAATTGGCTCAGATTCGGATTATCGTTCCATTCTCCTACTTTTTTCAGTTTGACCGATAATTGGGACGTATTGATGAATTCGTCATTTGACACGGCATCTTATGAATGGCAATCGCCATATGGCAGATTTGACTACAAATTGCGTACACCCTTCAGAATCATCACCGGGCTTTCATTGTCAGATGAAAATCTTGGCAAGATCAGTATTGACTATGAATATGTTGATTACAGCAGGGCATTCCTTAGTCCTGATAACAATGGATTATATTCATTTTCCACTGAAAACAACCGGATTCAAAGTCGTTTTGGGGAATCTCATACCATCAGGGCAGGTGTTGAAGCAAACTTGTCTCAATTCAGATTTAGAGCCGGATATATGTTGGGCACCTCTGTAGACAGGTCTGTCAATTATTTAAACCGTTTTGGTTATTCTGCAGGGTTTGGCATTGTGTTTAATGATGTGTCTGCTCTGGATTTTGCATATAACTTCCAAAAAATTAACAGCGTCGTAAGCATTGACCCAACGTACAACTCAGCTACCCAAACCATACATTATAACAGTTTTATCGTGAGTTGGAAGTGGTTTATCTATTGATGCAAGATTTCAGCATCCACTATGCACTTGCCGGCATTGATTCATTCAATACAATCTTTGCCGGCTTTTTATTTCATATAAAATCGTAAATGTTTTACCATAAATGATTTTTCTTGCCAAAATCCAACAAGCATTCAACCGCCTTATTGCCTGATTTTCCCAATTCGAAAGAATATTGATTTACATACAAGTCGATATGTTTTTTCATTACTTGTAGGTCCATATTTTGAGCATATTTTTTTACGAATTCCATCACTTTATCGGTATGTTGATAGGCAAATTCCAATGATGATTTAATCCAGTGATCTATCTTTTTTCTTTCATCCGCGGTAAAATCTTTATGTGCCACTATGGCTCCCAGCGGAATTGGTGATTGGGTCAAATTTTCCCACATTTCGCCCAAATCGGCCACTTTGTGTAATCCTTTTTGAGCATAAGTAAATCTGTTTTCATGTATAATCAGTCCGAGATCAAATTGATGATGGATGACGGCATCTTCAATATCGGAAAAAATCATACTTTTTTTTCGAGTAAGTTTTGGGAAAAATACAGACAACAAAAAATTAGCCGTGGTTTTATATCCGGGAATGGCCACTGTTTGTTCCGGATTAATATCTTGCATGTTAAATTTTTCTACTGAAATTAACAAAGGTCCGCATCCATGCCCCAACGCACCTCCACTTTGCAACAAATGGTATTTATCGCGGCAATAAGCCCATGCATGGTAACTAACTTTAATAACCGGATATTTTTCCTGATCCATCCATTGATTCAACCTGTCAATATCGGCAAATACGGGTCTGAATTGATACCCCGGGGTATCTATCCAACCGTTGACCAGGGCCGCAAATATAAATGTGTCATTCGGACAAGTCGATATGGCTATGGGAATATTTTTCATAGTCAGAACAATGTTTGTTTCAAATAATTTTTTAAATTGTCCAATGCCAAATGAATGTTCCAATTATTTTTATTGCGATCTGCAAATTTATTGGAAATAGCCCTGAGTTGAAAAACCGGCCTGTAATGTTGTCGATATGCCAGATATGCAAGTACTGCACCTTCCATGGTAGAAACAGAGGGATGATAAATCCGGCGGATCAGGGTAGCATGCTTATGAGCAAAAAAGATGTTTTGTATGGTAATGGCATCAACTACCGGCAGATAACTATCAAAATCAAGATATTGATAAGAATTGTCTGATGGGAAATCCTGAATTTCGGAAAAAAAAGCATTTTGAACGGGCAAAAATGAATCGTTTTCAACAATGGCAATATCGGCAAAAGTATCGTTTTTCACCTGTACCACTGTTCCGATTTCAATATCTTCCCAAGCCCCTGCAATGCCTGTGAGTATGATTTGATCATATTTGTAAAAATCAATTTTTGACAAATGATAAATCGCCGGAATGGCCGTGGGACCGGAAATCAACAAATGAATATCCGTTCTAATCTCTTGAATAGCCCGGGAATTTTCAATATCATCAAACAATCTTGATGCCTCCAAAAAAGTAGGTACAATCAATAATTTGGGTTTATCATTCTTCATGAAACACTCTTTTGATTCTGTGCGACAATCCTGTAAGCAATTCGTAAGGAATTGTATCGCAAATGCCGCTCATTTTTTCCAAATTATTTTCAGATGAAAAAATTACCACACGGTCTCCTTCTTTGCAATCTATGCCGGATACGTCAATCATACACATATCCATACAAATCCATCCTACTGTGGGGGCATATTGTCCATTTACATTAACCAACCAACGTCCATGACTTAATTGACGCCTTAATCCATCGGCATATCCTATCGGCAGTATGGCGATTTTATGTTGTCGTTCGGCTCTGAACATTCTTCCATACCCTACTGATTCTCCTTTGGAAACAGTTTTAATTTGCGAAATACGGGATGTGAGACGATGTGGAATTTTCAATTGAGGGTGTCGGCTTTTCCCAATAAATCCATGCAAACCTATTCCCAGACGAACCATATCCATGGCAAATTGAGGGAACCGTAAAATACCTGCAGAATTAAGTAAATGTCGGATGGGCCGATAATCCAATTGGGCTTCAATTTCGCGGCACATTTCAACGAAAACATTGGCTTGTCGGAGAGAAAATTCATCTTGCTCAGGATCTTCAGAGGCCGCCAGGTGCGAAAAAATTCCTTCTACAAATAAATACTTGTCTTGTTTGATGATCTCTAACAATTCTTCCATTTCATCAGGTTTAAAACCAAGACGGTTCATTCCTGTGTCTAATTTAATATGAACAGGATACGGAATGCGATCGCCATAATCTAACACAGCCCGGGAAAATAATTTCCATTGTTGAAATGAAAAAATGGACGGAATTAAATTGTATTGAATCAACAATGGAAATGTTTCAGGTTCAGGATTCATAACCAAAATGGGGATGTTCACTCCTGCTTCACGCAGTTCAACCCCTTCGTTAGTAAATGCCACGGCAAAATAATGGCAGCCGAGATACTGCAAGTAGCCCGACAATTCTTTCAAACCTGATCCATATCCAAATGCCTTGATGATTGCCATGATTTTGGTAAATGAGGGAATTTGTTTTCTAAAAAAATGAAAGTTATGTGCAATGTCATTCATGCTGATTTCCAATTGTACCGAATGAATAGCAGGTTCAAAAAATGCAGCCACTTTTTCAAGTGTATATTTTCTGCTTCCTTTAATTAAAATCACTTGATTGGAAAGACGTATCGTTTTGAGATATTTGATCAACTCCTCTGCACCTTGATCGAAATGCTTCAGAAATGTTATTTGTTGCAATCTTGCTGATAATTGCTTCCATTGTGGACCAAGCAAAAAGATATGATCAAATGATTGTTGTAAAATTAAATTTAATGCATTCTGATAGGTATGAAAATCGGTAAAGCCATCAAAATCGGTCAGAATAAGCGTTTTTGGTTGATTTGGGCGTAAAGCGGGCAAGTATTCCAGGGTGGTTTGCAAGGAACCGGGATCGGCATTGTAAAAATCACAAATCAATAAATTGTTGTTTTTTCCCTGCCGGGTTTCCATTCTCATGGAAATGATCGGCAAGGATTGTAATTGTTTTCCCAAAATATCTGCAGGGATGCCGTGGACAAATGCAAACAACAAGCAATTCATCGCATTGTGTAAGGAAGCCGGATCATTGAAAGGCAGCTTAAATTCGTAAATTTGATCATTGAATACCACCTCAAACAACCGTTGATCTCCATCTAAAATTGATTTGGACAAAAACAAATCGGCGTTTTTATCTTTACTTGACCAATAGAAAAACTCTTTATCGGGATATTTTTGAATCAAATCGGAAAGATATGCAATATCAGGCAAATAAATTTTTTGGGCGTGAGTAAATAAAACTGATTTTTCCAAAAGTAAATGAAGCCGGTCCCTGAAATTGTGCAAATGCGCCTCTCCCAGATGTGTGAATATAACTTCGTCGGGACAAATCATTTCCGAAAGATATTTCATTTCGCCGGGTTGCGAAATACCGGCTTCGATCAAGTAATAATCAAATCCGGGATCGGCCAACAACAAAGATAAAGCCACGCCCACTTGAGAATTGTAACTTTTTGGGCTTCTGTATGTTTTATAAGTGCTTGCCAATAAATTGAACAGCCATTCTTTTGTGATTGTTTTGCCATTGCTGCCCGTAATAGCCACAAAATTTGCATTTAATTGCCTGCGATGATATGCCGCTATGCTTTGCAAAGCACGCAAAGTATCGTCTACCAAAACATAATTGCCTTGTTGGATATACTTCACAAAAGATTCATCATCGATAACAAAATTTTTGACACCTTTTTTTATGCAATCTTGAATATACAAATGCCCGTCGTGATTAGGACCGTGCAAAGCAATGAACAAGGCATTTTCAGATATCACAATCTTACGGCTGTCAGTATAAATATGCTTTACGAGCTCATTTTCTTTTTGAATGTGTATCTTGCGTATTTGCAAGATATTTTCAAGATCGGAAAAATTAAATTCCGGCATGTTGCGACTTTTTTAGATAACAATTTCTGCACAAAGGAATGTATGATTCTGTTTCTCCCAAGAGAACCAATTCTTTGGAAGGTACTTTTCTAAAAGAATAATGCGCCAAATCACCACATTCGACACAAATTGCATGAACTTTGGTCACAAACTCGGCAATAGAAAGTAATACCGGCATAGGACCAAACGGCCGGCCTTTGTAATCCATATCCAAACCTGCCACAATCACTCTTTTGCCTTGATTGGCCAATTGGTTGCATACATCAGGTAGAGCATCATCAAAAAATTGAGCTTCGTCAATTCCAATCACATCCGCTTCTGCGGCAAAAATCAAAATCTCGGATGACCATTCCACAGGTGTTGATGGAATAGATTTACGGTCATGTGACACAATCTGTATCTCGTCATATCTTTTATCAGTGCGGGGTTTGAAAATTTCCACCTTAAAATTGGCAATTTGAGACCGCTTCAAACGTCTGATTAATTCTTCGGTTTTGCCGGAAAACATCGAACCACAAATCACTTCAATACAACCTTTTTTTCTTCTTCCATGAACAGGTTCGTTATTGTTTCTTTCCAGATTCATAAAAATTCTAATTGCATAAAAATTTTTGTAAAATTGATGTAATTTTACGTTTTCTTCAAGTTGAATTATTAACAAAATAAAAATATGTCAAACCAAAGCTACGAACAAAAAAAGAAAACCATTAGAAAAGAATTGACCGATTTGGTTGAAAAAATTAAAAGCCATTCCGACAGGGTCAGCGAAATGGACCATGTGCCAATATTGGAAATCGAGGTACTTATGTCTTATGCCCACAAATTGTTGGAAAAAGCCACATTATACAAGTACTTTTTGACGGATGAAATTTTGCAATACCTGCCTGAAATAAGCCCTGTCCGGGAATCGACAAATACAGCCGGGGAGGACAAACCGTCCTTGCACATGTCAACAAACGAATCTACAACAAAAAAAACCAAAGAGGACTCCGGCAAGGGAACTTCAACTGTGATTTCCGATGAAAAAATTCAAAAAAAATCGTCCGGAGAAAATTTCTCAGGTAAAGAACAAACATTTATCACAGTAGCCGACCGACTGGGTAAGAAACACCGCCAACCTCTTTACAAAACCATGAGTATTGCCGAGAAGTATTATTTTGCTTCTTTATTTAACCGGGATTTGCAACTTTTACAAGAAGTCATGAATAAAATTGACCAATCTGACGCTTTTGACGAGGCAATAGATATTTTGATGCAAAACATACGTTCAATGCAACAATTAAACGAAGAAGAAAAAGTATGCTTCGATCAATTAAAAAAGAAAATCGAAAACAAATTTTTAGAGTGATGAAAGGATGAAGAAACCGTTTTTGTTTTTTATTTCATTATTTCTTGTTTACATTTCCCTCGATGCGCAACAGAAAGATTATGGGAAGAAATGGGTTGATACGTTAAGCTCGATTCACTTTTCCGGGCGCGGTCCTGCGTTTGAAGGTGAAAAAAAAGCCCTTGATGTTATCGCGGATGAAATGAAAAACATTGGATTAAAACCTCTTGGACATTCTTATATTCAATCTTTTACCTATCCGTGTGTGTGGATCAAAGATTCGATATCACTTGTTCTTGATGGAACATCACTTACCGCCGGTATAGATTTTCTACCTGATGCGGCAAGCGGATCTATCAGTGGTACTTTTGATCTGATACATTATTCTCTGAAAAATCTTCCCGGGTACAAGACCATCAAAAAATTAAGCAAAAGAGGATTTTATAAAGATAAAATAGTCGTTATAGAAGATTACACGGTAGAAGAAAGGAAAAATTACGGCCCCAAAACGCTCAAAGCATTTCAATTGATAGAAGACAATCAAATAGGGGCAGCGGGATTGATGATAAAAAAAAACAGGCCCATTTATTCGAAAAGCATAGAGAAACTCCCTTATGGTAAAATTGAAGTGGATAAAAACAAAGTCCACACAGGCATGCGGCAAGCAAAAATAAACATATATTCACAATTGGTAGAAAATCCATCAGGAAATGCCATAGGATGGATAAAAGGAACCGAAGTCCCGGATAGTTTTATAGTTTTCACGGCACATTATGATCATCTGGGGATGGCCGGCCAATTATTATTTCCGGGGGCAAATGACAACGCAAGCGGTACGGCCATGATTCTATCGCTGGCAAAATATTTTGCTGCACATCCCGAAAGATATTCGCTGGTTTTTATTGCATTTGGCGGTGAAGAAGCCGGCTTGATCGGGTCCTATTATTTTGTTCAAAACCCATTAATACCACTCAACAGGATTAAATTTCTGGTCAATTTTGATATACTTGGAACCGGAGATGAGGGAATCACGGTTGTCAACGCCACCATACATGACAAAGAATTTAACTTGCTGGACTCTATCAACGCAAAATATAATTATGTTCCTGCTATCAAAAAAAGAGGCAAAGCTCCCATCAGCGATCACCATTTTTTCACCGAAAAAGGAGTGCCTTCTTTTTATATTTATACCCTTGGAGGAATCAAAGCATATCATGATATCTTTGACAGAAGCGAGACATTGCCATTGACTAAATTTGAAGATATTTTTCAATTAATGGTCAAATATACAACAACCATATGCCGTTGATTGTCATCTCAAATCCATATCCCATCGAGAATGAAATAAACATTATCCAAAAATTGTTTGACGCAGGTTTAGAACGATTGCATTGGAGAAGACCCAACGAAGACATTGAAACAACACGTAAATATCTCGAATTATTAGAGCCCCATACATCCAAAATTTTTCTACATCAAAACCATCAACTAAAAGACGAATTTCCTATTGGGGGACTGCATTTTTCTAGTTCCGGCAGGCAATTAAGCAATTTTATAGAAACTTCTATACCATGCAGCACTTCAGTGCATTCAGAAATTGAAATAAGCGAAATTTCAAAATCACATTATGCTTATGCTTTTTTCGGCCCGGTGTTTCGATCCATATCCAAAAAGGGTTATCATCCGGCTATGGACAGCAGTGTTATGAAAAAAGTTTTTCAAGATAGTCCTATACCTTTGGTAGCCATAGGAGGAATCAACGATGAAAACATTATTTTGATAAAAAATTGGAACATTTATGGTGTTGCTGTTTTGGGATACATTTGGGAATCTGCAGATCCGGAAAAAAACTTCAAAAAAATCTCGACCATCTATCACTCCTTTAATTCTGTGTAAACTCCCATTTTACAAAACTTGTCGATTCTTTTTTTTACAAGATCTTCAATGGGTTGTTGACGCAATTTAGGTAAAACTTTTTTCAATTCTTTTCTGACATTTTCCATTGCACCCAAAGGATCGGCATGCGCCCCACCAACAGGTTCTTTTATGATGCCATCGATCAGTTTGTTTTGCAGCATATCTTGAGCCGTGAGTTTTAATGCTTCAGCAGCTTTTTCCTTATAATCCCAACTTCTCCATAAAATCGTCGAGCAATTTTCGGGAGAAATAACAGAATACCAGGAATTTTCAAGCATGTAAACTTTATCTCCGACACCAATTCCCAAAGCCCCACCGGAAGCGCCTTCACCGATGACTATACAAACTATGGGAGTGCGCAATCTCGACATTTCAAACAAATTTCTGGCAATGGCTTCCCCCTGACCTCTTTCTTCAGCTTCCAAACCGGGATAAGCTCCGGGTGTATCAATCAAAGTCACAACAGGTTTATTAAATTTTTCAGCCAGCTTCATTAATCTTAAAGCTTTGCGGTATCCCTCAGGGTTGGCCATTCCAAAATTTCTATATTGTCTCATTTTGGTATTCACCCCTTTTTGGTGTCCGATAAACATGACTGTTTCTCCTTCAAATAGTCCCATTCCTCCCACAATGGCCTTGTCATCCTTAACATTCCGGTCGCCATGCAATTCTTGAAATTGCCCGTTGGTCAAATATTCTATATAAGACAATGTATAAGGACGTTCGGGATGGCGAGATACCAATACCCTTTGCCATGGCGTGAGATTAAGGTAAATTTCTTTACGTACCTGATTTATTTTTTCTTCTAAACTTTTGATGGTATCACTCATGTCGACTTTTCCTTTCTCATGCGTTTCCTTTGCCTTGTTCAACTGATCCACCAACACTTTAATGGGTTCTTCAAAATCCAAAAAAACAGTATTCATAAACAAAGTTTTTGGCAAATATAATCCCTTTTTCAGCATTTGTAATTTCAAAAGTTTTATTTCTTGATTTTGTGTGAGATAATTTTCTCTTTTAATACTATGAATAAAATGTTCTGTTTAACTATTGTGAAAACTCTCGGTATTTTTAATTAGGATTAAAAAAAAGAACATATGCATGACAAATAACTTGAACCTTTCTTTGGTTTACCGCAGTTTCGCCCTTGTTGTCAATATCATAAATAATTCAAAGCCCAAAATAAAACAATCAACAGCTTTGATTTTCATCAACTATAAATTTCATCAAAAAAGAAAAAGAAAACCATTGTGAAACAAATCAATGTTTGCCATATTGAAAAAATGTTTTAAATTAGCCGTTTGAATATAACAAAACTACTATGACAAAAAAATACTTGTTGTTTTTTTTCGTGCTATCTTGCAGCATTGTATTGAAATCTCAAGAAAAAAAGATTTATCCACCTTCAATAGGGCTGCAAGGAGGAGTGGTCAATTTTATGGGAGACCTTGGAAAAAATACCAAGGGCTCAATCTATACAAACACACGTTTTGCTTACGGAGGTTATTTGGAGCAAAAATTTGGTTCTGTGTTTGGCCTGCATCTCAATGCTTATACCGGTAAAGTATCAAAATATCAATTAGACACCGCAGCATTCCTAAATTTTGAATCTAAAATCACCGCCATAGATCTAAGTTTGTTGTTTGATTTTGACAATGACAAAATCATAAAAAAATCTTCAACATTTGCTCCCTTCTTTTCTGTCGGCATAGGTTATTTAATGTTTGATCCTTATGCCGATCTTTTAGATGAAAATGGCAATCCTTATTATCATTGGAGCGATGGTTCATTGAGAAACATGCCACAAAACGATTCCTTGCTTGGCAAAGCATCCTATGCCAAACGAGATTACAAATTTGAACCCCCCTTAAAAGACAGTACCGTCAATTATGCTAAAAACACTCTCATAATTCCTGTCAAATTAGGGTTTAAATTTGATCTTACTGAAAATATACAAGCAAGGGTTTCGGCATCTTATGTGTTGACATTTACCGATTATCTAGACAATTACAGCATAGAAAGCGGCAATGATGCATATTTATACACATCTATTGGATTGCAATATAATTTTGGGAAAAGAGAAAGTCAGATAAATTTCAGTAAAAAAGAAGAAAATTACCGTTCGGGCATAGAGAAAGTAGATAGCGACGGAGATGGCGTGCCCAATATCAATGACTATTGTCCCGGCACACCTCCGGGCGTAAGCGTGGACGAACGCGGATGTCCTGCCGACACCGACAAAGACGGAATACCCGATTACCGCGATAAAGAACCTAACACACCTCCCGGAATGGATGTAGATGCTGACGGCGTAGGTTACATTTACAAAGAAGAAAAAACTGAAAAACCCAATCAATATGAAAAACCGGTTGAAATGAAAACTGAACAAAAATCATTTCAAAGCAGCGAGGAAACTCCTCCTCCACCCAAGGGCATTCCTGATGAATTTAAATCGGTGGATACCGATGGAGATGGTTTCATTTCTTCTAAAGAAGTAACCAAAGTGATAGATGACTACTTTGACGGAAAAAATAATTTCACCATCGAAAAGTTGCATCAATTGGTAGATTTCTTTTTCCAACAATAAAGAAATATAAAAATAATTGGGCGATAGATGATAAAGCAAATAACATTACTGATACATTTAATATTTCTAACCATTTACAGTTGGCTTTCTTCCGGCGATATTCAAGTTGCTATTCGGGGAGAAAACAGAGTGCAACAAGGTCAATATGGAACACTGAGCATTACCGTAGATAAAGGTGATTTGGCAGGAATCTCAAAACTGCAAATTTCATTTCCCGATGGATTTATTGTAGAGTCCGAAGAAAATGCCGGGGCAAATTTTGTTTTTGAAGATAATAAAGCAAAGTTTATATGGATAGCATTGCCGTCGTCGCCTTCCTTTACTGTAAAGCTTAAATATCTTTGTAATATACCCGGTGAATTTCAAATAGGGGGGAAATTTTATTATGTAGCAGACAATCAGCCGGCAAATATAGACCTGCCGGTGACAAATCTCATTATTACCAATAAAGAAGAAGCCAAAGCAGAAGTGCCTGAAATACCATCATTTTTTCAATGTACAAGACAGATTGCCACCACCGACAACCAAAATTTTATCGTCAACTTGCGAATTACAAAGAGCAATATAAAAGGATTTGTCAAAATTGAAGAAGTAATTCCCGATGGCTTTCAAGTACAGGTTCTACAATCTGCTGACGCTGCATTTGGTTTCAAAAATGGTATTGCAAAATTTTCATGGGCCGAGATGCCGGAAGAAAACGATTTGGTGGTAACCTACAAACTTACGCCTAAAATAAATACCAAAGAAGGGGAATATGTCATTACCGGTGCGTATGTGATTAACAAAAATCAAACTTCAGAAAAAACACCTTTGGAAGAAAGTCGTTTTTATTTTAAAAAGTCACAACCTGTTTCATCCATTGAAGAACCTGTGGTTGAAACAAAGCCAATGCCGGAGAAAAAAGAACCCCAACGCGGGAATCTTTCACCTACGATTGATTTTAAGGTACAAATTGCTGCGGGACATAAACCGGTATCCGATGCCTATTTTAAAGCCAAATTTCATATAAATGAAAAAATTTACCGCGAAAATCATGAAGGTTGGATAAAATATCTTGTAGGGAATTTCAAAGAATACAAAGACGCCCGGGATAAAAGAAACATTATTTGGAACCGGCACAATATAAAAGACGCTTTTGTAGTAGCATATAACAATGGTAACAGGATATCTGTGCAGGAAGCTTTGATGATTACCAATCAACAATGGATAAAATAAACAAAATAATAGACATCAAACGTTTATTCAACAATGTCTTGCTTACTCTTATATTAATTACACACACCGCCATTGCGCAAAAAAATATTCAGGACATCGAAAAAATTTTACAAGCACAGGACTCTACGAAAGAATTAGTATTGAAACCAACCATAGGAGTCGGCATTGGCAGTATGAAATTTTATGGAGACCTTTTAAGCCGTAAATATGGCAACCCAATCATTGGGCGGTTTGGTTATGAATTGAATGTTTCCGACGATATCAGTCCTTATTTTCGTTTGAAATTTTATGTTTTATGGGGAAAAATATCTGCCAATGAACGGTATCCGGAAAGGAATCTCAATTTTATTTCCAAAATATCTACAGGCGGCCTGATGATGGAATATAATTTCGGACATTTTTTGCCCGAAAAAAGAAAAGTATCTCCTTATATCACTGCCGGTATTGAATCTTTTGAGCTTCATTCAAAAACCGATTTATATGATCAATACGGGAATAAATATCATTACTGGTCGGACGGAAGCATACGCAATATGCCGGAAGATGACCCTCTTGCCGATCAAGCCATCAGGTTGCAAAGAGATTATTTTTACGAAACCGACCTGCGCGAATTAAATTTGGACGGATTGGGAAAATATCCCGAACGCACATGGGCCATACCTTTTGGAGTAGGCATAAAATTTCACCTCAGCCAAGACGTAGATTTCGTATTTTCAACCATCATGCATTGGACTTTTTCCGATTTGGTCGACAATGTATCCTATAAAAGCGATTCACGTATGAATATTCCACACACAAAATCACAGGACAAAGTGTTATATACAGGCGTATCCTTGCATTATAACCTTCAATGGAAAATAAAAAAGAAAAACGAACCCGTGCAATTAGACCAACAGCAATTGCTTGCCATCAAAGACGGCGATTTCGACGGAGATGGAGTGAACGACTGGATAGACAAATGTCATTTAACTCCTCCCGGTGTAAAAGTGGATCAATATGGTTGTCCTATAGATACTGACAAGGACCGCATACCCGATTATCGTGACGAAGAATTGCTTACGCGCGAGGGTGCTCCTGTATTGGCTAACGGTGTGGAATTTACAGATAGCTTGATTTTACTGGATTATCTTGCTTATATGGACACCACCGGATTCTTTGGCGCAGAAACAATTTTCAAAAAAATTGCCGACGAATCATATAAAAAGAAAAAAAGATATCAAGTGAAAATTGGTGAGTACAAAACCGAAATTGACCCAGAACTTGCCAATAAAATTCTAAGCATACCGGATGCGCAAATACAAGTTTTCGGAGATACGCTTTCGGTTATTACCGTAGGGAATTATAAATCATTGCCTGAAGCCGTTAAACGTAAAATAGCACTGACCCTTGAAGGATTTCCGGTAGCTGAAGTAGTAGAGAAAAACGAAAAAGGCGAATTGAAATCATCGGGAGATGAAGCCAATAATCTTCCCGTTAACGTAAATGAAATTCAAAGTGTGAAAAGTTCCATTCCCATCTTTAGAATTCAATTAGGCGTATTTTCTCAAAAACAGCCAAAAAACAATTTCACCTCGCTTGACAATGTATTGGAAATTCCGGTAAACGGAAAATACAAATACATCTCAGGTTCATTTGAAAATTATGATGAAGCAGTGAAATATCTTAATCAAATAAAAAACAATACCATTTACAAAGATGCTTTTATCGTTGCTTTTAAAGATGGCAATCAAGTATCCTTATCCTCTTTGGGAATACAGGCACCCGTTGATGAATCAAAATTGCCTAAAGAAAAAGAAGTTTCTACATCAGAAGATATCAATTATTACGTACAATTGGGTATTTTCAGATACCGCTTGCCAAACGAAACACTCCAAAAATACCTGCAACTTGGAAATGTGAAAATGATTAAAGAAGGAGATCTTGCCAGATATGTATACGGTAAATACAAAACTTTTGCCGAAGCCAACCGGGCAAAACAAGAATTGTTGCAAAAAGGGTTTGAAGGAGCGTTTATCATCGCTTACAAAAAAAATCAAATGATTTCGGTTAGGGAAGCAATGGAAATAACAGACAAATAAATCATGATGGTTCGTGAAACAAAAGCACATTTGCCGGAAAAAACAAACAACCATTTATTGAAACTGAAGAATTCATCTCAAAGAATAAAATCACCCGGTTTACTTTTTAAAAAATCTGTTTATTTTGTGAGTTTGCTTGTTTTTCTATGCACATTCCAAGCTTGCCCATTTTATTTTGAAAAACCACTGGGTGAATTTGATAATGCAGAAAAGATTCCTAAACATCTACCCGGCACATGGACACATTTTGGACAAGACGAAAAAATTTATGAGATTTCAGTGAAAACCAATGGAAAAAAATTAATTGAAATGTACCTGACTATTTTTCAAAAAAATGGTCAATGTATCAGCAGGGAAAAATTTACAGGTTTTTTTTACAATCACCATGGGCACATGTTTTTAAACATTAAAAATAATGAAAATGCTATTGCCGTTGGGAAAATTGAGTTTGAAAATAAAGACCAACTGGCAGCTCAATATATTCAATTGCCAAAAGACACATCACAATTGCCATATAAAGATCCGGCAGAATTGTTAAACTCATTTCCTTTAGATTCAATTCTTTCCGGAAAGTTTATTTTTCTGAGGAAAGGATCTTTGCTTTATCAATTAAAATTTAGCAAGAAGGGATTTTAATCTATTTTATACCGGCGAAAAGATCTCTTAAAACTTGATATTTATAAATTGTCCCTTTTGCAGAAACTACGGCAATTTTCCAACCGGCCCAACCATCCAAAATACCCAATTTCAAAATATAAATTTGAAAAAATTTTGCAAAAGCTTTAACAGCAGGCAGCCATACCGGTACTTTAATATTCTTTTCGAATAGTTCTTGGGCCTGTAATTCATTGTATCGTTTTGTTTTTGACCAATGATCTTTCACCGACTCAAAAGAATAATGCAACAAATCACCTTTTAAATGCTTAATGTCAAGCGGATTTTTAAAAACCAGACGTTCATGTACCCATTTCCCTTCCCAATAAGCATGTTTTTGGGGAAACAATCTAACTTTCACATCAGGGTACCAACCTCCAAACCTCACCCAGTGTCCACAATAATTTGTCCTGCGGTTAAAACTGTAGGCACCGCTAAGACCTGAATATTTTGCTTGCAGAATACTTTCTCTTAATTCTTCAGATACTTCCTCATCGGCATCTATTGATAAAATATAATCATATTCAGCCAATTGATTTGCTTTGTTCTTTGTTGTTGCATAACCCTCCCATTCAACCATAACAAAACGAACTCCGTAATTTTCACATATTTTTTTTGTATTGTCGGAAGAACCGGAATCAGCCACAATAATTTCATCGGCAATGGGTAGTAATGATTCAATACACCGGGCAATATTGCGTTCTTCGTTGAGCGTTATGATAACGGCTGAAATTGATTTTGTGTGAGCATTCACGATCTTTTGGAAACTTTTTGCAAAGTAAACGAAAAAGTTGTTCCCTCACCGGGTTTGCTGCGCACATTGATCGTTTGACCATGTGCCTCGAGAATATGTTTCACAATTGCTAATCCTAATCCTGAACCTCCCTTATCTCTCGAACGACTTTTTTCTACACGGTAAAATCTTTCGAAGATTCTTGACAAATGTTCAGATTCTATTCCAATGCCATCATCACTCACTTCTATTAAAAGCTTATCATCCAAATCGTGAAATTTTACAACAGTAGTACCTCCTCCGGCCTTACCGTATTTTATAGAATTGACAATCAGATTTACCAGCACCCGGCGTATTTTTTGCTCATCTGCATAAACCCATATTGCCGGGTAGTTTTCTTTTAATTTTAAAACGATATTGTTGTTCTTGGACATAATTTCCAGTGAGTGAAATATATCTTTCACCAAAGCTGTAATATCAAATGCTTCGTAATTCAGGGCAATGGTTTTGTTTTCGAGTTGCTGAATAATATCCAACTCTTCAACAATTTGAATCATTCGCTCGACACTTTTTTCTGCCCTTTTGAGATATTCAAGGTTTATAGCAGGATCTTTCCAACCATCTTCCAACAATGTGGAAAGATAGCCCTGTATGTTAAATAATGGTGTTTTTAATTCATGAGCCACATTACCAACAAATTCGCGTCTGAAATTTTCCATTTCTTTAAGTCGCGATATTTCTTTCTGATTGTCTTCTCTCCACCTTTCTACCTCCCGGCTTACCTCACCAATGATGTCCTTTTTTAGATCAAGATTGCTGCTTTGTATTCCCGGTCTTGATTTTTCGGTAGTTATCAGTTTGTATAAAATCTTAATTTTATTGTAGATAAATTTTTCAAGAAAATAGTTGACGGTGGTGTAAGCAACCACAAATACAAAAACAAACAAAATAACGATACCTACGATCTTGTCGGATTGAAAGTCATGGAAAAAAAAGTCGAAACCCGAAACACTCAGAGCAATAATGGCTGCAGTGGTTAATGCAATCGAACGCGGACTTAACTTCATGATTTTTTGTCTTCCGGCAATTCAAATTTATATCCAACGCCTTTTACGGTTTTTATATACTCATTGCCAATTTTTTCGCGTATTTTACGTATGTGCACATCAATGGTTCTATCTCCCACAATTATGTCATTTCCCCATATTTTTTGTAGTATTTCTTCACGGTGAAATACTTTAGAAGGTTTTGACATCAATAAAGACAATAATTCAAATTCTTTTTTCGGAAGATTCAATTCTTTATTGTTGTAAAGTACTGTGTATTGTTCTTTATCAATGATAAATGGCCCCACATGGATGGTAGAAGAAGTCATGGTAATGTCTTTGGTACGCTTGAACATTGCCTGTAGCTTTGAAATCAACACCTTAGGTTTGATGGGTTTGACAATATAATCATCGCCACCGGCATCAAATGCAGCCAATTGAGAAAACTCCTCCCCCCTGGCCGACAAAAACACTATGTAGGTTTGATTTAAAGTGGACAACTTTCGCAATTCCTGACAGGTTTCTATTCCATCCATTTCCGGCATCATAATGTCTAACAATATCAAATCCGGCACCAACTGTTGGGCTTTCTCTAACGCTTCTTTCCCATTGGATGCAGTAAACACCAGGTAATTTTCTTTTTTCAAATTGTATGTCAAGATCTCTCTAATGTCGGGATCATCATCTACTATAAGAATTTTTTTGCTCATGCCTTGATATCAATTTACAGGACAAAATTGCCTTCATTATGTTAATCAAATGTTAAGACAATATTAGTTTTTAGATTGTTTGGGCTTGATTTTATACAAATTAAAATAATTTTTTTCAAATTTTTCAACATCAAAAGATGACTTGTAAATATACATCTTGTCGTCAATCCATTCAATCTCGATAATTTGCTTTTGGGATGCAAAGTATTCAAACCACTCATTAAATCCGGCTCCCGGATCAATGTCGTTTATACGGCGAATGATACTGTTTTCGCTGATACCGGCAAGCCAAGCCGGTGATTCCGGATAAACGTTTACCACCATACTCTTGCCATTTATCTCTATCACTTCCATACCCATTTTTCTTTTTGCCAAAACCGGATTGAATTCAATTTGAAGCTCCCAGTTGCGATATTCCAAACATTCGATAAGAATGGATGACATATCGCCCGGATTTTCAATGTAACTTTTAAAAATGTTTTCAAAAACTTCTTGGTTGTATGACATAAATGTGCTTTTGAAAACTTCATAACCAATCCCCTCTCCTTTCATGGCCCTTTGATAAAATTGACGCATGACTTCGTCCAAATTAATTCCTGCATATTTCATCAGCAAAGTATCCAAAATAAAAGCCAGTAAACATCCTTCATTATAAATGGAAACCTTACGATGTGGGGCGCTTTTGGAATAGCCGTCAAGCCAGGTGTCGATGGATGCTTCAAGCACAGACATGTTCAAACGGGCGTGATTGTCAAAATGTTGCTGAAAAATTTTACTTAATTTTTTCAAGTACTCCTCCAAGGACCATACGCCCGAGCGATACAAAAAATAATCTCCGTAAAAGGTTGTGATACCTTCAGCCAATATGCCGAGTGCAGAGAATTTTTCACGGCTGTAGTCATATGGAAGCCATTCCTCCGGGCGAATGGTTTTAATGTTCCAAACATGAAACAATTCATGTGACGATATACCCAATAAAATATCCTCTCCATCAGAATTATTGAAAAATTTAGTTGCAGGTCCCAGAACTATTACGGTAGATTTTAAATGTTCCACACCATGATAATGTTTAAACGGCAGAAATAAATACATAAAATGATATTCATCAACAGGGAAATCGTCCATGGTTTCAATTTGATATTCAATCCAGGGAATAAATTTTGTTTGAATCAGAGAGCCGGATAAAGGCAAGGTATATGACCAAAAATGAAAAAGTATGTTTTTGACCTTATGACTTTGGTGATGTAGATTTGTCGAAGCAATCAAAGGACTGTCGACTAATTCATGATAATCATTTGCAAAAAACACATTTCCTTCGCGGGGTAAAGAACAAGCAACTTTCCAACCTTCAGGTATATTAACCTCCATAATTGCAGGTTGATTCTCAAAATTCAAAAGATAGGGTGTAAAGTTAATGGGATTTAGGTAAAGCAGGTCATGGCTCACAAAACTGCTGCCTGCATTGATATCAGTGCAGTAATATTGGAAAGTTGCAACTAAATTGGCCTGTTTTTCAATTTCGATTTTCCATTGATCTTTAGCAATTTTTATGATTTTAACCTCCTCATTTTCATAATTTTCAGAATAAATTTTAAAATTTTTGGCAAACTGTGCAAAGTTTTGCAATATGTACCTCCCCGGTCTCCATGCGGGAAAATTCAAAAAATACACTCCCGGTCCGGGAATTTCGATTTTTGTTTCAACTTCAATCCAACGGCTTCCATTGATAGGACAAACAACCTTATAACGATACATTTTTTTTGGGGATAAAATAACACAAACATTGTTTATAAGGCAACTTAAATTTTGCAATAAATTTTTTTCATAGATAACAATCAACCCGGCAATTTTTCAAACAGTTTTTTAGGGATACCAATAAATACGATAGAGAAATAAAATAATATTGATAAATTAGCCGGAAACAAAAATGAAATATGCCCCGGAAAAACCCGAAAATACTGATTGCCGACAGCGGTTCCACAAAAACCGACTGGGCATATATTTCGGAAGAAAACATATTGACATTTCAAACCGAAGGTTTAAACCCTTATCACATCAACAGGGAATTTTTTGATAATGCAATGTCTGTGGCCATAAGTAATTTGCCGTCTAACGAAAAACCCGACAAAATTTATTTTTTTGGCGCCGGATGTTCCGGATCTCAGCACAAAACAACTATGGAAACCCGGTTGAAATGGCACTTTCCACTTGCCAAACTATATGTGGAAAGTGATTTGTATGCATCCTGTTATGCCTTGTGTAACAATCAACCCGGAATCGTTGTCATATGGGGGACCGGATCGAATGTGTGTTTGTTTGACGGTACGAAAATCGTCTATACTCCCATCTCATTGGGATATTTGCTGGGAGATGAAGGCAGCGGCAATCATTGCGGCAAACTTTTTTTGCAAAAATTTTTGAGAAATCATTTTTCCAATCAACTATTGCAGGATTTGCGCAACAAAATCCCTTTCAATAAGGAACAAATCATCGCGCAGTTATATAATCACCCTCAACCGGCAAAATTCCTTGGGTCATTTTTACCCTATATCCATCCATTTAAAAATCACCCGGAAATTAAGTCCATATTTTTTGAGTCCTGGAATATGTTTTACAATGAAATGATGAAAGAAGTTACAGCAATGACTCAAAAACCTTTGCCGGTTTATTTCAATGGATCAGTTGCGTATTATTTTCAAGATATTCTCAAAGAATGGATTCAACATAAAAAATTAATTTTGGGCAAAATCATTAACAAGCCCATGCCGGGGTTGATAGAATATTTTAAAAACAAATATTATGGCAAAAATACTGGTAGTAGATGACGAGCAAAGCATAAGAAGCACTTTGAAAGAAGTGCTTGAATATGAAGGTTATGTGGTAGAAGAAGCCGCAGACGGTCCGGAAGCTAAAACCAAAATAGAAAAAGAAAGCTATGATGTAGTGCTTTGTGACATAAAAATGCCTAAAATGGACGGGCTTGAATTATTGGATACTATCTTGGAAAAAGATCCGGATATTCCTGTTATCATGATTAGTTGACATGGCACAATAGAAACTGCGGTTGATGCAATTAAAAAAGGTGCTTACGATTATATTTCAAAACCACCCGATATTCATAGATTGTTAATCACTGTCAGAAATGCTTTGGACAGAAAAAACCTGGTGAAAACGGCAACCATACTTAAAACAAAAGTCAGCAAAGGAAAAGAAAGTCCCATCATTGGCGAAAGCAGGGCCATCAAAGAAGTCAAAGCGATGATTGAAAAAGTGGCCCCTACCGATGCTCGTGTATTGATACTGGGTCCCAACGGCACCGGAAAAGAATTGGTTGCCAGGCAAATACATGCATTATCTGCTAGAGCTAAAGGACCTTTTGTTGAAGTAAATTGTGCCGCAATACCGGCCGACTTGATAGAGAGTGAACTTTTTGGACACGAAAAAGGTGCATTTACCTCAGCAATCAAACAAAGGAAAGGATGTTTCGAACAAGCTGAAAACGGCACATTGTTTCTGGATGAAATTGGCGACATGAGTCTGGCGGCACAAGCCAAAGTACTGAGAGCTTTGCAAGAAAACAAAATAACCCGTGTAGGCGGAGAAAAGGAAATTCCGGTAAATGTAAGAGTGATAGCTGCAACCAACAAAGATATTGATAAAATGCGGGAAGAAGGGACGTTCAGAGAAGACCTCTATCACCGCCTGAACGTAATAACCATTCATGTTCCCCCATTGAAAGACCGTATCGAAGATATACCTTTGCTGGTGGAACATTTCAATAATGTAATTGCATCAGAATATGGCATCAAACCCAAAAATTTTGAAAAAGACGCCATTGAAGCCCTTAAAAAACTGCCATGGCCGGGAAACATCAGGGAACTGAGAAATGTGGTCGAAAGATTAATGATATTGTGCGACCAAAATGTCACTAAAAAAGATATAGAAAAATATGTAAAATCATAAAGTAATTTATTATTTTTACATTCAATTCAATTTTTAAATTATCTTTTTCAATATGAAAAAACTGTTCTTTATAATATCTTTATTGTGTTTAAACATAATCACATATTCCAACAACAATTTTATAAGAAACGGTCAAAGGGATTTTTTTATTGAAAACAAAGGACAATGGCCCGGTCACATCCGTTATCATGCCCGGCTTAAAGGATATAATTTATGGATTGATGATTATAAAATGATTTTGGATTTCAAAACCGACAGTTTACCTCTTTTGATCCATTTTAACACCCTTACAGATAACACCCAATGGATTAGTAAGGACCCTTATGAAACATTTTTTCATTATATACTTGGCAATGACTCAACACATTGGGCATTTTTCGTTCATCCCTGTAAAGAAGCATTGGCATTCTCCAAAGATAAAAATATCATTACCCGTTTTTATTTTGAAAAAGAGAAACCCCGTTTTGATTTCATTTTGTCTCCTAATAACAAAACAAACAAAATTGTTCTAAAAATCAGCAATCATGATTTGTTGACTTTAAAGGACAATAAAATTACTATTGCATATAGACAACATAAATTAGTCATCGAAGATTTACATGCATTTCAATATGTGAATGGCATAAAAAAAGAAGTTAAATGTACATTCTCGGTTCAAGATGATCGTTCCATTTTCATTGAACCTGAAAATTTTGATCCCCGTTTGACTCTTTATATCGATCCCGCAATCACTACCTGGTTAGATGGGGATAATGTCGATATAATCAGAGATATGTATGTTGACAATAATGGAGTATATGTCTGTGGTCAAACACTCTCCGGAACATTTCCTTCTATCAATGGAACAATACCAATGTTTCAATATTTAAAAGGTCCCTCTGATGCATTTCTGACAAGATTCACGCCAGACCTATACTCTGTAAATTATTCCATTTTCATTGGTGGAAAATCAGGTATTTCAAACAACTCAGGAAATGATGCCGCTATGGCATTAAAAGTGAAAAATAATTTGATATATCTGACAGGAGTTACTAACAGTTGCGACAGTTTTCCAAAATATCCTCTTGCCGGATGGACTCACCCTTCAGTTGCCGATAATCAATGTGGTGCCATGGCTTTTTTGACTGTCATTTCACCGGGTAGTCCTTTTCCCTTATATTTCTCCGGTATCTATGGGATACCCGGCATAAACGCATCGACAAATCCCATTGATGTGATTGTTACAGACCAAAATCAGGTTGTTTTTGGGGGATTTGCTCAAAAAAATAACTTGTCTAATTTTTTATATCCCTATACTTCGAATAGTTTACAAAACTTTAATATTCTTAACTCCACACCAACCAACGGGATTTACGGTTTTATGCTTGCTCTTGATGTTAGTTTAAACCCAAAATCAATTGTTCGTATTGGTGGAAACCAAACAAGTATTATCTCTAAACTGCATTATGCCAATAATCAACTTTTTTTCTGCGGAAATACAAAAGCCAACAACTTTCCTGTTTCATCCAATGCTTTTCAAACACAATTGTCAGGCCCAACCGACGCATTTTTTGGTAAACTTAATTATTCTACAACAAACATTTTTGATTTGAATCAATATTATTTGAGCTACTTAGGTGGCAATGCTCAAGACAGTGCTACCGACATTCTTTTTCACAACGGAAAACTTTATGTATCCGGTGAGACATACTCCAACGATTTCCCCACTACAGATACCGTTTTTAAGAAAAATAAATTAGGACCCGGAAGTGATGGATTTTTATCCGGATTTACTTTTTCGGGAAATAACTATCTAATCAATAAATCGACGTTTTATGGCTCTAATAATTATAATGAACTAATTGTATCTATTGACACAGGTTTATTTAATTCCATTATTTTCACAGGCCTGACCAAAAACGGATCTGACCTTGCAACGTTGCCTAATGCCGTGGATGTTGTGGCTGCAAATGATGAAATAACCATTGGTGTAACCAACGCCAAACTCTCTCATTTAATTTATCATTCGTTTCTTGGTGGCAACAACGCCGATAATCCTGAAAAAATTCAAACGTACAAAAATAATGTTTATATCACAGGGAATTCTAAATCAGGCGTGTCCTTCCCATTTCTAAGCGTAAATAGTTTTCAAAACACCAATAGCAATAGTCCAATTGAAAGTTTTGTTACCCGGTTATATGATATCTGCGGATTGACTAACCCTATTGGCGTAATAATCATTCCCGACACAAGTGCCATATCAATGTGTCCATTCGACACCCTCATTGCATTGCACTTTCCCGGGAATGTTTCAGGATCTTCCATTGTATGGTCAGGAACCAACAACATAGTAAATTTCAAAGACACATTACAAGTCATCAATTCCGGATGGCATAGCGTAATATATACTTATACTTATAATGGGCTTACATGTTCATCTAAAGACAGCATATTAGTAAATCTTAAACCATCTCCAGATGTGGAAATCATACCGAACACACCGGTTGTAAATTTATGCAAAGGCGATTCCTTACACTTATCTTTATCCAGCGATGTTATAGTTTATGGTTGGGGTGACTCAACAGGTTTAGTCAACACAAATTTGAATTTTCTCATACCTAATCATACCGGTTGGTACATTGCGTATGCATATAATGCATGGGGCTGTCCGGATGTAGACACCGTATTTGTTAATTTAAAATTAAAACCTGTATTGAATAGTGTCAATGCTTCTCCGGTCTGTTTTGGAGATACAGTATATTTAAATATTAACGCTCAAAATACAAATGCTTATACGGTTATTTTTTCCAACAACAGCTTAAGTCAACCAAACGGAACATTTGTGATTTCAAACAATGAATACACCAACGATTCTAATTGTGTTATAATTTTGAAAAATACCAATGGTTGTGAAACAAAATTTTCTTACATTTTACCATTCTATCCTCTACCCGACGCAAATTACAGTGGTGATACTACTGTTTGTAAAAACAAGGAAGTTTCCATATTAGTCAACACCGATGCCGACAGCATTGCTTGGGGATATAACAATTCATCCAATGATAATCCAATAACATTTACCGCTACCAACGATACGCTTTTAATACTTCATATTTACAAAGATCAATGCAAGCGCACTATTGAAATACCGATCTCTGTTTTAGACGAAACTGCTTGTGTTCTTAATATATACACGTCTTTTAGTCCTAACGGTGATGGTGTCAATGATTACTGGCATATTGACGGAATAGATTTATTTAATGATGTGATAGTGGAAATCTTTAACCGATGGGGAGTGCAGGTATGGTCCACAAATAACTACGATAATGCATCCAATTCATTCAAAGGTGAAACAAACGAGGGCAAACCTTTGCCCACCGGAACATACTACTATATAATCAAAAGAAATGACCAACCTGTTTTAAAAGGTTATCTTGAAATTCTTAGATAAGGTCCGGGTTAGTTTGCCTATATTAAATTTTTGCTTTTTGCCATAATTTGACGATTGTAAACTTTTCACTTTCAAAATTTAAAATCTAATTTATATAAACCTTTGTTTTTGATTAAAAAATATAAAGAGTTTTTTTCTATACGGACAGCATCGTATTTGGGAACTGTGAAAATGCATTGGTTATGTAATTTATTTATATCATAAACGCAAAAATTATTGTTATGCAAGTAATAATAAACTTGATCAAACGAACGTCCTTCATCAACAGGTTCCGGTAATTGGATTTTTTTGACCAATACACCAAACTGGTCAAAAATCAACAATTGTGGACCACATCTTACAAATAACAGATTATTTGTTTCTTGCAATTGAGGATTATCACAATAAAGACCTGCAAAGCTTTTTAAATTTACGGTTTCTGTCACTTTCTGCAATTGGTCGTCGAGTAAAACCAATTGTCCCGATTGGGCATCATATATCCAAAAACTTTTGATAAACGAGATACACACAGCGGTAATATTATTATATCCCATCCACTGCAAATCAATTACATCCGATTTTGGGGAAAGCGTATTATCCAGAATTATAACTTTTTGTTGATCCTGCGAGAAAATCAAAATTTTATATGGGTTTGCGGCATCAACCGAAGAAATTTTTCCAAACTGTTTGTTGCTGTATGTAAATAAAATATCGCCCCTTGAAGATAGTTTTTTCACATAATTTTCACCAAACAAATAAATATTTTCTTGATGGTCGGTTGTAAATAAAGTATCACGGATAGAAAACAAAAAGTTTGGTTCGGGTGCTTTTTGAGCATAACCTGAAAAAATAAAGGATATACAGACAAGAAACGATAAATATTTATGTTTGTAGCATCCGGTTGATTTCATCGAGATATTTTCTATTGTTAAATAACTTAGGAACCTTATTTTGCCCTCCGAGTTTGCCTCTTTCTTTCATCCAGCGATAAAAGGTATTTTTTGGTGCCACTCTGATTATGGGTTTTTTTAAGATAAAATCCCCTACTCTTTTAGCTTCATAATCAGAGTTCAATGACTTCAATGCATTGTCGAGTATTTCTGCAAAAACATCAATATTTTCAGGAGCTTTTTCAAACTCTATAATCCATTCGTGAGCACCTGATTGACCGGATTGCAAATATACCGGACCGGCCGTAAACTCATTTACTATTGAATTCGTTTTAAGGCAAGCGATTTCGATGGCTTTTTCAGCATTGTGGACCATCAATTCCTCTCCAAAGACATTGATATAATTTTTGGTTCTTCCGCTGATAATAAACTTAAACGGATTGGTAGAAGTAAATTGGATGGTATCACCTATTCTGTAACGCCATAAACCTCCATTGGTAGAAATGACCAATTCGTAATTTTCTCCTGTGCTCACATCTTCAAGCAATATTGTTTCAGGATTTTCCTTATCCCATTCTGTTGAAGGTATAAATTCATAATAAATGCCATAATCAAGCATCAACAACATTTCATTCTTCGACAAATCGTTTTGAATACCAAAAAAGCCCTCAGAAGCATTATATAGTTCCAAATAATTCATTGGCCCGGGTATTAAAACATTGTATTGATTTCTGTATGGATCAAAATTTACGCCGCCATGAAAAAAAACTTCAAGATTTGGCCAAACTTCCTTTATATGAGTTTTACCGGATAACTCCAATATTCTTTTCAATACAATCATTGTCCAGGAAGGCACACCGGTGATGTTGGTCACATTGTCATTTATCGTAGCCCGGGCTATTTTATCAACTTTTTCTTCCCAATTTTCCATCAAAGCTATCTCCTGGTCGGGTGTTTTCATCAAATCGGCCCAGAAAGGAAGATTCTTTATAATTATGGCAGAAAGGTCTCCATAATAAGAATTTGTGTTGAATTGATTGATCTGCCTGCTCCCTCCGATCACTAATGATTTTCCGGTGAATATACCGGTATTTTCCTGGTTTTGACAATATATGGTTATCATGTCTTTACCTCCTTTAAAATGGCACTCTTCGAGAGATTCACGAGTTACAGGAATAAATTTGCTCTTATCGGAGGTAGTGCCCGATGATTTGGCAAACCACTTAACTTCACCCGGCCAGGTCAGATCTTTTTCTCCGTGTTTCATTCTAATCACATATGGCTTAAGTATTTCATAATCCATTAACGGCACTTGTTCGCTAAATTGTCTTCGATTTTTAATCTCGGCAAACTTGTATTTTGCCCCATACTCTGTTTTTTCGGCCGTAGAAAGCAATTTCAGCAGGGTCTCTTCCTGTACCTCAATAGGATACTTTAAAAACAGATCTATTTGATGCATCCTTTTCTTAAACAACCAGGAAAAAAATGAATTAATTATTTGCATACCAATTCAATATTTTTTGATCCAATGATAAAATTGTGGTAAAGTTAAACAATTTAGAGTGTGACTTTTTACGAGTCCACCTTTTCTTGCCACCCATACTCCGTATTGAATATTTTCAATTTCATCTATATTATGGGCATCGGGATTGATAGAAATCATCAAACCTTTTTCCAAACAATCATATATCAACCGCCAATCAATATCCAGTCGATGAGGATTGGCATTTAATTCTATCGCTACATTATTCGCCCTGCAGGCATCCAATACTTTCGGCCAATCCAAAGAATAACCTTCGCGAGTCAACAACAGCCGGCCTGTGGGATGACCCAAAATTTTTGTGTAGGGATTTTCTATCGCCTTGATGAGCCTTTTTGTGGCTTCTTGTTTGGTCATGTTAATTTTTGAATGTACTGATGCTATCACCAAATCAAATTTTTTCAATATATTTTCATCATAATCCAATGATCCATCCGGCAAAATATCTGATTCTATACCTTTAAATATCTTGAAGTTTTCATAAGTTTTATTTAAATCATCTATTTCAAGGTGCTGTAATAACACTCGTTCAGGGTTAAGCCCATTGGCATAAAAGGCCGATTGGGAGTGGTCTGTTATTACAAGGTATTCAAAGCCCAATGAAATGGTTTTCTCCGCCATTTCACGGATGGTATGCTGACCATCGCTATATTTGCTATGACAATGTATTACCCCTTTTATATCTTTATATTCTACTAATTGATCATTTGTAAATTTTTCTGCCCAATCAAACTCTTTCAGGCCTTCCCGCATTTCGGGAATGATATAAGGCAAATTATTTTTCAGGTAAATGGTTGCTTCATCATTTACATCTTGATTTATTTCGCCAATTCTTTTAATATGTAAACGATGGGCTGATGAAACAAACAGGTTGTAGGTCCAATGTTTTTTTTGAGTAACTATCCATTCTACCTCTATTCCATTTATTTTAAAACCTTTATATTCGCCGGGGCTATCCAGAGTAGACAATAATTGTAACTTTTCAATAATTTCGCATTTTCTGCGATATTCTCCTGTCCAGGCAAATTTTTCGTCAGGGTATTTTTTTTGTAAATTTTCCAAAAAACTTTCTGCTAACGGATATATCGTGGCAAAAAGTGTTTTATCTTTATTTTTTAAATAAAACTCAACGGCACTTTTGATCTTTTCTTGTTTTTTAGGTCCAAAACCCGGCAAATTGTTTAAACGGTTCTCAATGCAGGCATATAGCAGTTCGCCCGGTGAAGAAATACCCAATTCTTTCCACAGTTTTTTCACCGTTTGCGTTCCAATTCCACGAATATCTACCATTTCCAGAACACCACCCGGAATTTTTCCGGTAATCTCTTCATAGTCCTTCCAAGTTTTTTTATCCTTGATTTGTTTCATAACTTCAGCAATACCCTTACCTATGCCCTTTATTTTCTTCCATTCATCAGATGACAATGTTTTCCAATCTTTATCCAATCTTTCAATAATTGCCGCAGCATTCTCAAATGCTCTTATTTTAAAAGGGTTTTCATCAAGTAATGTTAACATTACAGCATAATTTTCAAACAACTTTGCCAATTCTTTATTGTCCATAATATTTCTTTAAACATTTGCAAAACGTAATATTAAAAACAACTTTAGAATTTTTTTTAATTTTTTAAAACATTTTTTTAATTTTATGAAAAATTTAATTCTATGCTCAATAAAAGTACTCTCCTTATCTTAATATTCTTTGTTATTGCAAATTACTTAAAATCTCAATGTCCCGGTTGTCAAATTGACACCAATTGTACCATTGTACCTGCTTTTCCCGGCACATGTCCTGCTGATACGATGCCTCCCGGCACGGTAGGTATTTACTACGACCAGGATGTAACTTTTTACATGCCTGAATATTTCCAGGTAACAAGTCCTGTGACCCAGATGGTGCACCTTGATGAATTGAAAATTTTAAATGTAACGGGATTGCCTATGGGGCTCAATTGGCAAACAAACAGTGCCAATAACACTTACAATCCTTCACCCGGTAATGAAAGAGGATGTGCAAAATTATGTGGTACGCCAATGATTCCCGGCTTCTATACTGTTACCATTTTCTTTCAAGTCACTGTTACGCCTCAATCTATCGGAGGACAAACGACCCAAAACGAATCTACACAAATGTATATCACCATTTATCCCAATCCTTCCGGTAACAGCGCTTTTACTATCTCAAACCCTGTAGGTTGTGCTCCATTGACCACCACTTTTTCTCCGGTTGTTGCCGGCAACGGCAATCCGCTGTATAGTTATTATTGGGATTTTGGCAATAATTCCACCAGCACGCTGGAAAACCCACCGCCCGTTACTTATACTACTCCCGGAAATTATGTTGTTTACAATACAACCACTATCTCTGCATACACACTTACCGATGTCACTTTCAATGTTGGGAGTAATACTAATTGGTGTGGAGACGTGGAAGAACCAAGTTTTTTTGGAAACTGCTCAGGAAATCCTGACCTGATTTTTAAGCTCCTCGACAATACATCCAATGTTGTTTACACTTCGAACGAAATTAGCAACTCTATGACCGGCACGTGGAACAATCTCAATATTTTACTTCAAAACGGCCCATATATTATTCAATTTTGGGATGTAGACAACATTTCACCCGACGATAATTTAGGTAATTTTATTTTGAACTTCACAACCACAGGCACATATAACTTTAGTGGCGGAGGTGCAAGCGGAACTTTCACTATAGGCACACAGGTAATTAATACCATTTCAGACACCGACACCGTGGTTGTATATCCTAAACCTCCTGCCCTTCAGATTACAGCCCTGCCTAATGACACTGTTTGCGAAAACGATTCCATCATGCTTTTTGTGCCCGGTGGATATAACTATCAATGGTATAACGATTCCGGTTTGATCTATAATGCCACAGATTCTTTTATCTATGTTCATTCTCCGGGAAATTACTTCGTAAAAATTGAAAATGTATATGGATGCGACACAATTTCGCCTGCCATTACCGTCAACTTCCTACCTTTACCCCCCAAACCAAACTTCTGGCTTGTTGGAAATACCTTAAATTGTAACCTCACCGGTTATGCCTTACAATGGTATCTTAATGGCAATCCTATACCCGGAGCAACAGGCAACTCTATCAATATCACAACCACCGGTTATTATCATATCATTGCAACCGATTCATTTGGATGTTCCAATTCATCTGATACGGTTTTGTTTAATGCACCTCCAAATGCAATTGCCGAAAATCCATATCAACATTTTAAAGTTTATCCAAATCCCAACAATGGTTATTTTACCATAGAACTTTCAGGTAATATGACCCTACCGGTCAACTGCGTAATTGTAGACCTGACCGGACGTGTGATATTTGAAAAAACCTTGCAAGCCAACAATGGACAAATTATCGAAAATCTTGACCTGGCTCAAATTGAAGATGGGACATACCTGCTCATTCTAAAAAATGATTTTTTCCAAAAAACAGAAAGAATTATTGTAAAAAAATAAGAATAATAACTTAAAAAAATTCCGATTATGATGAAAGTAGCAGGAAGCATGGAAGAATATCATAAGATGTATCAAGAAAGCATTGAAAATCCTGAAAAATTTTGGAATGAAATTGCCTCCTCATTTATCTGGCGAAAAAAATGGGATAAAGTTCTGGAATGGGAATTTAACACCCCGAAAATAGAATGGTTTATCAACGGAAAATTAAACATTACCGAAAATTGTCTTGACAGGCATTTAAAAGATAAAGCCCATGACATTGCATTGATTTGGGAACCTAATGATCCTTCATCTCCGTTTAAGACATATACATATCAAGAACTATATCATAAAGTGAACAAAACTGCCAATTTACTCAAGCAACTCGGAGTGCAAAAAGGAGACCGTGTGTGTATTTATTTGCCAATGATACCGGAACTGGTATTTACAGTTTTGGCATGTGCACGAATCGGCGCCATACATTCTGTGGTTTTTGCAGGATTTAGTGCAAGATCACTTGCCGATAGAATAAACGATTCCGGATGCCGTTTGGTAATTACCTCCGATTGGCTATACAGAGGAAATAAAACCCTATGCTTAAAATCCATTATGGACGAGGCCTTGGAAAATTGCCCGGACGTAAAACAATGCCTTGTTTTATTAAGAGATGATACCTCTAAAGTAAAAATTACCCCTCATAGGGATATTATTTGGAACGAGTTGATAGACAAACAAAAAAACGAATGTCCTGCTGAAATAATGGACAGCGAAGATCCATTGTTTATTTTATACACCTCCGGGTCTACCGGAAAACCCAAAGGTGTAGAACATCATTGCGGTGGTTATATGGTATGGGCCGAATTTACATTTCGTAATGTCTTTCAATACAAACCGGGTGAAATATTTTTCTGTACTGCAGATATAGGTTGGATCACGGGTCACACCTATCTTGTGTACGGTCCATTATTGGCCGGAGCAAAAGTATTGATGTTTGAAGGAATTCCAACCTGGCCTGACCCGGGTAGATTTTGGCAGATTGTTGACAAACATCAAGTCAACATATTTTATACAGCCCCTACAGCCATTAGGTCACTTATGGCGCATGGAACGGAATTTATTAAGCCCTACGATTTATCATCTTTAAGAGTTTTAGGCACGGTTGGTGAGCCTATTAATGAAGAAGCATGGCATTGGTACCATGAACATATAGGAAAGAAAAGATGCCCCATAGTAGACACCTGGTGGCAAACTGAAACCGGCGGAATTATGATCTCACCGCTCGCAGGCATTACTCCGGAGAAACCATCTTATGCCACATTACCTTTACCGGGTGTACAACCAGTATTGGTAGATTCCTCAGGAAACGAAATTACAGAACCGGAAGCAGAAGGAAATTTATGCATCAAATTTCCCTGGCCGGGCATGATCCGGAGCACATGGGGAGATCATGAAAGATGCAGACAAACTTATTTTTCAACCTATCCCGGCAAGTATTTTACAGGTGATGGAGCCAAACGCGAAAAAAATGGCTATTACCGAATTATCGGACGTGTTGACGACGTGATCAATGTTTCGGGACATCGTATAGGAACGGCTGAAGTAGAAAATGCCATTGACGAACATCCCCTTGTTATTGAAAGCGCCGTGGTAGGTTTTCCTCATCCTGTAAAAGGGCAAGGAATCTATGCATTCTGTATTTTGGATCAACACCAAAAAACAGAACAAGAAAAAATTCGCAATGAAATTATAGAATTGGTAAGCAAAGTGATTGGCCCTATCGCCAAACCCGATATAATTCAATTTGTTAGTGGACTACCAAAAACACGAAGCGGCAAAATCATGAGAAGGATTTTGAGAAAGATTGCCGAACGGGATTTCAACAATCTCGGAGATACTTCCACTTTGTTAGACCCTTCAGTGGTACAAGAAATTATTGACGGCTCCCGACAATACTCCATGCACAAATAATTGTAAATTCATTTCTTTTATTCAGTATTTTTCTATTTTTATGCCCCCAATTAAACATACATGGGTAATTCATTAGTTATCATTCCTACATATAACGAGAAGGAAAACATTGCTCCCATTATAGACGCTGTTTTTCAATTACCCGGCAATTTTCATATTTTGATTGTTGATGACAATTCACCCGATAAAACAGCAGAGATAGTCAAAGAATTGCAAAAAAAATATACCGGCAAATTGCATTTGTTGGAACGTCCCAATAAAGACGGGTTAGGAAGGGCATACATCAGCGGATTCAAATGGGCTTTAAAGCATCAATATGAATACATTTTTGAAATGGATGCCGATTTCTCTCATGATCCCAATGACCTGCCCAGACTTTTAAAAGCTTGTGAGGATGGTTATGACATAGCTATCGGATCAAGATATGTGAAAGAAGGAAAAGTGGAAAATTGGCCCTTCGGCAGAATTCTCATGTCTTATTTCGCCTCGGTGTATGTAAGAATGATATTATGGATCAACATACAAGATACCACATCGGGATTTAAATGCTATCATCGGAAAGTATTGGAAACCATGGATCTTGACTTGATACAGTTTAATGGATACGCATTTCAAATAGAAATGAAATATTATGCCTTGAAATTGGGATTTAAAATAAAAGAAATTCCCATAACATTCAAAGACCGCAATCAAGGACAATCAAAAATGTCTAAAGCAATATTCAAAGAAGCGCTTATAGGAGTTTGGAAAATGCGATTTAAAAATTATTTCCCCAAAAAATAATCTATTGATAATTTCCAAAACTCCAAAGACAAATTTTCTAAAAATTCATAATTTTCCATTAAAACCTCATAGGCCAAATTTAGTTTGTTATCCAATTTTATTCTTTTGTGCATTCTTTTAAAAACCAATTCCATCATTGTCAAATCTGCATAAGCGACCGGCAAATTTTCAGAATATAAATAAAACCAGCGTTTTTTTGAAACTAATGGTAAAAAACTAAAGTTTTCTAAAACATGATTCAATCTATCTTTAGAGAAAGATGTTAAATTTAAACCGGTTAAAAAAGAAAAATTACTGGCCAAAAAATGATCCCAATAAATATCAATAGCCACCGGAGCCCATTTGGATAAAATTGGCCTCAATGTTTCCAAAGCTTCATTTGTCACATAATGATTGTCAATGTAAGTATCACAAATTCGGTGAAAAATTATTCCATCCCTTATTTTCTCCGGAAAATTGTCCAGAATTTTTTTCCCTTTAATATCATCAGCCATAAAGACACCGGTAGTAAATAACGGATTATTATCGAGAAGAAAAGACAAATAAAAATGACCTAAATAATTCATAAAAATAAATATCAAAATAATTTTAAACGTCCGAAAAACAAAATTAATTGTATTTCAACGTCTTAACTATTTTATTGTAAAAAATTAAAATTTTTCACAAAATAGATAATAATTTTTTCAAATAATTTTTGTAAATAATGAAACAATTTCATACATTTGCAGCCCTAAAATTGAAAAACGTTCTTTAAATTGCCGGTGTAGCTCAGCTGGCCAGAGCAGCTGATTTGTAATCAGCGGGTCGGGGGTTCGATTCCCTCCACCGGCTCGTGAATATTTAAAGATGGGGAGATACCCAAGCGGTCAACGGGGACAGACTGTAAATCTGTTGGCGTATGCCTTCGTAGGTTCGAATCCTGCTCTCCCCACCAAAATTCTGCGGGAGTAGCTCAGTTGGCTAGAGCATCAGCCTTCCAAGCTGAGGGTCGCGGGTTCGAATCCCGTCTCCCGCTCGTAGAAGAAGCCGATGTAGCTCAGCTGGTAGAGCACTTCCATGGTAAGGAAGGGGTCACGGGTTCAAGTCCCGTCATTGGCTCGAAGCAATAAACTTAATTTCAAACAACTAAAAAAACAAACAAAAATGGCAAAGGAAACATTTCAAAGAACTAAGCCGCACGTTAACATTGGAACCATTGGTCACGTTGACCATGGTAAAACTACTTTGACTGCGGCTATTACTAAAGTATTAGCTAAACATGGTTTAGCACAAGAAAGAGATTTCTCCAGTATTGACAATGCTCCGGAGGAAAAGGAAAGAGGTATCACCATCAACACCTCTCATGTGGAGTATGAAACAAAAAACCGTCACTATGCACACGTTGACTGTCCCGGACACGCTGACTATGTGAAAAACATGGTTACCGGTGCAGCTCAAATGGATGGTGCAATTTTGGTGGTTGCTGCCACTGATGGTCCTATGCCTCAAACCAGAGAGCACATCCTTTTGGCTCGTCAGGTTGGTGTACCTAGAATTGTTGTTTTCATGAACAAAGTAGACATGGTTGACGACCCTGAATTGCTCGACCTTGTTGAAATGGAAATCAGAGAGTTATTGAATTTCTATGAATTTGACGGTGACAACACGCCAATCATCAGAGGTTCTGCACTTGGTGCATTAAACGGTGAAGAAAAATGGGTTAAAACTGTTGAGGAATTGATGGATGCAGTGGATAACTGGATACCAATTCCTCCCCGCGACATTGACAAGCCCTTCTTGATGCCTGTTGAGGATGTATTCACCATCACAGGTCGTGGTACCGTAGCTACCGGTAGAATTGAAACAGGTGTTATTACCGTTGGTGAAGAGGTTGAGATCGTAGGAATGAGAGAACAAAGCATGAAGAGTACGGTTACCGGAGTGGAAATGTTCCGTAAAATTTTGGACAGAGGAGAGGCCGGTGACAACGTTGGTTTGTTGTTGCGTGGTATCGAGAAAAAAGACATCTGGAGAGGTATGGTAATTGCAAAACCCGGAACCATCACACCTCATACAGAATTCAAAGCTGAAGTGTATGTATTGAAAAAAGAAGAAGGTGGTCGTCACACTCCATTCCAAAATAAATATCGTCCTCAATTCTATTTGAGAACCACAGACGTTACCGGTGAAATTTATTTGGAAGATGGTCGTGAAATGGCAATGCCCGGCGACAATCTGACTATCAGAGTTAAGTTGATTGTGCCAGTTGCTTTGAATAAAGGTTTGAGATTTGCAATCCGTGAAGGTGGAAGAACCGTGGGTGCCGGTCAAATAACTGAAATTATACAATAATTAATAAAGGCATACACCGAAGGTGTTCGTCCTCTTGGGCGGATACCTTTCGGTGTTTTTGAGATGAAACGGGTGTAGCTCAATTGGTAGAGCAGCGGTCTCCAAAACCGCAGGTTGGGTGTTCGAGCCACTCCACCCGTGCTAAAGACAAAAATAATGTCAAAGATTGGAAAATATATCAATGAGGCCTATGATGAATTGGTAAATAAAGTATCATGGCCTACATGGACAGAACTTCAAAGCAGCGCTATAGTAGTTTTGATAGCTTCAGTGATTATAGCTTTGATAGTCGCAGTAATGGATTTAGCATCCAAAAATCTGATGGAATTTATTTATAGTATATTTTAAAGTGGCCAAAACAATGACAACTACAACCTCAAATAAAAAATGGTATGTGCTGAGAGCAATCAGTGGCAAAGAAAAAAAAGTAAAACAAGCCATTGAAGATGAAATCATCCGCAATAACTTACAAAATTATGTATCCCAAGTATTAATTCCTACCGAAAAAGTATTACAAATAAAAGGTGGTAAAAAAGTAACTAAAGAAAGAAGTTATTTTCCGGGATATATTCTAATAGAGGCTGAATTGGTAGGAGAAGTACCTCATATATTGAAAAATATCAATGGTGTTATTGGATTTTTAGGTGCAGAAAAAGGTGGCGATCCTCTACCTCTCAGGCCACAAGAAGTGAATAGAATTTTAGGAAAAGTAGATGAGTTGAACGAAAGCGAAGCTGATGTATTTGTTCCATTCCAAGTAGGTGAACTTGTCAAAATCATTGATGGACCATTTAATGGATTTGTTGGGACGGTTGAGAAAATTATGGAGGATAAGAAGAAGCTTGAAGTGATGGTTAAAATATTTGGAAGAAAGCAACCTATTGAATTGAGTTTTTTACAAGTCGAAAGAGAGCAATAAAATAAATTAAACACTAATATTATGGCAAAAGAAATCACAGGAATTATTAAATTGCAGGTTAAAGGAGGGCAAGCCAATCCTTCGCCGCCTGTTGGTCCGGCTTTGGGTGCCAAGGGTGTAAATATCATGGAGTTTTGCAAGCAATTCAATGCCCGTACACAAGATAAAATGGGTAAATTATTGCCTGTAGTGATAACCGTTTATTCTGACAAATCATTTGATTTTGTTGTTAAACAACCGCCTGTAAGCGTGACCATTAAAGAAATGCTCAAACTCAAATCCGGATCTTCTGAACCCAACAGAAAAAAAGTTGGATCACTTACCTGGGAACAGGTTAAGCAAATAGCAGAAGAAAAAATGGTTGATATGAATTGCTTCACTTTGGAATCAGCCATGAAAATGGTGGCCGGTACTGCCAGAAGCATGGGAGTTACAATTTCGGGAGAAGCACCTTTTAAAAACTAAAAAATTATGGGAAAGTTAACAAAAAATCAAAAACTGGCATTATCCAAGTTTGACCCTGAAAAAAGATATTCATTAGAAGAAGCGGTAAAAATAGTGAAAGACATCACCACTACAAAATTTGATGCCTCTGTAGATATACATGTCAATTTAGGAGTAGATCCTAAAAAATCCAATCAGATGGTTAGAGGCACCGTTGCTTTGCCTCACGGAGTTGGGAAAAAAGTTACAGTATTGGCACTGGTGACTCCCGATAAAGAAAAGGAAGCAAAAGAAGCAGGCGCTGATTATGTAGGATTGGATGAATATATTGAAAAAATCAAAAATGGATGGACCGACTTTGATGTAATCGTAACAATGCCTGCCGTGATGGGTAAAATTGGTGCTTTAGGTAAAATTTTAGGCCCAAGAGGATTAATGCCCAACCCAAAATCAGGCACGGTTACAATGGAAGTGGGCAAAGCTATTCGAGACATTAAAGCCGGAAAAATCGATTTCAAAGTCGATAAGTATGGTATTATCCATGCAAGCATCGGAAAGGTTTCTTTTGAACCTGAAAAGCTTGCAGAAAATGCTAAGGAGCTGTTACAAACCATTATAAAACTAAAACCGGCAGCGGCCAAAGGTACTTATATCAAAAATGTTACATTGGCAAGTACCATGAGCCCGGGTGTTAAGGTAGATGTTAAAAGCATCGCCTAATGCTTCCAGCACCTAAAAATCGGTTTTAAAAAAAGAAAATTATGAATAGAGAAGAAAAAAATCAATTGATTGCCGAATTTACCGAGGTGTTAAAAAATACCAAGGTAATTTATTTGGCAGATATTGAAGGGTTGGATGCAGAATCTACACACAAGCTCCGTAAGGCATGCCATGAGAAAGGAGTAAAATTGAGAGTTGTCAAAAACACATTGCTTCAAAAAGCCATGGAGAAATTCAATGGCACCTACGAAGCATTGTATCCTTACCTCAAAGGCAATACTTCAATCATGGTTTCAGAAACAGCCAATACTCCTGCCCGAATCATCAAAGAAATGCGCAAATCTCTTCCCAAACCTGTACTAAAAGCAGCTTGGATCGAAGAATCTGTTTATGCAGGAGACGAGCAATTGGAAACATTGGCAAATCTCAAATCGAGAGAAGAACTTATCGGAGATATTGTGTTGTTGCTTCAATCACCCGCCAAAAATGTACTTTCGGCATTGTTATCTTCTAAACATACTATTGGCGGAATAGTAAAAACATTGCAAGAAAGAAATAATTAAAAAAATTGTATAACCATTAAAAAAATAAAACAATGGCAGACGTAAAACAATTAGCAGAACAATTAGTTAACTTAACAGTTAAAGAAGTTAACGAATTGGCAGAAATTTTGAAAAATGAATACGGTATTGAGCCTGCTGCTGCTGCAGTGGCTGTAGCTGCTCCGGGAGCCGGCGGTGCTGCAGGTGGTGGCGAAGCTGAAAAAACTTCTTTTGATGTGATTCTTAAAAGTGGCGGCGCTGCAAAATTAGGTGTGGTTAAAATCGTTAAAGAAATTACAGGTCTTGGTTTAAAAGAAGCTAAAGATCTTGTTGACGGTGCACCCAAACCTGTTAAAGAAGGTGTTAGCAAAGAAGAAGCTGAAAGCATCAAAAAACAATTGGAAGAAGCCGGAGCTGAAGTTGAAATTAAATAAGCTTCAAAAAATTTTTTCTAAGTTTAAGCCCGCAAAATATAATTTTGCCGGGCTTAAACTTGTTTTGTTTTAATTTATTAATTTAAAATTTACCTTCATGGCAAACGCTCAAGTTTCCAAAAATTCATCAAAAAGAATAAGTTTTTCAACAACAGTTAATCAACTTGAATATCCTGATTTCTTAGAAATACAATTACAATCCTTTAAGGATTTCTTCCAAGTGGAAACAACGCCTGAAAACAGGCACCTGGAAGGACTTTTTAAAGTTTTTAATGAAAATTTTCCCATTACCGACAGCAGAAATCTATTCGTATTGGAATTCCTGGATTATTATATCGATCCTCCCAGATATTCAATTGAAGAATGTATAGAAAGAGGTTTGACTTATGGCGTCCCTCTTAAGGCAAAATTAAAACTATATTGTACAGACCCCGAACATGAAGATTTCGAAACTATCGTACAAGATGTTTATCTTGGAACAATTCCATATATGACCCCCAGGGGGAGCTTTATCATCAATGGCGCTGAAAGAGTAATTGTTTCACAACTTCACAGATCGCCCGGTGTGTTTTTTGGAAATAGCCGTCATGCAAATGGAACAATATTATATTCTGCCCGTGTTATTCCCTTCAAAGGCGCGTGGATGGAATTTACTACAGATATCAACAACGTATTATATGCATATATAGACAGAAAGAAAAAATTACCCGTAACAACATTACTAAGAGCCATTGGCTTTGAAACAGACCGTGATATTTTAGAGATATTCAATCTGGCTGAAGAAGTAAAAGTCAACAAAAAAAATCTTAAAAATTGTATAGGCAGAAAATTAGCTGCCCGTGTTGTTCAAACCTGGTTTGAAGATTTTGTAGACGAAGATACAGCCGAAGTGGTTTCCGTGGAAAGAAGTAAAATTATTCTTGAAAGGGAAACAATTCTTGAAGAAGAACATATTGATTTGATTTTGGAGTCGGGAGTGCAAACCATATTGTTGCACAAAGACGATGAAACCGCACAGAAATATGAAATAATTTACAACACTCTCCAAAAAGACCCCACAAATACTGAAAAAGAAGCAGTTCAATATATTTACCGCCAATTAAGAAACGCCGAACCACCAGATGACGAAACAGCCAGAGGTATTATCGATAAATTATTCTTTTCTGAACAACGTTATGATCTTGGAGAAGTTGGAAGATATAAAATCAACAAAAAATTAGGTCTCAATCTCCCCATAGAACAAAGAACATTGACCAAAGAGGATATAATTTCCATTATCAAGCACCTAATTGATTTGATCAATACAAAAGCTGAGATGGACGATATTGACCACCTCAGCAACCGGAGGGTAAGAACCGTAGGCGAACAGTTGTATGCCCAATTTGGCGTTGGACTTGCAAGAATGGCCAAAACCATTCGTGAGAGAATGAATGTTAGAGACAATGAAGTATTTACTCCTACCGATTTAATTAACTCCAAAACTCTTGCATCTGTTATCAACTCATTTTTTGGTACCAACCAGCTTTCCCAGTTTATGGATCAGACCAACCCACTTGCAGAAATGACGCACAAAAGAAGAATTTCTGCCCTGGGCCCCGGTGGATTGACAAGAGAAAGAGCCGGTTTCGAAGTTCGTGACGTTCATTATACTCACTATGGTCGTTTATGCCCAATTGAAACACCCGAAGGACCAAATATCGGACTGATTTCATCACTGTGTGTGTATGCTAAAATTAACCGTTTAGGATTTATCGAAACACCATACCGCATTGTAGAAAATGGCCGGGTACTTTTGAACGAACCGCCCATTTACCTTACGGCTGAAGAAGAAGACAAACAAACCATCGCTCAAGCAAATGCAAAAATCGATAAAGACGGAAATTTCCTTACAGATAAAGTTAAAGCAAGATATGAAGGCGATTTCCCCGTTGTAGAGCCCGAAAATCTAACATTAATGGACGTTGCACCTAATCAAATCGCCTCAATCGCTGCATCGCTCATTCCTTTTCTTGAGCATGATGATGCCAACCGTGCGTTGATGGGATCAAACATGCAACGCCAGGCCGTTCCTCTCATTCGCCCCGAAGCACCAATAGTCGGCACAGGTTTGGAAGAAGCTGTTGCCAGAGATTCCCGTTTATTGATTTATGCTAAAGCCGATGGCATTGTAGAATATGTTGATGCCAACGAAATTGTTATACGTTATAAATTTACACCCGAAGAAGAATTAGTTTCTTTTGAAGGAAATGTCGTAACTTATAAGCTCCCAAAATTCAAACGTACCAACCAAAGCACATGTATCAATCTTAAACCTATCGTAAAAAAAGGTGAAAGAGTGACCAAGGGTCAGGTATTATGTGAAGGATTTGCAACTGAAAAAGGTGAATTGGCTCTTGGAAGAAACCTTCGTGTAGCTTTCATGCCCTGGAAAGGTTACAACTTTGAGGATGCTATCGTGATCTCAGAAAGAGTTGTCCGTGAAGATTTATTCACCTCCATTCACATAGACGAATATTCTTTGGAAGTAAGAGACACAAAACGTGGAATGGAAGAATTAACTCCCGATATACCCAATGTGAGCGAAGAAGCTACCAAAGATTTGGATGAAAATGGTTTGATACGCATTGGTGCAGAAGTAAAAGAAGGAGATATTCTCATCGGAAAAATCACTCCAAAAGGAGAATCCGATCCAACTCCGGAAGAAAAATTGTTAAGGGCTATATTTGGTGATAAAGCCGGAGATGTCAAAGACGCTTCTTTAAAAGTGCCCCCGGCTGTAACCGGAACTGTTATCGACAAAAAACTATTTTCAAAAGCTCTTAAAGATAAAAAAGCAAAACAAGAAGAAAAAATCATTCTCGAAAAACTTGACCAGGAATTCAACAAGCAGGAAGCAGAACTGAAAAAAGTATTGATTGAAAAAATCCTTGCTTTACTGGAAGGGAAAACCGTACCTAATGATGTCACTAACTTCTACAATGAAGTGATCATTCCAAAGGGTACAAAAATAACTGCCAAAGTATTAGAAAAAATAAAGGACTTTACAATACTCAACCCCGAAAATTGGTCAAAAGACGAAAAAGAACTTGAATTAATCGGCAAAATTTTGCATAATTACCGTTTAAAATATGCTGAAATTTTAGGTGCATACAAACGTAAAAAATACAACATCCAAGTAGGTGATGAATTGCCACAAGGAATTATCAAATTGGCTAAAGTATACATTGCCCAAAAACGTAAATTAAAAGTGGGAGATAAAATGGCCGGACGCCATGGAAATAAAGGTATAGTCGCCAAAATTGTACGGGTAGAAGACATGCCATTTCTCGAAGATGGTACTCCTGTGGATATTGTACTCAATCCATTGGGTGTGCCTTCGAGGATGAACCTCGGACAAATCTATGAAACCATTCTTGGTGATGCCGGTGCCAAATTAGGTGTGAAATTCTCCACTCCTATTTTTGACGGTGCCACATTGGATCAGATCAATGAATGGACCAAGAAAGCAGGACTTCCGGAAAACGGTAAAACATATCTGTATGATGGTGGCACGGGAGAAAGATTTGACCAACCGGCCACGGTCGGTACAATTTATATGCTTAAATTGATCCACATGGTTGACGATAAAATGCACGCCCGTTCAATTGGACCTTACTCACTTATCACTCAACAACCTCTGGGTGGAAAAGCCCAATTTGGTGGTCAAAGATTTGGAGAAATGGAGGTTTGGGCTATCGAAGCATTTGGAGCAGCAAACATCCTTCAAGAATTGTTAACCATAAAATCAGATGATGTAATTGGAAGAGCTAAGGCCTATGAAGCAATTGTAAAGGGTGACAACTTACCTACTCCGGGAATTCCCGAATCTTTCAACGTATTGCTTCATGAGCTAAAAGGTTTGGCTCTGAATATTACATTGGAATAAATTAATTAATGATAAAATTTTAGATCAACATGGCAATAAAACGTGATTCAAAAACAAAAAGTAACTTTACGAAAGTTACCATAAGTTTGGCTTCTCCGGAGCATATCTTAGACCAATCTTATGGAGAGGTAACAAAACCGGAAACTATCAATTACCGGACATTCAAACCGGAAAGGGATGGTCTTTTCTGTGACAGAATTTTCGGACCGGTAAAAGATTATGAATGTCATTGCGGTAAATACAAAAGAATTCGTTACAAGGGTATTGTTTGTGATGTCTGTGGGGTAGAAGTTACAGAAAAAAAGGTTAGAAGAGAACGCATGGGACACATCAACCTTGTAGTGCCCGTAGCACATATTTGGTATTTCCGTTCTCTCCCTAGCAAAATAGGTTATTTGTTAGGATTGCCCACAAAAAAATTGGAATCCATCATCTATTATGAACGCTATGTGGTAATTCAACCCGGTGTGGCTACTCATCCAAATGGTGAGCCATTACAACCAATGGATTTTCTAACAGAAGAAGAATACTTGCATATAATTGAAAAACTCCCCAAAGAAAATCAATTGCTCGACGACTCTGACCCCAATAAATTTATTGCCAAAATGGGTGGAGAAGCTTTGTATGATTTATTAAAAAGGATTGATCTCGATGAACTGTCCTATCAATTAAGGACTCAGGCCAATGAAGAAACTTCTCAACAAAGAAAAAGCGAAGCTTTAAAAAGATTGCAAATAGTGGAGGCCTTCCGCGAAGCCAACAAAAGAATGGAAAACAGGCCGGAATGGATGATCTTGAAAGTATTGCCGGTTATTCCACCGGAGCTTCGTCCATTGGTGGCTCTCGACGGAGGAAGATTTGCAACCTCTGATTTGAATGACCTATACCGCCGCGTGATTATCAGAAATAACAGATTAAAAAGATTGATCGAAATAAAAGCACCTGATGTCATCTTACGCAACGAAAAACGCATGTTGCAAGAAGCCGTAGACGCTTTACTTGACAATTCCCGCAAGTCAAATGCCGTAAAAACCGACTCCAACCGTGCATTGAAATCTCTTTCAGACAGCCTGAAAGGAAAACAAGGCCGTTTCCGTCAAAACTTATTGGGAAAACGTGTGGATTATTCAGCACGTTCTGTGATCGTGGTAGGTCCGGATCTCCAATTACACGAATGCGGCTTGCCCAAAGATATCGCAGCCGAGTTATACAAACCTTTTATTATCCGTAAACTGATCGAAAGAGGAATTGTAAAAACCGTTAAATCAGCAAAGAAAATAGTTGACCGTAAAGAACCGGTTATTTGGGATATACTAGAAAATGTAATGAAAGGTCATCCGGTTTTGTTGAACCGTGCTCCCACCCTTCACCGTTTAGGAATACAGGCCTTTCAACCAAGATTGATAGAAGGTAAAGCCATTCGTCTCCACCCGTTGGTTTGTACTGCATTCAATGCCGACTTTGACGGTGACCAAATGGCAGTCCACCTACCTTTGAGCAATGCCGCTATTTTGGAAGCCCAATTGTTGATGCTTTCTTCGCACAATATTCTTAACCCTGCCAACGGCGCTCCTATCACCGTACCATCACAAGATATGGTTCTTGGACTTTATTACATTACAAAAGGAAGAAAAAGCACAGAAACAGAAAAAGTCAAAGGAGAAGGAATGACTTTCTACTCTCCCGAAGAAGTCATCATTGCCATCAACGAAGGAAAACTAGACCTGCATGCCTACATCAAAGTCCGTATCAAAGAAAAAGACGAAAACGGCGAATATAAAAGTAAAATCATTGAAACTACTGCAGGTAGAGTAATATTTAATCAATATGTTCCTGAAGAAGTAGGTTTTATCAACGAACTGCTTACTAAAAAATCATTAAGGGATATCATTCATAATGTTTTGAAAAAAACCGACACTCCTACCACCGCCAAGTTTCTGGACGATATCAAAAATTTAGGTTTTTACATGGCATTCAAAGGCGGATTGTCATTCAACCTGGATGATGTAATTATTCCGGAAGAAAAAGAAGAACTGATCAAAAAAGCTCAAGAGCAGGTCGATGAGATCATGTCAAACTATAACATGGGATTTATCACCAACAACGAGCGTTACAACCAAATCATCGACGTTTGGACCAACACAAACAACAAGCTTACCAATATCCTCATGGAACGGTTGAAGAACGACAAGCAAGGCTTCAATAGCATTTTCATGATGTTTGATTCCGGTGCCAGGGGTTCAAAAGAACAAATACGCCAGTTGGCCGGTATGCGAGGATTGATGGCTAAACCTCAAAAGTCAGGGGCTGTGGGTCAGGAAATCATTGAAAACCCAATTCTTTCAAATTTTAAAGAAGGATTGTCAATTCTAGAATACTTTATATCAACACACGGTGCACGTAAAGGTCTTGCAGACACGGCTCTCAAAACAGCCGATGCCGGATATCTGACACGTCGTTTGGTGGATGTTACACAAGATGTGATAGTTACCGCTGAAGATTGCGGCACATTAAGAGGTATTTCCATAACAGCATTGACCAACAAAGACAATGAAGTGATAGAACCTTTGAAAGACCGTATATTGGGACGCGTCAGCGTACATGATATTTACCATCCTTCTACCAATGAGCTTATTGTCAAATCGGGTGAAGAAATAACCGAAAGCATTGCAGAAATTATAGAAAATTCTCCCATTGAAGAAGTAGAAGTAAGATCACCTTTGACTTGCGAAATGAAAAGAGGTATCTGTGCAAAATGTTATGGTAGAAATCTTGCTACAGGGAAAATGGTTCAGAAAGGTGAAGCAGTGGGAGTAATCGCAGCCCAATCTATTGGTGAACCCGGTACTCAGCTTACTCTTAGAACATTCCACGTGGGTGGTACTGCATCAAAAATTACTGCCGAATCAAAGATTGAAGCAAAATATGACGGTATTATATCCTTTGAAGAATTAAAAACCGTCAACAAAGTAAAAGATGGAGAAGAAAAAACCATTGTAATCGGTAGATCCGGAGAAGTTAAAATTCTTGATGCCAACACAAAAATCGTCTTAACCTCGGCAAATATTCCTTATGGATCGATCCTCTATAAAAAAGATGGCGACATGGTGAAAAAAGGCGAACTGATCTGTGAATGGGATCCATACAACGCAGTTATTCTTGCCGAAACAAAAGGTAAAATTGAATTTGAAAACATCATTGAAAATGTCACTTATCGTGAAGAGATAGATGATCAGACCGGTTTTGCCGAGAAAGTCATTATCGAATCTCGTGATAAAAAGAAACTGCCTGTTATCCGCATTACCGACAATAAAGGAGAAACTATCAAAACATACAACCTTCCGGTGAATGCACATTTGATGGTGGAAGACAACCAAAAAATCGAAGCCGGTGACATATTGGTTAAAATTCCAAGAAGTGCCGGAAGAACTGCCGATATTACAGGTGGTCTGCCCAGAGTTACAGAATTATTTGAAGCACGCAATCCGTCTAATCCGGCAATTGTTTCTGAAATTGACGGTATCGTTTCTTTTGGCAAAACCAAAAGAGGTAAACGTGAAGTAATTGTTACCAGTAAAACCGGAGAAGAAAAAATTTACACAATTGATTTATCCACTCACATTCTTGTACAAGAGAACGATTTTGTTAAAGCCGGTACACCTCTTACAGACGGATTAATCTCTCCTTCCGATATTCTGGCTATTAAAGGTCCGACTGCCGTACAAGAATACCTCGTCAATGAAATTCAGGAAGTATATCGTTTGCAAGGTGTTAAAATTAACGACAAACATTTTGAGATTGTCGTGCGCCAAATGATGCGTAAAGTACAAATAGAAGATCCGGGCGATACCAAATTCCTCGAACAACAAATTGTCAGCAAAGTAGAATTTATGGAAGAGAATGACTGGATTTTTGACAAAAAAGTAGTAGTTGATCCGGGAGAATCTACTGAGTTGAAAAGAGGAATGATCGTAACTGCGCGTAAATTGCGTGACGAAAATTCTAAACTGAAACGAAACGACAAGAAGTTGGTTCAAGCCCGAGATGCTAGACCTGCTACCGCCACTCCTGTTTTGCAAGGTATCACAAGAGCCTCTCTACAAACCGAAAGTTGGATTTCTGCTGCATCTTTCCAGGAAACAACCCGCGTATTGAACGATGCTGCCATCAATGCGAAAGTTGATACACTTGAAGGATTGAAAGAAAATGTGATTGTCGGGCATTTGATACCTGCCGGTACCGGTCTTCGTGAATATCAAAACATCATTGTAGGTTCAAGAGAAGAATACGAACAATTGATGGAAACTAAAAAACAATTGGAAAAACAAAAATAACACACCATGAGTGAAGAAAATGAAAAAGCCGCTCAATTGAATATAGAGCTTACCGAAGAAGTAGCCGAAGGTCAATATTCCAACCTGGTCATTATCAGCCACTCTCATGCCGAATTTGTATTGGACTTTATCTGTATTGTGCCCAATGTGCCAAAAGCAAAAGTAAAATCACGGATTATCACCACTCCGCAACATGCCAAAAGATTAATGAAGGCTTTGGCAGAAAACATTCAACGATATGAAAGTGCTTATGGTACAATCAAAGACCAGGAAGAAACCGTGCCTTATCCTATGTCATTCGGAGGACCTGAAGCAAAGGCCTGATTTTTTCAATACTTTAAAAAAAAGCCCGCTTTAAGCGGGCTTTTTTCTTTAATTTGCCCGGATATTCCATTTTATATGAAAAGTTTTGAAAATAGCTTATTTGTTCGAGCCTGCAAAAAACAAAATTTTGAAAACCGCCCACCGGTATGGATAATGCGACAGGCCGGTAGATACCAAAATTCCTATCAAGAATTGAAAGCAAAATATTCAATGATTGAAATATGAACCAATCACGATCTGATGGTACATGCCACCCTACTTCCTGTCAATGAATTTCAACCCGATGCTGCCATTATTTTTTCAGATTTACTGATCCCATTTTTACCCATGGGAATTCAATTTGATTATGAAAAAGGGGTAGGTCCTAAAATATATAATCCTCTAAGAAAAGATCAGGATATCAAACAACTTAAAAATTTTAATGTAGCCGATGGACTTAAATTTACAGGTCAAGCTTTAACCGTTTTAAACAATCAATTGGATATTCCTACGATTGGTTTCGTTGGAGCTCCCTTCACTCTGGCCAGTTATTTGATCGAAGGACAAGGAACTAAAAATTTTGTAGAAACGAAAAAATTTCTTTATCAATTCCCGGACGCTTGGCATGAATTGATGCTATTTCTTGCTCAAAAAATGTCTGAATATGCATTATTCCAATATGAAAGCGGTGCTGCTGCAGTCCAAATATTTGACAGTTGGATTGGTGTATTGGATTACTATGAATTTGAAAACTTTGTTTTCCCTCACTTAGAATTTATGACTCAACATATTAAATCTCACACTGACAGGCCCCTAATTTACTTTGGCACTTCCACCGCTCATTTGTTACCTTTGATCAACCGCCTCCCTTTGGACGTGATAGGTTTGGACTATAAAACCAATCTTCCTTCTATCAGAGATCAAATTAAAGACAAAGCCATACAAGGCAATTTAGACCCGACTGTTTTATTTGCAGATCAGAGTTACATTTATGACAGAACCATCCGTCTGCTAAATGCCATGAAACATGATCCCGGTTACATATTCAATCTTGGTCATGGTATCTTACCCGAAACGCCTTATGAAAATGTCAAATTTCTATTTAATTTGATCAAAACTTATCAATCATAGCCTATTTATGAAAGAATTTTGGACTATTCTTTTGCTTTTGCTTTCCAATAGTTTTATGACATTAGCCTGGTATGGACATTTGAAATGGAATAAAGCAACCCATGCCGGATGGAAAGGTATGATTCTGACAATTTTATTAAGTTGGTTTATCGCATTGTTTGAGTATATGTTAATGATACCTGCCAATCGTATAGGATTCAAAAGTTTTGGCGGGCCTTTTGACCTATACCAATTGAAGATTATTCAAGAAGTTATTTCAATTTTTGTGTTCATAATTTTTGCCTTATTTATTTTTCGCACACAAAATCCTTCAAAAGAACATATTTTGGCCTTTATCTTAATCATTATTGCGGCTTATCTTGTTTTCAAGAAATAGCGTTTGATTCTAAAAAACATAAGATTTTTTTCAGGAAAGAAAAAAACTATATAAATTAAAAAAAAACCTGCTCGAGGCAGGTTTTAATGAACTATATTATTTGATTTTGAAGGTCTTTTTAATTGTGTCTACGTAATCCAATTTTTCCCAGGGAAATAACTCTACTGTCATTTTTTTCTTTTTACCGCTTCCATCTGTAAATTCTTTGGTTACTTTCTCAGGTTTTCTACCCATATGACCATAAGCGGCCGTTTCAAAATAAATCGGTTTACGCAGATCAAATCTTTGTTCGATAGCATAAGGCCGCAAATCAAAAATTTCTAAAATTTTTCGGGCTATTTCACCATCGCTCATATTAACCTTTGAGGTTCCATAGGTATTTACATATAAACCAACAGGATCTGCTACACCAATAGCATAAGCCACTTGCACAAGTACTTCATCACAAACACCGGCAGCAACCATATTTTTGGCTATGTGACGTGTCGCATAAGCTGCAGATCTGTCGACCTTGCTCGGATCCTTTCCACTAAATGCCCCACCTCCATGTGCGCCTTTGCCACCATATGTGTCCACAATAATTTTTCTTCCTGTCAGACCTGTATCCCCATGTGGGCCTCCTATCACAAATTTACCTGTTGGATTGATAAAGTACTTAATCTTATTGTCAAAAAGTTTTTGTACTCTTTTTGGCAATTTTTTGATTACACGCGGCATGAGAATTTCCTTAATATCTTGAGATATCTTTTTATGCATTTCTTTTTCTTTACCAAACTCATCGTGTTGAGTAGATATAACGATAGTATCTATTCTGACCGGTTGATTATTATCATCATATTCTACAGTTACCTGACTTTTGGCATCAGGTCTTAAATATTGCATTTGCTTCCCTTCTTTACGAATATCAGATAATTCTTTTAATATCGTATGGGCCAATTCTATTGGCAGCGGCATATAATTGTCTGTTTCTTTGCAGGCATATCCAAACATCATTCCTTGATCGCCGGCACCTTGTTTCCAGGGATCTTTTTTCTCTACACCTTGATTGATATCGGGACTTTGCTCGTGTATGGCCGATAATATTCCGCAAGAGTTGGCTTCAAACATATACTCACTTCTGGTATATCCTATATGTTTGATTACATTGCGGGCTATATTTTGTACATCCAGATAAGTTTTGGATTTCACTTCTCCGGCAAGCACCACTTGACCTGTAGTGACCAATGTTTCACATGCTACTTTTGCCGATGGATCAAATGCTAAAAAATGATCAATGATGGCATCGGAAATTTGATCGGCAATCTTATCGGGATGCCCTTCCGATACTGATTCTGACGTAAATAAATATGGCATAAATTTAATTTTTGAAACGTTGCGAATATAAACAAAACATTTATTTTCACGCAACTTTTGAAATCATGATACCGGATTTTTCGATTTTTTCTTTGGCATATTCAAGTGTAACCTCAAAGGTTTTTACATTTTTGTCTCCGGGCAGTTCAAACATCGCATCAAGCATCACTGCCTCACATATACTTCTCAGCCCCCTGGCCCCTAAATTATATTCATAAGCCTTTTCGACAATATAATCTATTGCTTCTTTGCTAAATTTCAAATCTATTCCGTCTAATTTAAACAAATGTTCATATTGTCTGATAATTGCATTTTTTGGTTCGGTTAGTATCCTTCTAAGCATTTGTTTATCCAATGGATCGAGGTAAGTAATCACCGGTAGTCTTCCCAACAATTCAGGGATCAACCCAAATGTTTTTAAATCTTGAGGTAAAATATATTTCAACAAGTTTTCTTGCTCATTTCCTTCTTCTTTGGCTTGCCCTTTTTTAAATCCTACAACTTGGCGATTTACACGGCGGGCAATTATTTTTTCTATTCCCTCAAATGCACCACCACATATAAACAATATGTTTTTTGTGTCAACCTGAATCATTTTTTGTTCCGGATGTTTACGTCCCCCCTGTGGCGGCACATTCACAACTGATCCTTCCAACAATTTTAACAACGATTGTTGCACGCCTTCACCCGAAACATCCCTGGTAATCGATGGATTATCCCCTTTTCTGGCTATTTTATCAATTTCGTCGATAAATACTATTCCTCTCTCGGCCGCTTCAACATTATAATCTGCCGCTTGCAACAATCTCGTGATAATCGACTCTACATCCTCGCCCACATAACCGGCTTCCGTAAAAACAGTGGCATCGGCAATACAAAAAGGAACATTCAACAGTTTCGAAACAGTTCTTGCCAATAATGTTTTTCCTGTACCGGTTGGACCAACCAACAGTATATTTGATTTTTCAATCTCAATGTCATTCTTCGATTTAAAATTGTCTTGCCTGATTCTTTTATAGTGGTTATACACTGCCACACTGATTACTTTTTTGGCCATCTCCTGACCAATGACATATTCGTCTAAGAACTCTTTTATTTTGGCAGGATTGGCCAATGTCATTTTTTCTGAAAACCTATGTCCCTTTTTCGATTTTAAATTTTCAAGTACCAGTTCATGCCCCTTCTCCAAACATTCGTCACAGATATATACATCATCCAGTCCGGTTATCATCATTTCCACTTCCAACGATTCGCGCCCACAAAATGAACAATATGGCGTTTGATTTCTTTTTCCTTTCATTGATTGTTTATTTAATTTTTTGAGAATTTCACAAATAAGTAATATTTTTTCCAATACAAAATTAACAATTGCCTTTGATTGTATTTTATTTTTATTAGATAAGCTTCGTAAAAAATGATAATTTAAAATGATTTACATTTATGTGGTTTTCAATAATAAATTTTCAGTGGCAGATATTGACTTTTTGTCCAAAAAATCCAAAGTATAAGACATATATGGATGCATGTAATCATCTTTTTCCAACAAAGGAACGTTTATACGGTATTCTTCATGCCATTGACCAATGATGCCCGTCCAGGCAACTTTTCTCAAATCTCCTGCTTGCAATGCTGACATCCATTCGAGAGCAACTACTTGTTTTAAATTTTCGATCAATGTCAATAACTTCAAAGCCGAATTTGCCCCCATGCTCACATGATCCTCTTGCCCATTTGACGAATCAATACTGTCCACACTATTGGGCATGCACATCTGTTTTGATTGATTTACCAATGCCGCAGCAGTATATTGCACAATCATAAATCCGCTATTGATACCCGGATTGGCTGTCAAATAAGCCGACAAACCACGTTGTCCCGACATAAGTTTGTAAATCCTTCGTTCGCTTATAGAAGCAGCTTCACTGATAGCCATTGCCAAATAATCAAAAGACAAAGCCAATGGTTCACCATGAAAATTACCTCCCGACAAAATCTTGTTTTCCTCGGGAATAATCAAAGGATTGTCTGTTACGGCATTTATTTCAATCTCCACCACACGTTTTACGTGTGCATACACATCTTTCACCGCACCATGCACTTGTGGTATACACCTGAATGAATAAGGATCCTGCACATAAGGTTTATTGTCATTAAATTCCTTCTGATGGTTCAAAATCTCCCGTATGTTTTGAGCCGTTATGTAAGGTCCGTCAAATGGCCTCAATCGATGTATGACGGCATCAAACGGACTCGACTTGGCATCAAAAGCAACCAATGATGCAGCCGCAGCAATATCGGCCAAAACAAGCCACTTTTGCAATTGTTTCAATACATAAAGCCCAATTGACGACATAAATTGTGTCCCATTCAATAACGCCAACCCTTCTTTTGGATGCAAATCCAATGGCTCCCAACCAAATGTTGGATATATCTCACCGGCAGGGATTTTCTCTCCTTTGTATTTTACTAGCCCCATTCCGATTAACGGTAACGACAAATGTGCCAATGGTGCCAAATCACCGGACGCTCCTAATGAACCTTTCTCATAAACCACCGGCAAAATCTCTTCATTGTAAAATTGCAATAAACGTTCTACCAACTCCACCCTAACCCCCGAATAACCTTTAGACAAGCCCAATGCCTTATTTAACAGCATAATTTTCACAATTTCTTCAGGCAATTCTTTTCCCACCCCACAAGCATGACTCATCAACAAATTTTTCTGTAATTCTTTAAGTTGTTCTTTTTCTATCACGGTGTTGCACAACGAACCGAACCCGGTATTGATTCCATAAAAGGCCTCATCTTCCTGCAATTTCTTTTTCAAAAAATCCACACCCTCTTGTATTCTTTGTTTTACTTCTACGCCCAATTCAATTTTCACCCCCTTATCAAGCCAATCCCATATTTGTTCCGGCTTGATCCATTCCCGGCTTAATGTAACAGATTGTGATATCATATTTCCAAATAATTTTCAAGACGATCGGGCTCTATCATCATTTGCTCTCCGGTATGCATATTTTTCAACAAAAACTTCCCTTTTTCCAACTCATCGCTTCCTGCCATCAACACAAATGGTATTTTTTTCCGGTCGGCATATTGCATTTGTTTTTTCAGTTTCCCCGGTTCCGGATAAATTTCCAACGGTATATTTTTTTCCCTCCACAGTTTTATGTAAGAAAACAACTTTTCCAAAATTTCTTCACCAAAATTGACCACCAACACACTCGCAGGATATTTTAAAGCCAGAATCTTGTCCATTTTTCCGCTTTCTTTGATTACTTCCAAAATCCTGTCCAAACCAAACGATATTCCTACCCCCGATAATCCGGGCATACCAAATATCCCTGTCAAATCATCGTATCTCCCCCCTCCTCCTATGCTGCCAATAGCAACCTCTTCGCTCACCACCTCAAAGATGCATCCTGTATAATAATTTAATCCTCTTGCCAAACAAATATCCGGCAATAACAAGCCACTATCCATACCCATCGCAACAGACCAGCTTATCACTTTCTTTAATTCTTTCCATCCGTTGATAGCCACCTCTATACCGGAAAAAAATTCCCCTGCAAAATCGTCACTCATCCCTGTTCCTGCGCTCAACAATTGATTCAACACTCCGGTTTGTTGCTCGTCAAATCCCATCAATTTCAATTCTTTCAACACACCATCTTTCCCTATTTTATCCAACTTATCAAGAGCAACCGTCAGTTCTTGAAAACGGTTTTCGCAATTCATTTTTTCGGCCAATCCTCTAAGCAATTTTCTATGATTGATTTTTATTTTAACTTTTAACCCCAAACGTTCAAACACCCTTGCATAAATCAATAACAATTCGGCTTCGTTAAGCAACGATGTCGATCCGATCACATCGGCATCACACTGGTAAAATTCACGAAAACGGCCTTTTTGAGGGCGATCGGCTCTCCACACCGGTTGTATCTGATATCGTTTAAAAGGCAAGTAAATCTCATTTCTATGCTGCACCACCATTCTGGCAAAAGGCACGGTCAAATCATACCGAAGGGCTTCCTCAACATATTCGCTTTGCTTGGCCAATGGATTTTCTTCGTTCAACCATTTCTCCAACTTTTCGCCTCTGGGCAAAATCTTAAAAATCAATCTGTCACTTTCTTCTCCGTATTTCCCCAACAAAGTAGCAGTTTTTTCCAATGCAGGCGTCTCAATACCCACAAAACCAAATTGCTCGAATGTCTCACGGATGACATTTAAAATAACCTGACGAGCACGGAATTCCTCAGGCAATATATCCCTGGTGCCTCTTGCATTATTTAGTTCCACTGCCATTTTTTGTTGCGAAACTATGAAAAATTAATCAACTTTCATCCGGTCAAGTCAAACTCTACCAAACAAAATCATTTCAATATTCATTTAAAACTTTGGGGCATGCACGGCCTTCGCTGCTATTCCTCGCCCCTCAGCCAAACGGACGGCATAGCGGCCCGGCGATCCTCCTGCCGTCGGCTGCCGTGCCTGCTGCCGTCCGGGCTTCGTTGCTGCGGGATATTCGCTCAGTCCGGCTGCCTTATCTTCTCTCTTCATTACCCACTCTCAACAAACCCTTCATTGATGAAAATTTCTTTTCTTTGCAAAAAATTTATTATGCCCGGAAACATTTATTCCTTTGAAGGTTTTGTTCCTTATATTCACGAATCGGCTTATGTGCATCCAACTGCCACAATTATTGGAAATGTCAATATAGGCAAAAACGTATTCATAGGCCCTGGAGCCGTGCTGCGTGGTGATTGGGGAGAAATTATCGTCAAGGACGGTTGCAACATTCAAGACAATTGCATCCTCCATATTTTCCCAGGTGTTGCTGTCATTCTCGAGGAGAATGCCCATATCGGGCACGGCGCAATCATACATAGTGCCCACATAGGACGAGACACCCTCATAGGTATGAATGCTGTCATTATGGATGATGCCAAGATTGGTAATGAATGCATTGTAGGAGCCTTGGCATTGGTCACTCAAGGCACCATCATACCCGACCGCAGCCTCGTCGTTGGCAATCCGGCAAAAGTAGTCAAACAGATTTCAGATGAAATGATATATTGGAAAAAAGAAGGCACAAAATTGTATCAAGAATTGGTCAATCAAATGAAAAATACCCTAACCCCGTGCGAACCCTTACGCACCCCTCCAAAGTTCCGTCCACCTCAAGAACAAACCTATAAAACCTGGCCTAAAACTAAAAAGAAATGAAAGAAGCCGTCAAAACTTCCAATGCGCCTGCTCCTATTGGCCCATACAGCCAAGCCATCAAAGCAGGCAACTTTTTGTTCATTTCCGGACAAATTGCTATCAATCCGGCTACAGGCAATCTTGAAACACAAAACATCGACACCGAAACCCGGCAGGTACTCTCCAACATCTCAGCCATACTTGAGGCAGCAGGTCTTGATTGGAACAACGTAGTAAAAACCACGATTTTTCTGAAAAACATGAATGATTTTGCTGAGGTCAACCGTGTATATGCAACTTTTGTCTGCGAACCTTTTCCCGCAAGAGAAACTGTTGAAGTATCCTCATTGCCCAAAAATGTCAATGTAGAAATCTCGGTGATTGCTGTCAAATTCTAAAAACTAACTTACTCTTTTCTTTGACACTTTTCAATGTTAATTTATTGACAACCACTAATATGACTTTTTTGGGGACCACATCTCTAACTTTCCAGAAATTTTTCCATTTCTTTTATTTTTAGAATTTGTAGTTTTTTGCTCTCAGACCGGCTTATTTTCCGTTCAATGAATAAATGCTTCCGTTTTTTGTCACCGGCAAATTCATACTTCTTTACAGGTTGATGAAAACCAAAAACGCACAGAGAACAAGGATTTAAGAAATTAAGAAGAGAAAAAGAATGTGAAATTCAAGACCTCTCCCCCAAGCCCCTCTCCTTGTGAAGGATAGGGGCTTGGGGGGAGGTTTTCACCCCCCCCGACAAATAGATATTGCAGCAATTACGAATTAATATAAACGTAAATCATTCTAAAACCTTGAAATTGATAAATTGAGCACATCAAAAAAATAAGAAAATGTCAAAATCAAGAAAAATATCAACGTTGAAATCTCGATGATTGCTGTCAAATTCTAAAAAGCAAACCTACTTTGTGGGCAGTCATTTTTTCAATTTGGCTGTAAAATAGAGAATAGACAAACACGGAAATGTATTAACTCATTCTTGCATCTCCTGCAATTGTCGCAATATATCCTCCATTTGCAGTGCCGTAAAAATACCC
>FWPU01001838.1_pt1 | contig 61332 bp, 47 predicted proteins | sample 2228361 | NCBI WGS metagenome assembly FWPU01 (sample SAMEA103939777, study PRJEB20133) | metagenome
CTTGTGCAGAACTGCCAGACCGGTGTGCGCTGCCGGACGGGTTTCTCCTGCCCGAGCAAGCGAGGACGCTTGCTCTACGGAGCATAAGCGGCCCGCCGTAGCATAGGCGTCCTCGCCGTAGCATAAGCGTCCTCGCTTGTGCAGAACTGCCAGACCGGTGTGCGTTGCCGGACGGGTTTCTCCTGCCCGGAGCAAGAGGGGACGCTTGCTCTACGGAGTGCAAGCGTCCCCGCCGATAGCATAAGCGTCCTCGCTTGTGCAGAACTGCCAGACCGGTGTGCCCTGCCGGACGGGTTTCTCCTGACCGAGCAAGCGAGGACGCTTGCTCTACGGAGCATAAGCGTTCCCGCCGATAGCATAAGCGTCCTCGCTTGTGCAGAACTGCTGGTGGCACAGGCATTCTTGCCTGTGCAAGCCTGGCAGCGGTGTTTGGGCTGCCCGAGCAAGCGAGGACGCTTGCTCTACGGAGCACAGAGGATTAGGCGTGCCTATGCATCACTCTCCCCTGGGCACGGCCACGGCGGGCGGCAACGAGGGCTCGCCGGGATGGTAGGCGCGCACCGTGCCCGAGAGTACCTCAGCGGCATCGAACAACTCGGGCTTCATGCGGCGCTCGGCAAGCAGCCGTGCCTGATCGAAATAATGCTCGCTGGCCGGGTCGCCGCTCGTGCCGAAGTGCAGCAGCGTGGCTCCCCGCACACGGTCTGCAAACTCGTACGCCCCAAGGTACGTGCAGCCCACCACCCCGTAACGCCGCGTGCGCACTTTGAAGAACGGGATATTCATGGCTGGCGTATAGTACTGTGTGAACACGATGCCCATCGGCCCATGACCCCCCATGCAGGGTAGGCTGGGCAGGCGATCGTCGAACGGTACGCTCACCAAATCGGCAACGTTTGCGTGGCGTTGCATGCGGTACACGTCTCCCCAGGGAACGCGCCAGTCTCCGTAAAGCGCACGCAGGTATCCCGCCGCGCGTATCAGCCCCTCGAACCGCGCTGCCATGTCCTGTGCATAGGCCGGCTTGAGCGCCTCCCCAGGGTAGTTTGGGCCGTACAGCTCTTCGTACCACGCGGTGCAGAGCGTGGCCTGCGTGCTTTCGGGAGTTATGCGGCAATCCCAGTCGAGCAGGTGTTCCAGGTAGGGCCGGGCCTGCTCGGCCAGTGCGGGGCGGGTGCGTTCGAGGTCGGTCATGGCGGCAGCATACGCGGGCAGTTCGTGGCGGGCCCAATAGAGCGTGGTGTCAAAGGCGGCCTGTTGCAGGTCTTCCAGCGTCACGCCATGCATGGCGCGCAACAGTTCGCGGGAGCGCTGCGCTCGCCGCTTGTCGTCGTTTTTGTCTTCCACCATGTAGGGCGGAAAGGTTGCGGGGTCCGGATTGCCGTCATCGGCAGTCGTGAAGGGGCTGGAGTTGCAGTTTTGCACGAAGCCGCAGGGAGGATTGCGTACTTGGGGCAGTTCGTCCAGGGCATGGAAGCCCTGCCATTCGGTGCGTGGATCGGAGCCGTCGACGGGCCGACTCCAATCGAACTGGGGATCGCGGCGGGGAACGATACCGTTGTAGAGGAAGTAGATCTCTCCGTGGCGGTCTGCATAGACCACGTTCATGATGGGGAACTGCTGGAGGGCCATGGCCTCTTGGAATTCAGCGAGGTTGCGAGCGCGGACGAGCCGCAGCATCTGCCGCAAGAGCACGAGTTCGTCGAGGCGGGCGATGCGTGCAGCGAGCTGGTGCCGCTGGGACTCGCGTGCCACGATGGGGCCATGGTGTGTCTTGCGCAGGGTGAAGGTGCGTTCACGCAAGCCGCTGCGGGACTTGACGCGGATCACTTCCTGCCACTCTTCTGCGCGCCGCCAGCCGTCCGCATAGCGGTAGAGCAGCGGATCGGTGGGATGGTCGAAGGTTTCGCGCCACACGTCGGCAATATCCGGCTCGTTGACGCAGAAGCTCCAGCCCAGGTGCTCATTATGGCCCAGGCTAGGGAGCGGGCTGCCGAAAAACGTAGCGCCGCTGAAGTTCCAGCCCTCGCCGCTGGTGAGATGCGCCTCGTAGAACTGGCCGAAGCCGAACCAGGGCTGGTGCGGATTCACCAGCAGCATCGCCCGCCCGCTCTGCGTGCGCTGCGGAGCGATCGCCCAGGCATTGGAACCCGAAGCCGCGGCTACCATCGGATTCAGCCGCGGCAGATAATTGTTCGTCAGCCGTGTGTAGCGAAAGGTCAACTCCAGCGTCAGGTGCCGGCCAAAGGCAAGTACGTGCCACGGCTCGAACCGCGTGATCAACCGCGGCTGCACCTGCGGATGAGTTTGCAGATAGTAGTTCAGCCCTGCCGCAAAGGCGGCACACAGACGCTTCAGTTCAGGCTCAAGCCGCTCGAAGTCGGCCCGCGACTGAGGAACGATCTCGAATGCCCGATTGAGCAGGTCGGAGTTCAACCCCGCCGGCCCATGCACCTCGGAATAACGCCCCAGCCCCAGGATGTACGAGTCTTCGACCTGCCAGAAAAAATCCTCAGCCTGTGCATACGCAAAGCCAAACACCACGGCCGCGTCCGTCGGACCGCTGATGTGCGGCGTGCCCCAGCCATCACGCCGAATCACCACGCTTGCCGCTAGCTCGCGCGGGTCCACAAGCTCTTCTGCGCCCACTGAGGGCGTTCCGCTCGACTCCGCCTGAATGCCCGGCGCAGGCTCCGCTGCACCCGCAGACCCCGAGCGGTAGCAACCCGCCCACCCAAACGAACAAATAACGGCAACAACCCCCCCCATCCGCACGACGTGGCGCACACACGATCCGCTCGCGCCCGCCGCTGCGGCGCAGTTCCGCACCCAACTCATGCTCTACATCCTGCCGGACTGTACAACAGGCACTCACCCGCTCTCTGCCCGGCATAACCATAGCACCCCAGGCCTACCCGGCAACAGCACCCCGCTCCGCTCGGAACCTTGGCCCGACCGGTAAGGCTCGCCTATGCTAGCGGCTGACGGCACCCCGCACAAGCAGCGTTGGCCCCTACTATCAACCGTACCACCAACCGACTTGGCCTGCACCGCATGGATCGTAGAATTCTGTTGTTCTCAATGCATCGTCCCATCCAGGCGTGACACGCCCCCTGAAGGCCCGATCACGGGCCTGTGCCTGTGGCCCAGGCGCACCCGGGGCATGTGCCGCTGCACGGCTGAGCATTGGCGCCCTGTCTTTGCCCAAGGCCACCCGGCCGGCTGTCGGCCGAGCGCGCAACATGATCTATCTCGACCACAACGCGACCACGCCGCTCTCGCCGCGTGCGGCCGAGGCCATGGCAGATTGCTGGCACGGCCCGCCCTGCAACCCCTCCAGCCAGCACGGTGCGGGCAGGCGCGCCAGAAGGCTGCTCGAAGATGCGCGCGAGGGCCTCGCAGAGCTGCTGGGAGCCAAGCTGCATGGTGCTGCACCTGACCGACTGATCTTCACCAGCGGCGGGTCGGAGGCCAACAACCTCGCCCTGTTTGGCCTTGCCGCGGCGACAGAGGCATCTCTCTCGCCGCACGCGCTGCCGCCGCACGCGATCGTCTCGGCTATCGAGCATCCTTCGGTGCTCGGCCCGGCGGCACAACTCGCGCGTTCCGGATGGGCTGTGGATTACCTGCCTGCCGATGCCGAGGGCGTGGTGATGGTTGACCGTCTACCGGAGCTGCTGCGCCCGCAAACCCGGTTCGTGGCCCTGATGCTGGCAAACAACGAGACGGGCGTTATCCAACCCGTGGCCGAGGCGGCCGAGGTATGTCGTCGTGCTGGAGTTGCGCTGCATGTCGACGCGGTTCAAGCCGCCGGCAAGCTCAAGATCGACTTCCGCGCACTAGCCGCCACAACCATGGCAGTGGCTGGCCACAAGTTCAACGGTCCGGTCGGCATCGGCGCGCTTATCGTGCGGCATGGCGTGGCGCTCGTTCCGAGGTTCTTTGGCGGAGTGCAAGAAGACGGGTTGCGGCCGGGTACCCAGGCCGTGGCCCTAGCCGTTGGAATGCACGCCGCACTGGCCGAGTGGCACGCCGATCAGCAGTCGCGCCAGGTGCGGCTTACTAAATTGCGCGACCTGTTCGAGTCGTTGCTTCGAGAAGAGATTCCAGGGCTGGTGGTGCATGGTGGTGGTGCACGGCGGTTGCCGCACACTTCTTGCGTTGCACTCCCTGGCGTGGATCGGCAGGCGATGCACCTTGCGCTGGACCGAGCCGGGGTGGCGGCATCGACCGGCTCTGCGTGTGCGAGTGGGGCCAGCCAAGCCAGCCCGACCCTGCGTGCCATGGGCCTACCGGAGGAGTTGGTGGCGGCATCATTGAGGTTCAGTTTGGGCCCCGCCAACACAGAGGAGGAAGTACGAGAGGCCTGTCGCCATATCGTTATGCTGTATAAGGAGTTGCGCGCAGCAAACTCTTGCGAGAAATCCACGGCTTCCGGTCGCATTCTGGCGAGAAACACACTATAATGTGCTCGCTTGATTTGGGCCATTTTGATACGCGTTAACGGCAATTGCAGCCCTTAGCTGGGCAGCACGGACGGACGGAAGCTTGGCACACGGCGGTACGGAGATTCGCGACACACACTCGGGGGACGAGATGCATCCCCAGGCCGGCGCTGCGCGACGAGAGCGTCGTGTTGGCAAGCCTTTGCGCGGCGACGGCGGCCGTGAGGCCTCCGGCGGCTGGCGGCGGGCGCGAATCCTGTGGTTCGAAGGCTTGGCCGTCGACAGCCGCAACTGCCGCATGTACCACCTGCTGGAGCGTCTCCAGACCGGAAGCCTCTGGAGCGACGTGCACAAAGATCCCGTGCTAACAGGGCCGTGGTTCATCTATGGGCCGGCCCAAAGCGGCAAGACGCACTTGGCCCGCGCCCTGGCCGCACTTTGGAACCAGCAGAGCCAGCAGCCATCGGTCTATACCACGGCCACGGAGTTTGCCAGCGCCTTTGCCGATGCGGTGGACAACCGCCGGCTGCATGCCTGGGCCAAGCGGTGTGCCGCACTGGGCCTGCTTGTCATCGACGATCTGCACTGCCTGCCCGACCGGCAAGATGTGCAGCGAGAGTTGGTCAGGCTGCTAGAACAGTTTTCTGCCCGTAGTGCCTTGCTCGTAGCGACCTCGCGCCTAGAGCTAACAGAGTGCGAACACCTGCCGGTCGATCTGGTCAGCCGCCTACAAGCCGGCCTGAGCCTGGAGCTGAGCGTGCCCGGCCCCGACGCCAGGCTAGGGCTGGTGGAGCGGCTCGCCTCTCAGGCACACCTGCTTCTTGAGCCGCGTGCCGCGAGGGCGCTGGCGTACCATCCCTGGTCGAACGTGCCCGAACTGGCAGAAGCCATAGACGCGCTGGCGCAAACTGCCGCGGCGTGCAGGAACGGCAGGCCAGATTGTAGCGCACCCAATGGTAGCGATAGGCGGTTTGCGTCCCAGCGCGCTCTCGGAGAGCAAGAGGTTCGCCGTCGACTTGGCCTCCGCCGGCCGCAGCACGCAGTCTCGTTGCGGCAAATTGCCCAGCGGACGGCGCGGCACTTTCGCCTGCCGCTGGGCGAGCTGAAAGGCCCATCTCGCCGCCGGGCAGTGACCACAGCGCGGGGCGTGGCGGCCTACCTTGCCCGGCAACTCACCGGCTGCTCGTTGGAGGCCATCGGCGCGTTCTTGGGAGGCCGCGATCACACCACGGTCCTGCATGCCTGCCGGCAGACTGAGCAACTTGCACGCCGAGACGCGATCGTTCGAGAGGCAATCAAGGAGCTTACACGGGTGCTCTCCCGATGGTAGGCCTGCCATGTAGCGAAGCACATGAGTTTCGTCTCCGGTGTGGAAAAGCTGTCGGGCGCACGCCGCCTGCTGCACATGGCCTGTCGGACCCTGCTGCGGCGGCGGGCTGCGAGGAGAAGATGCCGACAGTTTGCCGACACGCGGCCGACAGCGGCCGAACAGTCGGCCACGCTTTCTGGGACGCTCAAAACTGTCTTGCAGCCAACGGGTTATGGCATGGAAGCATAAGAACTGCACATCGCGCCGCGCTTTCTGCTGCCGTAGATTTGAAAAATTCTAAAAGAAGAGCAGGTTGCCCCCGATCATCACACGCACATCGACGAAAAGCACATCTGATCAAGAGAAGCCGTCTCTGAGCACGCCACCACCCTCCTTGCCCCGAAACACATCCATGAGAAGCACATTTGATCGAGAGAAGCTGCAAGCAGCCTTTCAGCTTGCGGCCAGCGTCATCTCGCCTCGGACGCCCAAGCCAATCCTGCGCCATGTCTTGATGGATGTCACCCTGGAAGGCACCACACTTACTGCGACAGACCTAGATGTAGGCCTGCGCGTGGCTGTGAGCGGTGTCGAGGTAGAAGTACCGGGCCGGGTCGCTTTGCCTTCGGACGAAATGGGGGCATTGTTGAAAGAGGTCTCCGATCCGACGCTGTGTTTGGAGAGCGATGGGGAGCACCTGCTTGCTCGGGGAGAACGCAGCGAATTTCGCTTGAACCTGTTTAACGCGGACGAGTTTCCCAAGCTGCCGGAGTTTGGCGGAGACGTGCAGTACGAGGTTTCGGCGGCATTATTGCGGGAGATCATCCACCGCACGGTGTTTGCCACAGAGAGCGATTCGAGCCGCTACGCCTTGGGGGGCGTGTTGCTTGATGTGCAGGGCGAGACCGTGACGGCCGTGGCCACGGACGGCCGCCGCATGGCTGTGATGGAGGGGCCAGTGCGCGAGAGCCGCACCGGCGAGCCTCCCGGCGATTACACCATTGTGCCCACACGCGCCATGCAGCTCCTGGAACGAGCCCTGGCGAACGTCGAGGGGAATGTGCAGTTGGCCGTTCGCCCCAGCGAGATTCTGGTGCGCTCTGCCGGCCTATTGCTGTACGCGCGCTTGCTCGAAGGCCGATTTCCCAGGTGGCGAGACGTGCTCCCCTCGCGGCAAGGTATGGAGCGGGTCGACCTGCCGGTCGGCCCAACGTACGCCGCCGTGCGGCAGGCGGCCGTCGTATCGGACCGGGAACGCCGCTCCCTCCGCTTCGTTCTAGAGGAAGGCAGGCTTCAACTCACTGCCCAGAGCGACCAGGGGGAGTCGCACGTCGAGTTGCCCGTGGCATACGCCGGAAAGGCCATCCAGGTGAATCTGGATGCGCGGTTTGTGAGCGACTTTTTCAAAGTCCTCGACCCCCAAACGAGCTGCACCTTGGAACTTAGAGATGGACGCAGCGCCGTGATCTTTAGCGTCCCCGACGGCTACCGCTACGTGGTCATGCCCATGGCTCAGGACTAGCAACCGCCCAGACGCATGCGATCGCAGCCATCCCGTACGAACGCCGGCGCCGTGCCCGTGTCTGATGTTCTGGCAGAGCTGTTTGCACGCCGGGGCTACGCGCGCGTGCGGGGCAGTCAGGCGTTGGAAGAGGCCTGGCGTGCGGCGGCTGGCGCACATCTGGCGGCTGGCACGCGGCCTGGGCGTTTGCGGGGAGGCTGCCTGGAAGTGCTTGTAGCAAACTCTGCCTTGGTGCAGGAGCTGGCCTTCGAGAAGCCAGCCATTTTGGAGCGGCTGGCGGCGCTTTTGCCTGCGGAGAGGATTCGAGATCTGCGGTTTCGAGTGGGCAGCCTGCACTAGTTCGTTTGGGCCGGCTGGCGGGCGTGCCCGTCGGCCGGTCCACAAGCATCAGCGAATCGAGGAGTGTTATGTCTGACCGGGAACCCGAAGACCGGAGCCCCGAGCTGCCTGCAAGCGGTGCTGGAGGAGACGAGGCAGTGCCTGCTCGCGAGCGGGTCGAGGGAGAGTACGGCGTCGAGCAGATGCAGCATCTCTCGGATCGGGAGCACGTGCGGCAGCGGTTGGGGATGTACATTGGAGACGCGGGCCCGAAGGGGCTGCATCAGTTGGTGTTCGAGTGCGTCGACAACTCGATCGATGAGGCGATGGCGGGCTATGCTACCGAGATCAGCGTTACGATCAATCATGACGGCAGCGTGACGGTGACAGACAATGGGCGCGGCATCCCCGTCGACGTGCATCCGGACTTGGGGATTTCTGCGCTGGAAGGAGTCATGACGCGGCTGAAGTTCGGCGGCAAGTTCGAGCGGGAGGCGTACAAGACTTCCGGCGGCCTGCACGGCATTGGCGTGAAGGTGGTGAACTTTCTTTCGGAGTGGTGCACGGTGGAGGTCCGCCGCGACGGGCACGTGTACCAGCAGGACTACGAGCGGGGCGTGCCGGTGGGGCCGGTGAGCCGCATCGGGCGTTCGGAGCGAACCGGTACCAAAACGAGCTTTCGCCCCGACCCGGAGATCTTCAAGCAACAGCGGTTCGACTACAACATCTTGCAGCGGCGGCTGCAAGAACTGGCCTTCTTGAATGCGGGCGTGCAGATCACGCTGCGCGACGAGCGCACGGGGCAGTCCGACACCTTTTATAGCAAGGGGGGGCTGGTCGAGTTCGTCGAGTTCCTCAACCGCGCGTGCGAGCCGGTGCACCCCAAGGTCATCTACCTCAACCGCCAGCAGGGAGATATTCGGCTGGAGGTGGCCTTGCAATACACGGAGGAATACACCGAGAACGTGCACTCCTACGCGAACAACATCAACACCGTGGAGGGGGGGACGCATCTCAGCGGCTTGCGCACCGCCATCACGCGCACCCTGAAGAGTTACGGCGAAAAGCAGGGCCTCTTCAAAGACATCACGCCGACGGGCGAAGATTTCCGCGAGGGGCTCACCGCCGTGATCAGCGTCTGGCTCCCCGAGCCCAAGTTCGAGTCGCAGACCAAGGTCAAACTCACCAATCCGGAGGTCGACGGCATGGTGAACTCGGTCGTGGGGGAATTCCTGGCCGAGTACCTCGAAGAGCATCCGGCGGAGGCCAAGGCCATCTTGCAAAAGTCTCTGCTGGCCGCAGAGGCCCGCGAAGCGGCACGCAAGAGCAAGCAGCTCATCCGCGAGCGCAAAGGCGCCATGGCCGGCGGCGGCCTGCCCGGCAAACTGCGCGACTGTACAAGCAAAGAAGTCGAACGCTGCGAACTCTACCTGGTCGAGGGAGATTCGGCCGGCGGCAGTGCAGAGGGAGCACGCCTCCGCGAGTTCCAGGCTATCCTCCCCCTGCGCGGCAAGATCATCAATGCCTACAAGTCGCGCGAAGACAAGGTCCTTTCCAACGACAGCGTGCGGAACATGATCTCCGCCATCGGCGTAGGCTTCGGCCAGCAGACCGATCTGGGCAAGCGCCGCTATAACAAGATCGTGATCATGACCGACGCGGACAGCGATGGCTCGCACATCCGCACCCTGCTCTTGACCTTCTTCTACCGGCAGATGACCCCGCTCGTCGAGCATGGACACGTGTACGTGGCGCAACCCCCCCTGTTTCGCGTGCGCACCAAGAAGCAAACCTACTACGTGCAGACCGAAGAGGAGATGAAGGCTCAGCTCCTCGAGCTGGGACTGGCCGACGTGGTCTTCGAAGCAGAAGGAGGCCGCACGCTGGCGGGCGAAGACCTGGCGCGTCTCTGCCGCACCCTGGCGGCGTTGGAAGAGCCCCTCTATGCCCTGGAACGCCGCGGCATCTCGTTGCGCGACCATGCTCAGCGGGCAGATGCCCAGGGCCGCCTGCCCATGTACCACGTATTCCTCGGCCCGGATGAATTCTGGTTCTACGAACGCTCGCAAGTCGATGCCTTTGTAGCCGAACAGGAGCAGGCCGCCGGCGAAGAGCTGGACGTCTCAGACCAACCCACCGCAGAGACGAACGGCCGCGGCCAGGCACTCCCTCGCCCGCGCCTGCACATCGTCGAGCTGCACGAGGTGCGCTCGATCAACGCCGGGCTGAATGAGTTGCGTGCACAGGGCTTCGACATCCAGGCCCTGCTCCCTCAGGAGCGCACCGGCCTGGAAGAGCCGCGCTACCGCCTGCGCCGGGGCGAGAGTTCCCACGGCCTGGACGATCTGCGCGGCCTATTGCAGGCCGTGCGCGAGGCCGGCGAGAAGGGCCTGCAAGTCACCCGCTTCAAGGGGCTGGGCGAAATGGATCCCGAAGAGCTGCGAGAGACCACGCTGGATCCCACGCGCCGGGTGCTGCGGCAGGTGCGCATGGAAGATGCCGCAGCGGCAGACGACCTGTTCCGCATCCTCATGGGCAAGAAGGTAGAGCCCCGGCGCGAGTTCATCGAAAAGCACGCCCTGGAAGTGCGGAACCTGGACGTGTAGTTGCCGCCCCTGCTTCAGTTGCACTGGCGCGTGTGGTTGTGGGGTGCGCACTACTTGCCACGTGCGTACCACTCTCTTGAATGCGGCCAGAAACACGCTCTTAGCAGTGGCACACGGGGGCTGCGTTCAAGCAGTGCTCGAAGCGCTGCACGCTGCGGCACTGCTTGACGCAGGGTGTCAAGCAGTGGCACACGGGGAGGGTCGGGGGAAAACGCTCGCTGGGAAGGCGGGGTGCACTGCTTGACCCAGGGTGTCAAGCAGTGGCACACGGGGGCTGCGTTCAAGCAGTGCTCGAAGCGCTGCACGCTGCGGCACTGCTTGACGCTCTGCGTCAAGCAGTGGCACACGGGGAGGGTCGGGGGAAAACGCTCGGTGGGAAGGCGGGGTGCACTGCTTGACCCAGGGTGTCAAGCAGTGGCACACGGGGTGAAGTTGGGGGAGAAGGGTTGTAGATAGCCGGCACCACGTGTGGACTGCATAAAGGGCGTGCCCAAGCGTTCACTGTCCCAGGCCTTCACCAACGAGTTCTCACCCATTGCGTGCCAGCCGCGCTGGCGCACTGGTGTTGGCGGACGGTTGACTGCTACGTACACCTCGCCAAACACACACTGGCCAAAAGCTGCTCGAGGCGCGAAACGTACTGCTGCACGTCGAACCGTTCGCACACATGCTGGCGGCCCGCCCGAGAAATTGCTGCCCACAGGCCCAAGTCTCCCAAGAGGCGCGAGATTCGCTCGGCCAGTGCCGCGGCATCTCCGGGCGGTGCAAGCATCTCGGCCGCCTCGGGGGGCAGGCTCTCGGGAATGCCGCCCACGCGCGTGGCCACCACTGGCAGGCCGCAGGCCTGTGCCTCCAGTAGTACGAGACCTTGTGCCTCCTGGCTGCCGCGGGCGTCTGGTATGGCCGGGTGCAGCAGAATGTCGGCTTCTGCGTAGTGGTTGGCCAGCTCGTGGTGCGGCCGGCGGCCGGCAAGACGCACCTCGGCGGCCAGGCCCAATTCTGCTGCCAAGCTGGCAAGCTCGTTTCGTAACGGACCGTCTCCAACTATCTCATAATGCAGGCGAATGCCGCGCTGCTTCAGCAGAGCTGCGGCCTTCAGGCCATAGGCCAGGCCCTTGCCCTCGACCAGCCTGCCGACCGATAGCAGCCGCAGCACGTCTCCGCGTGGGCCGCGCCGGGGTTCGAAGGCGAAGTGCGCCAGGTCGATTCCCAGCGGCAGGCAGCGTACACGCTCTGAGGGTGCACCCAGCTTGCGTAGGTGATCGCAAAGAAACTCCGAGCCGGCAGTGCAGGCCTCGAAAGTTCCGAACAGGCCGCTGTAGCAGGTCTCTCCCAGTTCATGCGGGATGACTGTGGCATCGTCTCCATGGAACGTGCAGACCACGGGCGGCGGCAGCAGGCCGGCCTGGCGCATCCTCCAGAGGATCAGCCCATTGGTACCGAAGTGGCAGTGGATGACATCGAACGGCGGCCGGCTGGCAAGCGGCAGCGCCAGAGCTAGTCCGGGCAGCACACCCGGATAGCCCTGATAGGGTGGGCGCTTGAGCATTTGCAATAGCCGCGGCGTGCGCAGCCATTGCCACAGAAACGAGGCGCAGAAGCGCAGCATGCTGAGCGGCCGTCGCTTGTTGAGCGGCAGGCGATAACGGGCGCGGTCCAGGAGGCCGTGCTCGAGTACGTCTGGGGTGATCTCTGCCGGTCCGCCTTGTTCCATAGCGAAGAGTTCCACGTCATGGCCTCGATCGAGTAGTGCCGCCGCCTCTGCACGAATAAAGGGTTGCGATGTGGACGGAAAGACGTGGCAGACTAGGGCGATGCGCATGGGGGGCTAGCGAGTACGGCTGCGCGTCGAATGAGGGTAACGTGGGGGAGCATTATCTGATGGGCATGGGTGAGATGGAGCGAGGGCTTTTGGCCTCCCGTTGGTGAGGGCGAGCTTTCTGGCGGAGCGCACGCATTGCGCGGGGCGGTGTATGGCGGTCATATCCGCAACATGTTTCTGGCGCGGCGGGCGGCGCGGTGGAGCCAGGCGGTGGGGGTGCTGTGCCGCGTTGCATCGCCCAGCCGGCGCTGCCAGAGAGCCAGGCGTGCCTGCAAGCCTGCCTGACGTGCCTCGCGCTTGGCCAGGTTCCAGGCGTGCCGCGCGGGCAGCGTGAACCGCTTGTGCCGCGCGAGCCGCTCGGCAAGCCAGGCGTAGGCCTCCCAGGGAGGCAGCTCGGGGCGGGCCGCTGCAAGCTCTGAGGGTGCGAGTTCGTCCAGCATCCGCACGTAGAGCCGGTCGTTCTCTTCGTAGCGGCCGGGGATGATCCGCGACCCTTGCTGCACGTGCTCGCGAGACTGGATGAGGACCTCAGCCATATGCACCATCGGGAACCGCGCGGCGAGTCGAAACCAGAAGTCATAGTCTTGCGTAGTGCGCAGGCGCTCGTCGAACAGGCCCACGGCGTCGAAACAAGTGCGTGGGATCAGCGTGGTACACCCATGGATGGGGTAGTCGGCCACCAACATGGCGCGCAGTGCGGCTGGCTCGAAGTGGCGTATGCGCTCTGTCCGCAGCAGGTTGCCGGCGGCATCGATCACGTCGAAGTCGGCGTACAGGCAGGTTCCTTGCGGCTGGCTGGCCAGAAACTCGATTTGCCTGGCCAGCTTATGGGGGTAATAGACGTCGTCATGGCTGAGCCAGGAGAAGAGTTCGCCCTGCATCTCGCGGATGCCGCGGTTGAGGGCGCTGGCTACGCCGCCATTGGGCTGCTCGAGGTAGCGTATCGCGCCGGCGAACTGGCTGGCGGCCGCGGCGGTGGCTCCGCCATCGGTGGAGCCGTCGTTGATCACCAGCACTTCGCGGCGGGGGTAGGTTTGTGCTAGCGCGCTCTCGATCGCCTGGGCCAGATAATCGGCCCCGTTGTAGACCGGGATCACAATCGAGACGAGTGGGGAGTTCACGGTCGCTGGTAGTGTCCGAGCACGATTGCAGCCACGGTTTGGCTGACGTCGGGCACCAGGTACTCCGGCGGCGGGTTCCAGGTCTTGGGGCGGGCCAGGGCGGCGGCCACGCAATCCAGCACCTGCTGGGGGTCGGAGCCGGCCAAGATGTTGCTGCCGCACTCCAATGTCTCCGGCCGCTCGGTGACGTCTCGCAGGGTCACGTTGGGTACGCGGAAGATAGCGCACTCTTCTTGCACGGTGCCGCTGTCGGTGAGCACGCAGCGTGCCTGCTGCTCCAGGGCCACGAAGTCGAACAGCCCGAACGGCTCGCAGAAGCGCACGCCCGGCGGCAACGCCGCATCCGCCGGCTCGTGGGCGCCTGGCATGACCGCTAGCCCTGTGCGCCCAGCCAACCGATGCCGCGTACGCGGATGCGTGCTCACGATCACCGGCACGCCATACGCCGCCTGAAGCCGCCCCAGGGCCGCCAGCAGACGGGAGAAGCGAGCAGGCTCATCGACATTCTCCGCACGATGCAGCGTGACCAAGAAGTACGCCCCCGCTGCCAGCCCCAAGCGGGCCAGAATGTCTGACGCCGCGATCTGTGCCGCGTAGTGGGTGAGCACCTCGAAGATCGGATTGCCCGTCACGTAAATCCGCTGTGGCGGGATCCCCTCCCGCAGCAGGTTCTGCCGGCTGCGTTCGGTGTAGGGCAGCAGCACGTCGCTGGCATGGTCGACCACGCGGCGGTTCAGTTCCTCCGGCACCCGATCGTCAAAAGCGCGGTTGCCCGCCTCCATGTGGTAGACGGCAATCCCCAACCGCTTGGCCACCAGCGCAGCCAGCGCGCTGTTGGTGTCTCCCAGTACCAGAAACCGGTCCGGCCGATGCTGCTCCAGCAGCCGCTCGCACTCCGGCATCAAGCTGCCGAGTTGTGCGCCAAAGCTCCCGCGGATCCCAAGCACGTGATCCGGGCACCGCAGCCCCAGCTCGGCGAAGAACACGCCGCTCAAGCGATCGTCGAAGTTCTGCCCCGTGTGCACCAGCACGTGCTCGCAGCGCTCGTCCAGCAGCGGGATCACACGGCTCAAGCGGATGATCTCCGGCCGCGTGCCCAGCAGCGTGAGCACCTTCATATCCACGCCTCGGCCACCGGCGGCTGGGCGTCCAGCAGCAGACCCAGCCGCGACAACAATTCATGCAGCTCCCCAGGAGACAGCAGATCATCGGCCGAAGTGTAGGCGCGGCCCAGCCGGGGCTCGTCGATGACCGGCCCGCGCAGCTCGGGCAGAATGGGCGCGATCACGTAATACAAACCTCGCACGCTCGTGCGATGCCCCTCTTCTTCCGAGATCAACGTCTCGTGCACCTTCTCGCCAGGCCGAATGCCGATAAACAGCGTGCGGATCGGCCGTCCGCCGATCAAGACATCTGCCAGGTCCACGATCCGCGCGCCAGGCGCCTGCGGCACGAACACCTCCCCCCGGTTGGCAGTTTGCAACGCCGCAAACACCGCATCGGCCGCCTGTTCCAGCGTCAGCAGAAACCGCGTCATCTCCGGCGTCGTGATCGTCACCGGCCCCCCCTGGCGAATCTGCGCGTGGAACAATGGGATCACCGACCCCCGCGAGGCCAGCACGTTGCCGTACCGCACGCACACGAACCGCGTCTCCGGCAGATCGTAATTGGCCCGGATCAGGATCCGCTCCTGGATGGCCTTGGTCATGCCCATCACGTTCACCGGTTGGCAGGCCTTGTCTGTGGAGATGCCCACCACGCATTCCACGGGCAGCCGCTCCCGCCGCACCACCTGCACAATATTCTGGGCGCCGCCGATGTTCGTTTGCACCGCCTCGTACGGGAAATACTCGCAGGTCGGCACCTGCTTGAGCGCTGCGCAGTGGAACACCACCTGCGCCTCCCGCAGCGCGGCGGAGAGGGCCTGCGGGTCGCGCACGTCTCCCACGTAGAATTGCAGCACCTGTTCCAGGCCGTGATAGATCACCTCGTCTGTGGCCGCCTGGCGCTGCTGCCAGGCCAAGCGCATCTCGTGCTGCTTGGCCTCGTCGCGAGAGAAGACGATCACCTTGGCGGGCCGTCCCAACTCTGCGGAGAGCAGCCGACGCACCAGCACCCGGCCCAACGAGCCGGTGCCGCCGGTCACCACTACAGTCTTGTCTGTGAGAATCACCTGCTATCCCTTTGCCGCATGGCCGGCCGGGCCTTGGCCGGCTCGGTACGGCCGCTCGCGCTGCATGCGCCTAATCATAGCTTCCCAATCGGGGGCGACGTAACCGGTGGCTGCGCGGAAGCGCTCCCCGCACAGGGTGCGATCGACCGTCACGCTTTCGTCGGGTTCGATCTCTATGCTCACCCCATACGCCTCCCTCAACCGCAGCAGAAACTCCAGCTTGCTGATCGGCTCCCCAGCCACATGATAAAGGCCGTGCAGAGCGGGAAAGTCGGCCGTCAGGCGTACGAGCAGGTCGGCCAGCTCATTCGTCGTCAGCCCGCTGAAGCGGGCCCGAGCAAAGCCGCGAACCCGCACATGCTGCTGCAAGAACCACTCGACCAGCCCCTGCCCCGTGAGCAGCTCGTGCCCGACCAGCGACGTGCGCAGCACCAGCACGTTGGCCGCAGCCCTCCCGACCGCGCACTGCATGCCCGCTGGCTCTACCTGGGCGGTGTGCAGCGGCTCGCCCAGCAGCTTGGTGCGCCCGTAGAGATCGATGGGGTCAGGCTCATCCGACTCCCGATAATTGCCCCAACGCCCGGCCCGGCTGCGGCCCGAGAAGACGCAATCTGTGCTGATGTGAATCAACCTCGCACCCAGTTCGCCGCACAGCTCCGCCAGGCGGTGCGGGAACAACGCATTCGTTTCGATAGCAGCGACGGGGCTCGATGCCTCCGGACGCTGCTTCACCAGGCCCACGGCGTTGATCACTACATTCGGCCGCAACTCGAGAGCATACGCGCGCAGGGTGCCGAACCGAGCGGCATCGCAGTGCTCGAGCGTGCGTGCACGCTCGAACCATCCCCAAGGGGCGTAGTCTGCGAGGGCCCGGCGGAGCGTTACATAGGTCTCGAACCGAGGCCTGAAGGCCAGCCACAGGCGGTGGCCCAGCATCCCCCCTCCGCCGCAGATGAGCACCTTCATGGCGCATACCTCCCCGGCCGGAGCCGGCGCAACACGGGCCGCACCAGGGGCCGTGCCAGATCCTTGATCGCAGCCCAGGCATCTGGCAGCAGCCGCCGCGCGCGGTAGGCAGCCCGCTGGCAATCGAGCCACCAGGCTACCGCCTCGACCGTCCAATCAGATGGCTCTGCAAACAGCACGCACAGCAGGTTGATGGGTTGCGGAGGCTTGTCGCACGCCGCGTAAATCAAGCCGGGCGTGTCCTGGTAGAAGAACGCCTTGTGAGGAAAGGCGGTGTAATCGGCCTCGCTGATGTTCCAGCGGCAGTGGTGGGGATTCCGGCCGGGCGGCTCGAGGTAGGGCGTAGAGACGACGGCCAGCCGCGTCCAGCGCAAGGAGGCGAGGAGTTCCAGCCCGTCCGGTAGATGTTCGAGCACCTCCAGGGCCACGAGGTAGGCGGGCGTTTCCGCCAAGTCCGCAGCCAACGTGCGGAGATCCGCGGTGCGGAACTGCACGTTCCTCCCCCCGTAACGGCGCTGCGCGTGTTCGATGACGGCTGGTTCACAATCCAGCCCCATCACCCGCACGCCCGAAGCACGTGCCAGCTCTGCGGCGCCGTACCCGGCCCCGCAGCCAAGATCGATGACCGTCTGCGCGCCCGCACGGCGGCAGCGGCGCAGATCGGCAGCAATCACCCGGCGCGCGAAGCGATAGCGTGCAAGATGCCGCACGAGTTCGGCATCGTGAGTCTGGTGCGTTATGCCGGGGACGATGCGCAGGCCATTGCCGCCCAGTGCCGCGTGTTCGTCAGACATGATGTGCTTCTCGGGACACAAGCTCGGTGTGCCACCTTAGCCGTGGGCGGACGACGCCTGCCATGCCGCCGGTGTAGTCTCCGCGGGCAGAATGCTCCGTTTCGTGGATGCTGATCGACAGGCATTGCTCTTCGCGGTGCAGGAGCGTGTAGCCCTCTCCCCAGATCAGCACAGAGAGGTCGAGGCGGCCGTCTGGGAACAGGTCGGCCGGCAGGTGGCACACGCTGCGGTAGCGGCCTGCGGGGCGTGGCCGCAGATGCCACTGGGGATCGAGGTTGTTGATTGAACCGAAGACGCACACGTTATCGGCATTGTAGACCACCAGGGTCGTGCCCAGGCGAGCGCCTTCTAGCCGGTTCAGGTACTCCAGTTCGACGGTGAAGGGCTCGTGGCTGTTGATGTTGGCGGTAACCTGGCCGGCGGCGTCGCGCACGCGCACGGCCAGCAGGGCGGCGGGTGCCTGCGGGTCGAGGTCCGTCGCGGGCCAGACGCGTTCTCCGCCGCCGGCTGCCAGACCGTCTTGCTGGTAGCGGGCTACGGCGGCCAGCACCTCGTCGTCTGCGGCCACCTGGCCTTCGCGCAGCACGATGGCCCGGCGGCAGAGTCGCTTGACGGCCGCCATGTTGTGGCTGACGAAGAGCACGGTGCGTCCGGCGCGGGCTACTTCGTCCATCTTGCCCAGGCACTTCTTTTGGAACAGCGCGTCTCCCACGGCCAGCACCTCGTCGACCAGCAGCACGTCGGGCTCCAGATGCGCGGCGACGGCGAAGGCCAGGCGCATGTACATGCCGCTGGAGTAGTGCTTGACCGGGAGATCCAAGAAACGCTCCGTCTCTGCAAAGGCCACGATGGCGTCAAATTTAGCTGCGACTTCCCGGCGGCGCATGCCCAACAGCACGCCGCTGAGGTAGATGTTTTCTCGGCCCGTCAGCTCGGGGTGAAAGCCGGTGCCCACTTCCAGCAGGCTGCCCACTCGGCCGCGAACCAGCGCGCGGCCCGAGGTCGGCCGCGTGATCCGCCCAAGGATCTTCAACAGCGTGCTCTTGCCCGCCCCATTGCGGCCAATGATGCCGGTCACCTGCCCCTCGGCGACTTGGAAGCTCACGTTCCGCAGGGCCAAGAGCGGAGTGCCCCGCAAGGCCGCCCCGCGCCCCAGCAGGCGGCGGACCATCCTCCCCCCCCAGCGAACCACGTCTTCTCGCAGCGTGCGATACGGCGCACGCCGCTCCTGCGGCAGCCAGTACTCTTTGGTCAGGTTCTCGACCACGATCGCGGCAGGCATGATGTGCGTGCGTTCGGCAGCGGTTCAGATCACGTCGGCAAAGGCATCTTCTACCCGGCGAAAATAGACGCATCCCGCAGCAAGCAGCCCCACCGCCGCTGCCGCCGACGCGCACACCGCCTCCCAGCTTACCGGCAGACCCAGCAGGGCGCCCCGAAAGGCGATCACCAGGCCATGCATGGGGTTCAATCCCCACCACCAGCCAAACCCCTGCGGCTCGGCCGCCTGCGGCAGATAAATGGCCGGCGTGGCCAGCATCCAAACCTGCGTCAAGAAGGGCAGAGCGTATCGCACGTCGCGATAGGCCACGTTCGCGGCCGCCAACAGCGTCCCCGCCCCCAACGCTGCCGCCACGATGCCCGCCGCTGCCAGGGGCAACGCCAGCGCCCACGTGCCGGGCCATGTGCCATGCCACACACACACCGCGCCCAACAGGGGCACAGCGCAAGCCAGATCGACCAGCCCCGCCGCCACTGCTGCCCAGGGAATCGCCATTCTCGGAAAGTAGACCCGCGTTATCAGCCGCTCTGAGGCCACCACGCTGCCCGCCGCATTGCCCACCGCCGAAGCAAAAAACGACCACGGCACCAGGCCCGCCAGTGCGAATACGGCGTACGGGACCGGTCCATCGGCCCCTTGCAGCCGCCCCACGACCAGCCAAAACACTACCAACAACAGGGCGGGTTGCAGCACGGCCCACAGTGCGCCCAACAACGTCTGACGATAGCGGACGCGCACGTCTCTCCACGCCAAGAAGAGCACCAGTTCGCGTGCCCGCCACAACTCGCGCCAGCCCAGCTCGAAGGCTCGTGTTGGCGGCCCGATCTCCGTGTAGTCAGACAGATCGAGCGGGCTGCGCGCTGCCCCGCCCGCAGCGGCTGCATGCTCATCCCGCTCGCCATGTTGGGCAGCAGGCTCCGTGGCATCGCATTGGCCGGCCTCGGCGTGCATGGAGATGTGCGTGTCTAGAATGGACGGCGCGTGGCCTGCGGAGGGTTCGGAAGGGGTCACCAATCTAGTATCGCACGGACCTTGCGATGGGGAAATGCACGGCCTTCCCCAGGGGACGGCCTTGGCGCAAGAGATGGCTTCCTGCGGCACGGCGCCCCGCGAGACGGCCCGCGCGTTAACCGGCTGGTGCATCCGTTTCCGCAGCAGCGACAGAGCACACTGGAACCCCCCTCCCGGCAAAGACGGCAGTTTCGGCTTCAGTCGTACGACCCGCCGTGCCGATACCATGGCTAGGAACTCGCCGGGAGGGCGAGGCCGACCGCCCAGGCCGGCCTCGTTTCAGGATGAAGGTCATGGTAAACGCGACGGATCGGTTTACCATGACCTTTTTATATTGCGCAACGGCTTGAGATCACACATCGCGCCGCCAAAGGCCCCACCAGCGATCTTGGCGCACACGCACTCGTGCTTGGTTGGTTGTACAGCCCATTAATGCAAGCATGCAGCGCCTTGCGCTTTCTGACTGGGCCCAGTGCAGGTGCGAACCCGCTCCGGCCCTGCTCCCGGCGACCCTGCTCCCGGCGGCCCTGCCGCTGCACGCTGCGGTGCATTCTCAATGGCCGCCGCACATCTCTCCGCCAGCAAGTTATGCCATCCTGCCTATACCGAGGGGCTTTGCGGAGGACGCCGGAGCAACCCTCCCGAGTAAGCGCGCTGCGCAAAGCCTGCCGGCGTTTGCACGGCTGCGCGCGGCTGCTACGATTTCTCCATGATTGTCTCTTGGAATTGGCTTAAACAGTACGTCCAGCTCGACATGCCGGTAGAAGAGCTGGTGCGGCGGTTGATGCTAGCCGGCCTGAACCACGAGGGTACGGAGGAGGTCGGCGGCGACCTGGCCATCGACCTCGAAGTGACCAGCAACCGTGCGGACTGCCTCGGCCACATCGGCGTAGCCCGCGAAGTGGCCGTGCTCTGGAATCGGCCGCTGACCGTTCCGTCGGTCGCCTTGCGCGAAACAGGGCCGAATGCGGCCACCATATCTCGGGTAAGCGTGCACTGCCCCGAGATGTGCCCACGCTACACGGCCCGTATCATCCGGGGGGTGCGTGTGGGAGAGAGCCCCTGGTGGCTGCGTTCGCGGCTGGCCACGCTGGGCATACCGAGCATCAACAACGTGGTCGATGTCACCAACTACGTGCTCATGGAGTGCGGGCAGCCGCTGCACGCCTTCGACCTGCGCAAACTTGCCGGACCGGAGATCGTCGTCCGCCCTGGCCGGCCGGGTGAGACGTTGGTGGCCATCGACCACCGCGAGTATGCCGTGGGGCCGGAGACGTGCGTGATTGCCGACGCGCGTCGCGCCGTAGCCATCGGCGGCGTGATGGGCGGCGCGGAGACAGAAGTCGGCCCCGAGACGGTGGACCTGCTCATCGAAAGCGCGGCCTTCGACCCGCTGTGCATACGCAATACGGCGCGGCGATTGAACCTGCACAGTGCCAGCAGCTACCGCTTCGAGCGGCCGCTGGATCCGGCCGGCGTCGATTGGGCCAGCCGCCGCGCGTGTGCGCTCATCCTCGAGCTGGCAGGCGGCGAGCTGGCAAGTGGAGTCCTGACCGTTGGAGAAGAGCCGCCGCCGCGGCCGCCCATCGTGCTGCGGCTGGCGCAGATCGAGCGCGTGCTGGGTATTGCTATCGACGCCGCACGCGTGCGCGAGATCCTCACTGCCCTGGGCAACCGCGAACTGCGAGCCACGAGCGCCGAAATCGAAGTACAGCCCCCCACGTGGCGGAGCGATCTTGCGCGAGAGATCGACCTCATCGAAGAAGTGGCCCGGATCCATGGGTACGAGGCGATTCCTGAAGACCGTAGCGTGCCGCTGGCGCCCACCGTGCGTTCGAGAGAAGACCGCGTGCTGGCCCGCGTGCGCGAGGTGCTTGCCGCCCTGGGCTACGACGAGGCGCTCACGCTTTCTGCCATAGAAGCCGAGCTTGCACAAGGTACCAGCCCCTGGACCGATACCCAGCCGCTCGCCAGCCACACGCCCGTGCTGAGACGCGCAAACTGCCTGCGCACCAGCCTGCTCCCCAGCCTGCTGCTTGCGCGGCACACGAACGAGGCGCTCGCTAACCCCGTGATCGAGCTGTTCGAGATCGCCCGTGCCTACCTGCCGCGGCCGGGCGAGCTGCCGCACGAAGAGCTGTTGCTCGCCCTGACCAGCGGGGGAGACTTCTTCGACGTCAAGGGCGCCCTCGAAGCAGTACTGGAAACGCTCTTGCCCGAGGCCGAGCTACAGATCCGGCCCAGCGATTTTGCCCTGTTCGATCCCGAACGGGGTTGCGAACTCTGGCTGCTGCAAGAACGGTTGGGCGTACTGGGCGAAGTCAGCCAAGCCGGCCTCAAGCGGTTCGAGCTGCGCGGACCGACCACTGTGGCCGAACTTCGCCTGGCGCCGCTCATTGCCGGTGCTGTACTAGTGCCCCGGGGGGAGCTGCCGCCGCCCTATCCTGCCATTGAGCACGATCTGAACTTGGTGGTCGGTGAACCGGTGCGCTGGGCAGATCTCGCGCAGACCGTGCGAGCAAGTGCCGGCCCTCACCTAGAACAGCTCGTGTACAAGGATACGTACCGGGATCCCCAGCGCGTGGGGATAGGAAAAAAGAGCATCCTTTTCTCCATCACCCTGCGATCGCGCACAGGTACGCTCACCGGCCAGGAGGCCGAGGGGATTCGCAGTCAGATCGTGGCCGCCTGCCATGCCCGCTTTGGCGCCGCCCTCCGCGGGGCGTAGGAAGCGTGCGCGGCGCACCGGCCCTTTGGAGGTGCCCACGGAGTGGCGTGCCGCTGCTTGCCAGCATAGTCCGGCAAGCAGTGTGTCTCGTTACTTTAAAGCTCGCGCTTGCGGTGCCGCTGCTTGAATGCGGCTGGGCCGGATGGGTTTGCTTGCAAACGGCTCGTCACTGGCCAGGTCCAAGCAGTTGCGTGGGCGCAAGCTCCGCCACGACCATCGAGTGCACTTCCAACCGCGGTACCGTGACTACGATACGGCCATCCGGCTCTTTGGCGAGGGGTAGTTCGATTCCTTCAGGCTCCAAACGCACGCTGCGTAGCGGGTAATCTGCCGCGAAGGCTACCCGAATATCATGGACCGGGAGCACCTCTTCGCGCAGAGGAACGTCGTCTACAGGCAGTGCGTGGTGTGCCGTGGTGTTGACGTCGTTGAATAGATGCACGATCAGCCGCTCGCCCTGCCTTTGCTGCCGCATGTAGGTGGCATGCACGCACATGGGCGCCTGCACCGCAAGCGGCGGCGGCCCGCCCGCTGCCCACTCGATCGCCCCGCGCAGCGCCAGCCGCTGGTAGGGATAGGCGTAGAGGTAATAGGCTGCGTCCAGCCCAGCAGCCAGGTAAACGACGCGCCCCTCTCCGTGCTGGCGGCCCAGCACCGCTGGATACTCCAGACCTGCGGCATCTGCCTTGACCCGCAGCCAGGCGAACACCTCCGCCCACGGGTCTAGCGCTGCCACGCGCACCGCCGGGCCCTTGAACGTCACCGGCTCCGTTCCCACGTAGGTTGCCAACAGCCCACGGTCCAGCAGCCCGCCAGCCTGCACGCGCAGGTCGTACACCTGCTTGCGCTTCTCCCAATAGTCGGGTCCGATAGCCTGGGCGAAGTTGATGTCTAGCTCGTTGCGCGCGGGCGCAGGCTCGTTGGGCACTCCCTGATGGCGCACGCCCAGCACTCCGGCCAGGGCGAAGTTGGCCCGAGCGCCGCCGAACTCGTCGAACAGAGACGTATCGAGGCTGGCCACCAGGCCGCCGCCCCGGCAGACAAAGCGTTCGACGGCTACCGCCTGTGCATCGTCCAGGCAGGCGGCGTTGGGCAGAATCAGCACGCGGTAGGCGGACAGGTCGTCGTCGTTGAGGTTCCAGTCGTTGATCACCGTGATCGGTAGGTGCTCTTCGACCGCGGCGCGGAACGTGCCCAGCACGGCAGCGAGATATCGCTCTTCGACCAGCGCTGGCGACTGGCCGTAATAGTTGCGTGTGTTGTCGCTCATCAGCAGGGCGGCCCACGGCTCGGGCCGCTTGTGGGTCAGCCAGGGCTTGCGGCGCTGTACCTCGTCCAGGCAGCGGTAGAGTTCCTGTTGCAGCCGCGGCGGCTGGGCCACGGCCACGCTAGGCATAGGGCCGTAGGTGAGCACGAGCATCATCCGCCGCAGGATCTCATGGGGTGGGAAGCTGTCTTTGCCGTACGGATTGCCGTGGCTCATCAGATAGGGTTCGCTGAAGGCGACGCGGTGGTTCGTGAGGGCCCAGATGTAGGCGTTGCCGAAGGCGGGCAGGATGGTGGTACCGCGGTTGATTTCGTCCATCCAGAACTCTTGGTCTGGGGCGTCCAGCAGTAGATTCATGCGTGCCGGCATGTTGCGCGGGATGCTGAGCAAGTGGCCGTAGCGGCCGGCATTGGTGGTCCACGTGACCAGAGCAACCTCGGGCTTCGTGCGTTTGAGCCGCGTTTGCATACGGCGCACCAGGTCTTCCATGCGGCGGTCTGCCCAGTGTTGGTAGCGGCGAAACGCAGGATCGCGCATGTCTGTGGGGGGGATTTCTTCTCCTGTATCGCGTCTGTAGTTGTCTCGGCAATGCTGGCAGTAGCATACGCCGCCGTAATGCAAACCGTCGAAGCTGAAGGCATCGACCTCTGGAAAGCGGGTGAGGATCTCGTCCAGCACGTCGATCATGAAGTCTCCGTAGGGACCCAACAGGCACAGCATGCCGCCGTGGGGGAACTGCACGAGATCGACGCTGGGGATTTCGTTGGTATTGGTGGGGATGCGCCGCCAGTCGGGGTGTTTCTCGTACACCTCGCCTTGTAGGCAGGGGGGATAGACGGCCAGAACGCGTACGCCCAGCCGCTTGTACTCTGCGATCTCTTGTTCCAGGCGGCCGGGCGGGAAGTCGGGGCTGCGGCGCTCGATGAGCCGGCTTTCGTAGCAGGCGAAGAATGGGTTTACAAAGCCCAGCTCGCTGAGCGTGACGCCATGCTGGGCCGCGGCCGTGCGTGCGGCCGTGTCCATGGCAGAGAGGGTATAGCCGCAGCCGATGGTCTCTTCTACCCAACGCGGCACGCGCACTGCGTGGAACGGCTGTGCGTCAAATGGCTGCGGCAAGATCTGCCGCTCCCAGATGCTTGTCTGGCCTTGGGCGCGGGCGCACGGGAGGCACGCCATGACCAGCCAAACGGCCAGAAGCGTCATTCGAGGAGTGCGGTGCATGGTTGTTCTGCCGGGGTTCGCTGGCAAGTAGGGTGGGAGAAGCAAGTAGAGAACAAAACGCGGCTGGTGCCAAGTGGGGATGCGCGTGCCACTGCCAAGCACCGGCAACGAGTGCGATGAGTTGCTTTGTTTGCATCTGGCGAGGCGTTGGCGGGATACCAAACGTGTGCCACTGCTTGACGCCCCGCGTCAAGCAGGGTGAGGATGCCTCTCCCGTGTGCCACTGCTTGACCCGCAGGGTCAAGCAGTGCTGTGCTCCGAACGACATCGGGCACTGCTTGAATGCGGCCGTGGTACATGCACTCGGTTGCTGCAGGCTAATGCGCGGCCGCATCCAAGAGAGTGGCACACGCTTGACGCATTGCGTCAAGCAGGGTGAGGATGCCTTTCCCGTGTGCCACTGCTTGACCCGCAGGGTCAAGCAGTGCTGTGCTTTGGACCGCGTCGGGCACTGTTTGCATCTGGCGAGGCGTTGGCGGGATACCAAACGTGTGCCACTGCTTGACGCCCCGCGTCAAGCAGTGCTGTGCTCCGAACGACATCGGGCACTGCTAGTGCGGCCGTGGTACATGCACTCGGTTCCCGCAGGCTTGCGCGCGGCCGCATTCAAGAGAGTGGCACACGCTTGACGTCCTTTTGGGGTTAGTGGAGCCCTTCCACCAGCGGAGGGAGTGTGCGGTCGATCTTCAGAATTACATTCGGCTTACCTGCCCAATCGGCGGCACTGGACCAAGGCCAGTCCTCCGGGCAGCTAACTAAGCCGCGCCGCACCGGATTATTGTGGATGTATTCGATAATCGCGTATGCCGTGTATACATCGTAAACATTGTGGTCTTGCCCGGGTCCCGCCTGCCAGAAGCGGTGATACGTCCGGTTGCGATTGCGGACTGTCAGCCGTTCGAGAAACATGGGGCAGTGCGCCTTGAGCCATTGAATTGCCTTCTGGCCGACAGGGCGCTTGATGTCGGCCAGAACCTGAAAGGTTTCATAAGACGGTTCGCGCGGCAGAATTAGCAGATGTGCGTGTTCGGGCATGAATACCCAGGCCCAGAGGTCGAACCGGTGCTTGACTCGTGCGTCTTCAATTGCCTGGACAAGCCATAACCTCGTGCGGTCTCTGCTTAGAAGCGGCCTCCGTTGGTAGCAGGAGAAGGTGAAAAAATGCGCGTGGCCTGCCTCGTCGAAGTGCCGTACTCGCTTTCGTCGGTCGAAAAACTGATCAGCTCTGTCTACCATGCACGCATTCTCATCGAGTAATTCTGGGGATGCAAGAGTGTTGGAGGGGCTCGATTGCCGGCGCGTTATTAGTTGCCCACACGTTACTGCTTGAATGCACCTGCACACTGAGTTGGTTTGTTTCCATCTGGCTAGCCGTTGGCGGCATACCAAACGTGTGCCACTGCTTGACCCGCAGGGTCAAGCAGGGCGATCGGCTGAGCAAGTTTTCGCCCGCCGAACGCACTGCTTGAATGCGGCCGTGGTACATGCACTCGGTTCCCGGAGGCTTGCGCGCGGCCGCATCCAAGCAGTGGCACACGCTTGACGCATTGCGTCAAGCAGGGTGCGGTTGCCGCGCCCGTGTGCCACTGCTTGACCCGCAGGGTCAAGCAGGGCGATCGGCCGAACAAGTTTTCGCCCGCCGAATGCACTGCTTGAATGCGGCCGTGGTACATGCACTCGGTTGCTGCGGGCTAATGTGCGGCCGCATCCAAGCAGTGGCACACGCTTGACGCGTCGCGTCAAGCAGTGCGTCCCGCCAATGAGGTTTCGCTACACGGCAGCACTGCTTGAATGCGGCGGCGGGGGTTGACTGGGTTCCTGCGGATGTGTGACTGGCCGCATTCAAGAGAGTGGCACACGGTTGCCGCTGTGCGTCAAGCAGTGCGTCCCGCCAACGAGGTTTCGCTAGACAGCAGTGGCACACGGTGGTGGGGCTTCTGTGCCCGGCGCGATCGAGCTGGCGGCTGCCTTGCGGACCAGGCTAGCCATGGCCGTGTGCGGGCGCCTACAATCGCATGCCTGGAGTTTGGGCCATGCAACTACATGCTGAGTTGGGCCGGGTGGGGCTGGCCGTGGCCGACGTGGTGCGCAACGCCGCCGCCGCGCGGCTTTATGAAGAAGCCTTGCGCCACGATGGGGCGCTGCTGGCAGCCAATGGTGCGCTGGTGGTGCGCAGTGGCGTGAAGACGGGCCGCAGCCCCAAGGACAAGCGCGTGGTGGATGAGCCGGAGGTGCGGCCCGACGTGTGGTGGGGGGACGTGAACATCCGCCTCTCGGAGCGCACGTTCCTGACCAATCGCCAGCGGGCGGTCGACTTTCTCAACACGCGGCAGCGCCTGTACGTGGTCGACGGCTTTGCGTGCTGGGACCCGCGCTACCGGCTCAAGGTGCGCGTCGTCTGCGCCCGCCCCTATCACGCCCTCTTCATGCAGACCATGCTCATCCGCCCTACGGAAGCAGAGCTGCGCGAGTTCGGCACGCCGGACCTGGTGATCTACAACGCCGGGCAGTTTCCGGCCAATCCGTATACCGAAGAGATGAGCAGCACGACCAGCGTGGAGTTCTGGCTGAGCCGCGGCGAAATTGTGATCCTGGGCACCGAGTACGCGGGCGAGATGAAAAAGGGCGTGTTCACGGTGGTGAACTACGTGCTGCCGCGGAGAGGCGTGCTCTCGATGCACTGCTCTGCCAACGAGGGCGCCGCGGGAGACGTGACCCTGTTCTTCGGTCTATCCGGCACAGGCAAGACCACGCTCTCGGCCGATAGCGGCCGCCGCCTGATCGGCGACGACGAGCATGGCTGGAGCGACGAGGGCATCTTCAACATCGAGGGAGGCTGCTACGCCAAGTGTTTGGGCCTCTCGCAGCAGCATGAACCGGAGATCTACCAGGCCATCCGGTTCGGAACGGTGCTGGAAAACGTGGCGTGCGACCCGCATACACGGCAGCTCGATTTCAGCGACGCCTCACTCACCGAGAATACACGCGCCGCCTACCCCGTCGAGTTCATCCCCAACGTCAAGCTGCCATGCACAGCCGGCCATCCCCGCAATCTGGTGCTGCTCACCTGCGATGCCTTCGGCGTGCTGCCGCCCGTGGCCAGATTGACCACCCCGCAGGCGATGTATCACTTCATCAGCGGCTACACGGCCCGCATCGCGGGAACCGAACAGGGCGTGAAGGAACCGCAGGCGGTATTTTCTGCGTGCTATGGCGCGGCATTCTTGGTTTGGCATCCGACGCGGTACGCGGAATTGCTGGCGGAGCGGATCAACGCTCACGGCACGCGGGCCTGGCTGCTGAATACCGGCTGGAGCGGCGGGGGGTATGGCATTGGCCGCCGCATACCCCTGGGGATCTCGCGGGCGATCGTCGCTGCCATTCACGCGGGCGTGCTGGAGCAGGCGCCTACGCGGTTGGATCCCGTATTCGGGCTGGCCGTGCCGGTGGCGTGCCCTGGAGTGCCGGCCGAGGTGCTGGATCCTCGGGGTACGTGGCAGGATCCGGCTGCCTACGATCGTGCGGCGCGAGCGCTTGCGGGGCGTTTCTGCGAGAACTTTGCCCAATATGCTGAGCAGGCGAGCGATGAGACCCAGGCAGCCGGGCCGCTGTGTGGGAAGTAGGCCGATCGATTCCACGAGGGCAGCGGCGCGGCGAATGATTTCTTCTTGCAGCCAAAGTGTCACGTGGCGATTCAAGAGTTGCATGGGTTCTGCATGCCCGGTGAGCAGGTTCGGCGATGTTAAGATAGGCAAGATAGATGTTAAGATAGGCAATCTGGCGGCTCCATCCGGGGCGGCTAGGTCGACGCGACGGGAATCTTTTGCCAAATGCTTGGTGGCTAGAGACTTTCGAGAAAATCGTGTTAGAATTCGTTGGCAAGTTGCCTAAGAGTTGGAGATAATTTTGGGGCTCGGGATGGCGTTGCGTAAAGATGCATTGAGGTTGCGCGAGGCAACATGCCCCACCACTACGGCCTCGCAGCACGGCATCGCCAGTGTGCAGCCTGCCGGCCAGACCCGCGCTTGTGGCCTTAGTCTGTAAACGCCTTAGCAGGAGTGTTCCCTTGTACGACGTGTTGTTGGACGATCTGGACGACGACGGTACTCCGGCAGCCGACGAAGCGGTGGAGTTGGCGGAGCAGGAGGGGGTACTTGACGACGTAGACGACCTGCAGGATGAGGATGTGCCGCATGGCGAGTCGGACTTGGAAGGAGACATGCGTGCCGACGAGCTGTTGGGCGGCGACGATGCGGAGACCTGGTCGGACGATCCGGTGCGGATGTATCTCACGCAGATGGGTGAGATACCGCTGCTCACGCGGCAGCAGGAGATCAGTCTGGCGAAGGAGATTGAGATCACGCGTGCACGTTTTCGCCGCAAGCTGTTGGAGTGCCATTACGTGGCGCAGCATGCGGTGAAGGTGTTGCAGAAGGTGGCGGCGGGAGAGATGCCGTTCGATCGCACGTTGCAAGTTTCTGTGACCGATCGGCTGGAGAAGCACCAGATCCAGCGGCGGCTGCCGCACAATCTTCGCGTGGCGGACGGTTTGCTGCGCCGCAATGTGCGGGATTACCTGACGGCGGTGAGCCGGTCGCGTCGTCCGGCGGAGCGGAAGGCGGCCTGGCGTCGGCTGGGTCGCTCGCGGATGAAGATCGTGCGGTTGGTGGAGGAGTTGGGTCTGCGGACGCAGCGGATCGAGCCTTTCATCAAGACGCTGGAGGAGTTCAGCCGCCGGGTAGACGCGCTGCGCGCGCAGATCATTGCCCATCGGCAGGCTGGCACGCCGCGTTCGCAGTGGCAGCATTTGCTGCGGGAGTACCGGAGCATTTTGTTGGCCACGCACGAGACGCCCACGAGCCTGCGCCGTCGGGTGGAGTACGTGAAGCGGGTGTACGAGCAGTACCAGAAGGCCAAGCGGGGCCTCTCCGAGGGCAACTTGCGGCTGGTGGTATCGATCGCCAAGAAGTACCGCAATCGGGGGTTGAGCTTTTTGGATTTGATCCAGGAGGGCAACGCGGGGCTGATGCGGGCCGTCGACAAGTTTGAGTATCGTCGGGGCTTCAAGTTCTGCACCTATGCGACGTGGTGGATTCGCCAGGCCATCACGCGGGCTGTAGCGGACCAGAGCCGCACTATTCGCATTCCCGTGCATATGGTGGAGACGATGTCGAAGGTGCGGAACGTGGCGCGGCAGCTTTTGCAGGAATTGGGCCGCGAGCCGACGATCGAGGAGACCGCGCGTGCCGCCGGCACGGCGGTTGACGAGGCCCGTCGCGTGCTGGCCATGAGCCGCTATCCCATCAGCCTCGATCGGCCGGTGGGCAACAGCGAGGACAGCCACTTTGGCGACCTGCTGCCCGACAGCGGTGCCGAGAGTCCGGCCCACGGTGCCGCGCAGGAGATGCTCCGCGGCCGCATCAATGAGGTGCTCAAGACCCTCAGCTACCGCGAGCGCGAGATCATCAAGCTGCGTTACGGCCTGGGAGACGGCTACAGCTACACGCTGGAAGAGGTCGGCCACATTTTCAAGGTCACGCGGGAGCGCATCCGCCAGATCGAGGCCAAGGCGGTGCGTAAGCTCCAGCAGCCCAGCCGCAGCGCCGAGCTGGCCGGGTTCCTCGATTAGTACCGAACGAGTGCCACCGCCCCGCCGGCGTCAGCCCCCTTGCCCCCGCCGGCGGGGCTTCTTTTTTGCCGTGTCTTGGGGAATGTAGTTGGGGGCGAGCGGCCAAGCGAGAGACGCCATGCCAGCGGACTCGCCGGGCATACCCGGCTTGCCGGTTGCGCCTGCTCCGGCGCCTCGGCCCCAGTTTCGCCTCACAGCGCTGCTGCTCCTGACACTCGGCGCGGCCTTGGCTGCCGGCCTGCTATTCGCCGCACCCTCGCGAGTTGAATGCCACGTTCTTTGCGAGCGGCTGCCGCCGGACGATGGGGCGCTTCTTGCCTGGCTCGCGGCACAGCAGGGCGTGCGCAAGCCGCGCGTCGCCCGCAGCCAGAGGCTCGTGCAGGTGGAGTATTACCTGCTGGGCCCCCTGTGGCGGAGTTTTGATGCGCTCAAGCCGCCGTGGCGCGAGTTTGGCTACGTACCCAAGCGCGTCAGCCTGCGCGTCACTCGTCCAGCCCTGGACTACTACTTTGACAGGCTCGAACAGCTTGGGCTACCGCTTGCCGTGTTCGCCATGCTGCTCATTTATCTGCTGCGCCGCCGCGCAGCGCTGCGGCGAAGTAGCGGCTATGCTGTGCCGACGCCGAGAAACCAAGAAGATAGCGATCGTGGATGATGCATCCCCCGCCACGATATTTGGGCTGGCTCCGTAGCCGCACAAAACAGACCACGGGTTCCATTGTAGCCCCGTTGGCCACAACGCGGGCGAGGCTGAAGCGACGTCCATCGGCACGCCAGGCCCGCACACTCGTTGGTGGGATCGCAGCGTTCTGCGGCAGAATGCCGCAGCTACGGCGAGTGCGGCGGCGTGCAGGCGGGCTGCGGCAAGTGCCACGCCCACGCGGCAATGCACGCGCTCTCCAGCGGGTGGCAGGGCACCGCGAACCCTCCCCTGCCACAGTTTGCATTCATAGCCCGTCTTCGTCGACCAACACGCGGCCATAACCGTGCTGCTCCAGCCACCAGTAGGTGAAATGCTTCGAAAGCCAGCTTGCCGCACGTTCCGTCGCTAGGCCACGCACCATGGACGTGTACAGAATCGGTATCCCCCACTTGGCTTCGATCGCGTCCAGCGTACCCGTCACCGCGTTGGGATGAACCTGAGACAGCGTCAACTCGTCGGGGAAGCCCGCCTTGATGTCCTCCAGCGTCGCCTCGATAAGCAACGCCTTCCAGCGAAAGCCCGCCAGCCGCTTGCAAGCCGCCAGAAACCGCCGCCGGTACCTCACGATGCACGCCGCCAGGTCGCCCACGTCTTTGCGCTCCAGGCACAACACGTCTTCCATGCCTTCAACCGTGTAATCGCCCGTCTTCAGCGTGGCCCTTCGCTCGCCGGCAATCCAGTTCCTGTGGTTGCGATGCAAGGGCAACGGATAGCGCTCTCGCGTGTCGATCAACACAATTGGCTTGGGTACGCTCGCACTGCGCACAATGCTGCGGCCATCGCGCTTGACCAACAACCGGCCTTGCGGCGGCCGGGCAAAAAACTGCTCGTCGCCGGCCATCTGCCTCGTACCTCCCCGAAGGAAAAGCCTACCCCCGACACTACCGACTAATCGACTTATTTTAACGCCGTGCAGCGGCCGCAGCCAGCATTTGCCGCACGCTTGCTCTCTTTGTAGATTTCCTCGGGACGCGTGCCGCCGCGTTGCGATGCGTGCCCGTACGCCCCTCGTCTGCTAATATCTCGAGCTGCGTTCTTGTTGTGCCGCGCCCTTATCGTCCCCCTTGGCGGCGGGCGCGAGCGTCGCAGTGCCGCTGCGGTTGGGGGACGAGCCGCATCGGGGATAAGCCGCCGGTCTTAGAGGTGCCAACGAGCAATCTTGAAATTAGGCCACAGGATCTCTTAAGTTCCGTGCTAGTGTGACGCGAGGGCAGGCAGCCACGGTACAAGACCGCACGAAGGGTGGGGTTGGCAGCCACGGGGGGTGCGGCGGTTGCACGTTTTCGTCTCGTCGCCAGCGAGGGCAACGGCAGAACCTGGCTCGTTTGCTGGTTCCGCAGTGTCTGTCCCGCGCCGCATTTTTTTCGCTCGCCACGGGGTGTGTGTATGCAGATTCGTGACCGTATCAAGGAACTCCGCCGCGTGCCGGCGTCGCAGCTTCGGCCGAATCCGCGCAATTGGCGGCGGCATCCGCCGCAGCAGCAAGCAGTGCTGCGCGGCCTGTTGGCAGAAATCGGCTACGCCGACGCGCTCCTGGCCCGGGAACTGCCTGACGGAACGCTCGAGCTTGTCGATGGCCACCTCCGCGCTGAAACGACGCCCGACTGCCATGTCCCGGTACTCGTGTTGGACCTCACAGACAAAGAAGCAGCTATTCTACTGGCCGCGCTTGACCCACTGGCCGCACTTGCCCAGCGCGATGAGCAGATGCTGGCCGCGCTCGTGCACGACCTGGCCGCGGAGGATGCCGCCTTGCAGCAGATGCTCTCGGAGCTGCTGGCGAGAGATGTGGAGGCGGCCCATGAATGGTCGAAGGTTGAGGGATCGGAGCCCGTAGTGGGCGGGGAGCCGGGAACAGACAGTGCCTTCGCACGCCGCGGCTCCGCGCCACCGTCTGCCGGCGAGCAGGGCCCAGCCGGGGCTTCAACACCGGGATCGCCAGCGGGAACGAGTCGCGCAGCACGCGCACCGACAAGCCATTCCGATTTCTCGGCCTGGCAGGTGGTGATCGATTGCTCCAGCGAAGCCGAACAGCGTGCGGTTTATGAACGGCTTACCGCCGAGGGATATTCGTGCCGCGTACTCATACTCTAGGAACCGATAGCTACGTGTCACATACATTCGCGTCTTCCGTGACGTTCGTCGCTTGAGTGGCGCATCTCTCCTTTGATCTATGCCTCGCGTTGCGTTTCAGCTCTCCTGTCCTGTGCAGCAAAGCTTTCGCGTGAAGCAGGTCGCGGGCATGTTCGACGTGCCTTTGGCCGAGCGATCGACGGTAGAGATCTCGGCAGACGTACCCGACCGCGACGAGCAGTGGCAAATCGGCCTTATCGTAGGCCCATCGGGCAGTGGCAAGACGGCGCTCGCGCGCCACGTGTTTGGAGACTGTTTCCATGAGCACGCGGCCTGGCCCAACGACCGCGCGGTGATCGATAGCTTCGATGCACTGCCCGTTCATGAGGCGACAGGCCTGCTCACCGCCGTGGGCTTCGGATCGCCGCCGTCGTGGGTCAGGCCGTATCACGCACTGAGCAACGGAGAGCGTTTTCGCTGCGACCTGGCGAGGGCCATGGCGAGCGCCATGAGCGCAGAGAGTGGAGAGAGAAACGGCGGAAGCGAGACAGGGGGCGATTCGGCTTCGCCCGCAACGCGGCACGGTACGCCATCTCGCCGGGATCGCATTGTCTGCTTCGACGAGTTTACGAGCGTGGTCGATCGCATGGTGGCTCGCGTGGCGAGTGCCGCACTCGCACGAGCGATCAGGCGCGGCCAGGTGCGATGCCGCTTCGTGGCCGTAACCTGCCATTATGACGTGGCCGAATGGCTCGAGCCGGATTGGGTCATAGACATGGCAGACGGCTCTTGCGTGCGAGGGCGTCTTCGGCGGCCCGAGTTGCGGCTGGAAATCTACCGTGCAAGACGAACTTTGTGGCGGCTGTTTGCTCGCCATCACTATTTGAGCGGGAACTTGAGCCCCGCCGCGCGGTGCTACGTGGGAATGCTGAGCGAGAGCAAGCTAAGCGAGCCCGCCGACGGGCAGCAAGAAACTCGAAAGAGCAGTATGCAATCGCCATTTCATGCCACGCCAGCAGTGTTTCTCGCCATGCTTCCGTTGCAGGCGCGGCGCGGCCGCTGGCGTATCAGCCGCGTGGTCACGCTGCCGGACTTCCAAGGTTTGGGTTTGGGGACGCGCATGATGGAATCCGTCGCGGCCTTGTATCTGGCATCCGGCCTACGAGTGAACATCACCGCCAGCCATCCGGCAGTGCTGGGGCATTGCCTGCGCAGTCCGCGATGGCGGCTGGTGGCGCGCATGCCCAGGGGAGCGCGGCGAGGGTTTCTCGCCGGCGGACGCTACCGCACCAGCCGAGGCCGTGCCGTAGCCAGCTTCGAGTTCATCGGAGCAGCAGCACGAGGGACGAAGAATGCCTGACAACCCGTATCGACTACTGCCAACAGAGAGCCGTGTGCGTGCACAGCAGGAGCACTGGGCTTTATCCGCACGTGCTGTACGTGCGCGTGGATTCGGCCGGTTGCGCGCGTCGACCGTTTGCCGCCCTGCCGCCGTTGTGCCAGCCTGCTCGGAGCCAGCCGCATGTCTGAGGCACGCCAGCGCAAGACGCTAGATGCGCGAGCGCAGCAGGAGTTCTGCGCCATCGTAGCGCGGGGTTGCAGCCGCACCACCGCAGCGCGGTATCTGGGCGTGTCGTTGCGAACGGTGCGGAATACGCTGGAGGCGGATCCGCGTTTTCGAGAAGAGCTGGGCAGGGCCGAGACGCTCAACGAGATCCGCAATTTGAACCATATCCAGCAAGCGGGACAGCGAGAGCAATACTGGCGCGCTGCGGCGTGGGTACTCGAGCGGCTTTACCCGGACCGCTACGCGGCACGCGAGCCGCGTTCGTTCACCGCCGAGCAGCTTGGCGAGCTGTTGACCCAGTTCGCCGAGGCGATCCTGAGAGAGGTGCCCGACCAGAAGTTGCGGAGGCGGATCCGCAAACGGCTGGCCGGCCTGGCGCGCAAAGGAGCGAAGGGTGGCCAGGACTGATCGACCGCGCGACTGGTGCCGCTTGCCCCAGCCTAGCCTGCGGCACGAGCGCCGGCTTGCCGCGGCCCTCATGCGCCGAATGGCGGCGGCAGAGCGCGCCCGCCGCGGCGAGAGTCGCATGCCGCTCTTGGATTGGGCCCGCACCTACCTGCCGCACTACTTCACCCGCCCGCCCTCGGCCATGCACGTCTGGCTGGCCGAACAGTTCGACCAAATGGAGCACAAGCGCGGCGGCAAGCTCAATGTCATCGGCCCCCGCGGCTCGGCCAAGAGCACGCTGGCCTCGCTGGCATGGCCGCTGCGCCTGGCCGTAGAAGGCAGAGAGCCTTACATCTGGCTGGTCTCCGATACCCGCGACCAGGCGCATGCGCACTTGGAACACTTGCAGGCCGAACTGGCCGACAACCCTCGGCTGGCGGCAGATTATCCCCAGGCCGTGGCGCGTTTTCCCGTCTGGCGCAAGGGGGCCGTTCAGCTTGCCAATGGCGTGCGCATCGAGGCCTTCGGTACGGGTCAGCGCATCCGCGGCCGACGCCGCAGGGCCAGCCGGCCCACGCTCATCGTCTGCGACGACCTGCAAAACGATCAGCACATCGTCTCCGCCACCCAACGCGAATGGACCCAGCGCTGGTTCCACGGCGCGTTGATGGGCGCCGGCACGCGGCACACCAACGTCGTCCAGGTCGCCACGGCTCTGCATCGAGATGCCCTCGCACTGGTGCTGCACCGTACTCCCGGTTGGATCTCCCGCATCTTCCGCGCCATCGAACGCTGGCCCGAAAATATGCAGCTCTGGGAAAGCTGGGAGGCCATCTATGCCGACCCAGACCTCCCCAATGCCGCCGCACAGGCACGGGCCTTCTACGAACAGCACCGGCAACAGCTCGATGCCGGCGCTATAGTTCTCTGGCCCGAAGTGCAAGACCTCTATGCGCTCATGTGCCAGCGCGCAGAGCGGGGCCGCGCCGCCTTCGAACGCGAACAGCAGGGCTCCCCTCTCAACCCCGATGAGTGCGAGTGGCCCGAAGCGTACTTCGACCCCGGCCTGGCATTCGAATGCTGGCCGCGCGACCTCATTGTCAAGACCATGGCCCTCGACCCCAGCAAGGGGCGCGATGCCCGCCGCGGCGACTACTCCGCCTACGTGCTGCTGGGCATCGACCGCCAGGGCCTGATCTATCTCGATGCCGACTTGGCCCGCCGCCCCACGCCCCAGATGGTCGCTGACGGCGTCCGGCTCTGGCTGCAATTCCGCCCCGACGCCTTCGGCATCGAAGAGCAGCAGTACCACGACCTGCTAGCCGCTGAGTTCGCCGCTGCCTTCGCCGCCGCCGGCATGCCCTCGTTTCAGCCCCAGGCGCTGGTTAACCGCGTTCCCAAAGTAGTACGCATCCGCCGCCTGGGTCCCTACCTCGCCGGCCGCCGCGTGCGGTTCAAAAGCCGCTCGGCCGGCAGCGCGCTGCTCGTGAACCAGTTGCAAGACTTCCCCCTGGGCGATCACGACGACGGCCCAGACGCCGCCGAAATGGCCCTCCGCCTGGCCCTGGATCTGCTCTCCGCGCCCGCCGCACCAGATGCCCTGGGCGATCGCCTGCCGGTGGGATGAGGAGCGTGCGCGATGGCTGGCCGTTGGCGCACGTCGGGCATGGGAGGGGCGAGCCGTCTGATCGTTCCGATCGGACAGATCGGGCGGATCCCGCTGTATTGGCCGCGGCACACTTTTCTTGCACGCGTGGGTAGCTTGTTCTCAAACCTGTTACTGGCCGCTTTGGGCGGCCGCCGACCAGCATGACGTACGAGCCTTTTGACCGCTGCAACCGCCGTTTGGAAGAGGCCAGGCAAGCCCTGTGGGATGCGCTCGTAGACCCCGCCGATGCGTGGTTCGATGCGGATGGCACACGCTGGCTGCCATTAGGTGCGGGCGGCACAGCGGCCTTCGGGCCAGCGAACGAGAGCGAGCTGGCGCAAGTCCGCGCCGAGTGCCGCCAGCTCGCCCTCAGCAACGAGTTTGCCATCAATGGTCACGAGAACCGCATTAGCTACATCGTGGGCACGGGGCATGTGTACCGTGTTTCGGCACGAGCGCGCTTCCAGGTCGAAGAGGGCCTGTGCCGTGCCGTGCAGGACGTGGTCGACGAGTTCGTGTGGGAGAACCAGTGGCAGCGGCGGCAGCAAGAGATTGTGAGGCGCCGCGACCGGGACGGCGAGGCGATCCTCCGCCTTTTCCGCGGCCCGGGCGGCAAGCTGCGCATTCGCTTTGTCGAACCGGCGCAGGTGTACACTCCGCCCCAGTGGCAGCACGATCCGGCCGCTGCCTTGGGCGTCCTCACCTCGCCCGAAGATGCAGAGGACGTGCAGGCCCTGTTCATCGATGGCGAGCCTGTGCCCGTGGCAGACGTGCAGCACCGCAAGGCCAATGTCGATGCCAACGTTCGCCGCGGCCTTCCGCTGTTCTATCCCGTGCGCAAGAACCTGCGGCGGGCCGAGAAGCTGCTGCGCAACATGAGCGTGGTGGCCGAGATCCAGTCGGCCATCGCCCTGGTACGTAAGCACCATGGGGCCACGCGTGCGGCGGTCGAACAGTTTGTGGCAGGCCAGGCCGAGGTGCAGCTCCCCGGCGCCCGACAGGGGCAGTCCACGCACTTTCGCCGCTATGCTCCCGGCACCATTCTCGATACACACGGCAACGTAGAGTACCAGTTCCCGACGGCGGGGCTGGATGCCGGCAGCTTTGTCCGCGTGCTGCAAGCCGAGCTGCGCGCCATCGCCGCGCGGCTGGTGATGCCCGAATTCATGCTCACCAGCGACGCCTCCAACGCCAACTACGCCTCGACCATGGTGGCCGAGGGGCCGGCCGTGCGCATGTTCCAGCGGTTGCAGGCCGAGCAGATTGCAGACGACCTCGAGCTATTGTGGCGGGCCGTCGATTGGGCGGTCGAGAGCGGCCGCCTGCCCGCCGCCGCTCGCGACCATGTGGAAATACAGGCCGAGGCGCCCTCGCTGCTCGTGCGAGACGCCCTGCGCGAGGCCCAGGTCTCTCGCATCGAGTTCGCCAGCGGCATCCTCTCGCCCCAGACCTGGTGCCTACGCCGCGGCCTCGACTACGACCAGGAGCAGGCCAACCTCGCCCAGCACGCCGCACGCATCGCAAAGCAAGGCTGAAGCGCTTCAGAGCGGGGCCTCGCTGCGCTCAACCCCAGCCGCAGGTGCACAGGAGCGATGCGGTGGTTGCTGCCCGCGAACTTCGGCATGGAACTATGCCGTTTCAGGGCGGATCTCCAACAGTACGCTTTGATTGTGGCTGCCCGGTATGGGCCAGGTGGCGCGGCGGCGCAATCGCATGCCATCGAGCAGGTGCAGCCGCCGGGCCTCGCGCCGCTCTTCCAACCAGGCCGGGCCTTTGACGACCAACAGTCTTCCGAAGCTCGACCAATGGGGCCGCAGCCATCGCAAGAGTTTCGGCAAGGGGGCGACCGCGCGGGCGACCAGCGTATCGTATGTGCGATGGCCCAGGACCGATTCCGCCCGCTCGGCATGCACAGGTATGTTCAGCCCGAGTTGGCGGACGAACTCCTCCACGGCACGGGCCTTCTTGCCCACAGATTCGCAAAGCTGCACGTGCACGTCCGGCCGGAGGATGGCCAGCAAGATGCCGGGCACGCCCCCGCCGGTGCCCACGTCTAGCACCGTCTCGCCCGGCTCGAGCTGGGTAGCGATCGCCTGGGCATCGATCAGGTCGCGGCTGACGAACTTTTCGAAGTCGGTATGGCGCGTGAGGTTGAGGACTTGGTTTTTCTGCCATAGCAGGCGGCAGTAGCGTTCGATGAGCGTGACCTGTTCGGGCGGCAGTGCGAGCTGGTGGCGAGCGAGGGCATCGGCCAGCGAATCGGTCGCGGGTTGGTCCGTCATGGGAGCGTGTGGTGGCGGGGATTTGGTGCTGGGGTGTAGTGGTACCGGCGCTTCGGTGCGGGGTTCTTAGGCATCATAATGGATTCATGGAGCTGGAGTTTGTTGAATGGCTTTCGCAGCGGCTCGGGCCACAGCGCGGCTTGCGTGTGGGCATAGGCGACGATGCCGCGTTGCTCGACTGGTCGCGTACGGACGGCTGCCTGGTGATGGCAGACATGCTTGCTGACGGCGTGGATTTCCGCCTGGCAGAGATCGATGCGCGGCGTGCGGGGCGCAAGGCGCTGGCGGTGAATCTGAGCGATGCGGCGGCGATGGCTGCCAGGCCGCTGGCAGCGGTGGTAGCCCTCTCTTTGCCGCGGGCCGGTGCGCTGGCGCTGGCGAAGGAGTTGTACGAAGGGCTGCTGCCCCTGGCTGCCGAATACGATGTTGCCATTGCGGGGGGGGATACGAACACTTGGGACGGTCCCCTGGCCATCTGCGTCACGCTGCTGGCAGAGCCTACGGCGCAGGGGCCATTGCTGCGCAGCGGCGGGCGTGCAGGAGATCGGCTGCTGGTTACGGGCACGCTGGGCGGGAGCATACTCGGCAAACATTTGGATTTTGAACCGCGCGTCCGCGAGGCGATTCTTCTGCACGAACGATACACTCTGCATGCTTGCATCGATATCAGCGACGGCCTTGCCCTGGATTTGTGGAGGTTGTGCCGGGCCAGCGGCTGCGGAGCAGCGATCGACCTGGGCAGCCTGCCGGTTTCAGACGCGGCACGGCGGCTAGCCGGGGAAACCCGCAGGCCTGCCGTGGAGCACGCTTTGGCCGACGGCGAAGATTTCGAACTCCTGCTAGCCGCCCCGCCGGAGGCAGCGGCTCGAATAATTGCCGAGCAGCCGCTGGCGATACCCATTACCGAGGTGGGCTGGATGGAAGACGAGCCGCGCCTCTGGCAACTCGATTTGCAGGGCCGGCGGACCGAGCTGTTGCCGACGGGCTATGTGCATCAGGGGACGACAGGTACGTAGTGGTCCCAAACAAGCCCTGCACCCCCTTGCCCTGGATCGCCTCGCCCCGAGCGGTACCCGCGAGACTGCATCCGCCTAGATTGTATCGGCCTGCTGGCAGACGTATGCTCTCCTTCCCATGGGCCGACCCGTTACGCGCCTTGGCATCTGCCTTGTGCCAGATGTCTTCGTGCCGGATCCGGCTCGAACATGGCTATGCACTCCGATTGGTACGAAGTCGCGGTTGAATCGTCCGGCCTGGCTGGGACGCAGGCGCTCGCTGAGGTGCTGGCCGCTTGCCTTCCCGGCGGGACGCTGGTGGCGCTGGAGGGGCCCTTGGGCGCCGGGAAGACGGCTTTGGTCAAGGGGGTGGCCGAGGCCCTGGGCATCGACCCAGCCTGCGTGACCAGTCCCACGTTTGTGATCATGCAGTCGTACGAGGGGCGGCGGCCGCTGCTGCATGTGGATGTGTTCCGGCTCGAACGGCCAGAACAGTTCGCCGCCCTGGGCGCAGAAGAGTTCTTTCCGCCGGACGGACTGGTATTTGTAGAGTGGTTCAGCAGGGTGGCAGGTGCTGCTCCGCCGCCAGACTTGGAGATTCGCATAGAAATCTTGCAAACCAACAGCCGCAGGTTCGTGCTGCGTACGCCGCATGCGCAGCTTGCTGAGGCCCTGGCGAAGGCGCTGGCAGCCAAGTCCGTGAGGGACGCGGTTGAAAACCATCCGGGGTAAGGGCCGCGGCCGCATCTCGACGAGCGGGCCGCACAGCCTACGGCGAGGTGCTGGCGCCGCTCTTGAGCCTACCTTGGGAAATATGCAGCCGCGCCCACGCCTGGCTGATGGCGGCGTGCTAGCACCATTGCGGCAGACCAGACTCAATCGACCGTCTTGCCAGGCATATGCCGCAAAACAGAGATTGACCCGCCCGGAGGCACGGCGGTACGTTGCGCACCTGTAGCCTGCGGCATGGGCGAAGCCGCGCAATGGCAAGTTGTCTGCGAGAGCGAACGAGATTTCCTGTCGCGGCGAAACGTCGCCATGCGCGGCGAGCGTTCGCCTTGGGCTGATGCCGATTCGGGTGCCGCGTTGCGTAGCCCGTCCTGCGATCGACCTTGTACTATCAGAGACGGTTCACGGATGAACGTCCGGTCGGAGATGTGCCGGTCGTACCTTTATGTTGGTGCGTTGCTGATGGCGGGCGCGGCCGTGCAGGGGCTGGTTCTAGCACGTGCAGAGTTGCCGGCAGCCGATAGTGCGCGGTTTGCCGCAGTGGCGCAGGCGATCGAGCGCGACGGCGTGTGGGCAACATGGCGAGAAGAGCCGGATCCGATCGGTTTTCCCCTGTGGGCTGGGGCGGTACGGCGTGCGCTGCTGCGTACGGGGCTGGTGGATGGCAGAGATTGGGCGGTCCCGCTGCAAGTAGCGGCAGCCTTGCCGCTGGTTGCATTGCCTGCGCTGGTGTATTTGCTGCTGCGCCGGCTGGTGGGCGAGAGGGGCGGGTTGGCGGGGGCGGCATATTTTTCGGTGGCAACTGAGGTGGCGCGGCTGGGTGCGGCGGGCATAGCAGACAGCCTGCTGCTTACGTTGCAGGTCTTGGCCCTGTGGGCGTTTGCTGAACATCTGGCGTGCGGCAGGCGCTGGTGGCTGGCGGGGGCCGGGGTCTTGTGCGGGGCGGCGATGCTGGTCAAGGGGACGTCGATATTGCTTCCCGCCGCCATGGTTGCGGGACTGGCGTGGGAGGCGGCAACCGATGTGCGGAGGATTATGCTGCAACTTGGGAGGGGGGCTGTGCTGGCCTTGGGGTGCCTGGCTGTGCTTGTGCCGGCGGCGGCGGCGAGCGGCGCGAGCACAGCGCGGGCAGTAATTCGGCGGTTGTGCTGGGCGCGGGTAGAGGAGCCCGTGCTGCCGCTCAATGCGCTGGCTGGTGCGCGGCGGGGCCCGGCGCCTGCGTGGCAGGATCACTGGAGGCTGGCAAATGGCGAGTGGATGACGTTTGGCAAGAAGGATCCACGGGAGAGCATCCGGTTTTCGGGGTGGGTGCCGGCTGGCTGGGAGTTGTTCCGCGAGGTGATGCAGGGCTTGCTGCCGTGGGGGTTAGCGCTGGCTGCGTGGGGTGGTTGGGCGGTGCGGGGGCGGCCGCTGAGGCCGATCGACCGCATGGCCGTGGCGGTTTGTGGGGTGTGGTGCGTGGGGGGATGGTTTTATGCTGCGCGTACGGGCTATCTTTCGACGCGGCATGTGTTGCCGATAGTGGTGCTCGCTTGTGGCTGGAGCGGGCTGGGAGTGCTACGTGCGGGCCGTGCCGCGTGGCGGTACTGGCGCCGCGGCGGCTTGGGTCCAAGTGTGGGCAGGCGCGGCGTTGGAGAGGGTTCTAAGAGCATTGGCAGCGGCCGAGCGTGGGGCGGCAGTGGCTGGGTGTGCGGTCGCGGTGCATGCGTGGCCATTGTGGGAGCGGCCGCGATTGCTGCGGCGTTGCCACGCACGCTCGCGCCTTTGCACGCATATCGCGCGGCGCATCGCGAGGCGGGGCGGTGGTTGGCGGAGGTGGCGGGCGAAGGCTCGGTGCTCGACACGCACGCATGGACGGGGCTGTACAGCGGGCGTCCCACCTGGCGGTTCGACCAGGCGGAGTGGGCGCTGGTCGATCCGCGTACGGCGTGGCTGGTGGTGGAAGAGCAGGAGCTGTCTGGTTCGGGGCGGCGGGCGCGCACGTTGCGAGCGCTGGCAGATACCGGCGTGCTGGCAGCGAGCTTTGTGTCGGGCTCGGGAAGCCGCGAGACGCGGGTGGCCGTCTACCGATGGGATCCGATGGTATTGACAGGAGGCAGGGTGAAGCATGCGCGCTAACGTGCGGGCATTTGTGGCTCTGGCGGCGGAGGTGCTTTCGCTGCGGGGGCCGGTGTACGAGTTCGGATCGTACCAGGTGGCCGGCCAAGAGGAGCATGCTGATCTGCGCCCGCTTTTCCCAGGCCGGGTTTACGTAGGCTGCGACGTGCGTGCCGGCCCGGGTGTGGATCGAATTGAAGACCTGACCCAGTTGAGTCTTCCCTCTAAGTCGGTGCCGACGGTCGTGTGCGTGGATACCCTCGAGCACGTGTTCGAGATCGAGCGTGCCGTGCGAGAGTTGCGTCGAGTGCTAGCACCTGGCGGCACGCTTCTGTTGGCCGTGCCGTTCGATTTTCACGTTCATCACTACCCGGACGACTACTGGCGGCTGACGCCCTCGTGCCTGGCGCGGCTGCTGGATCCGCTGGACGCGTCTCTCGTCGCCTGGCAGGGGGTGGAGAGCCGGCCGCACACGGTGCTGGGAGTTGGCTTTAAGCAGCCGCTGGCTGGAGATCTCGCCGCGAGAGTGCAGCGCTTGATGGCGGCGTACGAGTCGTGGCTGCGGCGGGCGGCGGAAGCACAGCCCTGGGCCGAAAAGACGCGCAGGTTCCTCCTCGGATGGCTGCGCAGCAAGGCCGAGCGCCGCCGCTGGCGCGAGGAGTACAGTGTGACTTTTGCATTGCGGTTGCCGGTTGTCCATGTTGCCACCACAAGCTCGCTGGCTCTGTGCCGACAGCAGAGTGCGGGAAGCCGTCTGACATGATTGCACCTGAAACCCGTGTGGACCGCGTGCTGGTTGTAGGCTTCGACGGCGGCACATTCGACGTGCTCGTGCCGTTGGCCGCGTCGGGCGTGATGCCCAACTTCGCGGCGCTGCTGCGCGAGGCGGGACTGGCCACGCTGCGTTCCACCCTGCCCTGCATTACCCCAGTGGCCTGGACCACCTTCTTGACGGGTGCCGATCCCCAAGCACATGGCATCTGGGACTATCGTTACTTCGACGCGGACAGCCGCCGCACACTGCTGGCGCATGCAGCCCGCATTGGCATACCCACGCTGCTCGACGTCGTCTCGCAACAGGGCGGAGAGCTGGTCTCGATCGACCTGCCTATGACCTGGCCCGCCACGCGCCGCTGGCGTGGGCTGGTGCTGGGCGGATTGGGCACTCCTTCTACGAAAGCTGCTTTCCAAGCGTATCCAGAGTTCCACCGCCGCGTGGCAGCACAAGGTATTGCCTACAGCCTCGACCCTATCTGGCGACGCCGCCCCGAGACGTGGGAGGAACTGCGCAGCCAGGTTAGCCGTACCGAGGCGGCTTTTCGTTCGCGGGCTGCGGTGGCAGAGTTGGCCGACCGTTGCCACGACTGGCGGCTGATGATCGTACAATTCCAGCACCTGGACGGTTTGCAGCACCGCACCTGGCACCTTCTGGGTCCGCCGATTGCAGATGGCGCCGAGCCGGCTTGGTGTGCGCAAGTTCACCAAGCGTATCGTGCGCTCGACGAATGCCTCGGCCGCCTGCTGGAGATGGCAGAGAAGCGACGCGCCGCCGTTCTAGTGCTTAGCGATCATGGCTTTGGACCCTTCGAGGGACAGATTGTTATGCCCGAGCTGCTGGCACGCTGCGGCTTGCTCGTTCGTCCCTCGAGCTGGCGCCGTGCCCAGCAAGCAGGTGTGCGCGCAGCTTGGAGATTACGCAAGTTCGTGCATCGCCACGTGGCAGGGGGGAGCACCGCGCACTTGGCTCGGCCGGTATCGGCCGTGCTGAATGTCGATTGGCAGCGCTCCGCCGCCGTGACGCTTCATGGAAACCTGGCCGCTCTCGTTTACCTGAACACGCCGGAGCGATTCGGTACCCGCGCATTGTGCACTCCCCGCCTGCGCGAGCAAGCACGGCAGGATGTGCTGGGTGCCTTGGCGGCCATCTGCCATCCAGACACAGGCCAGCGCCTTTTTGTTGAGATTCTCGAGCCCCGGGCCGATGACGGCGCAGAGATGACGCGCACCGAACTGCCAGACGTGGTGGCGATCCCCGCCCCCGGCTATCATACCCGCCATAAAATGGATGCGCGCGGCGGCCTAATCCGGCAGGAACCGATGCTGGCCGGCACGCATCGCCGCGAAGGCATGCTGGCGTGCAAGGCCCCCGGCATTTCGAACGGCTCAATTCATCTGGCCGACCTGCGCGACATCGCTCCCACCATCTTGAGGCTGTTGGGCCTGCACCCGCCCACTACCATGCGCGGCCGCGCCCTGTCGAATGCAAGTGCCTCGAGCCAATTCGCAGGGGCTGGGGCCTTTCTTCAGGCTCATCACTGGGGTAGCGACCGGCGTGAACTCGCCGGTGGAAGCCAAGCACTAGGGGCACAGTCCACCCCCACCGCCGGCTCGGCACCACTTGCCGCAGTGAGCGGCGGCATCTCCCCATCTCCATCCCCGTTGTACGGCCTGCACGCGGCAGCGCTGAGCGAGTGCGAAGAAGCCATCGTGCTCAGCCGACTGCGCGACCTGGGGTATGTGGAATAGTCTTAGCCTGTGCCGCCTGTTGCAGGCGAGCATGCACCATGACGCCGCCCGGGCCGTACAGCTATTCTGCGTGCGCCTGCGACACGCGCTGATAGAGCGGCACGTCTCGGTACTGCTTGTGGCACTCGTTACAAAGCGTTTGGATGCGTGCAAGCAGTGTGGAGGCGAGGGCCTTGCCCCCTTCGCCGCCGTCGGCGAGCACGCTTTGCAGCTCTCGTGCCGCGGCCTCGCTCGAGTCAAGCAGCTCAATAAACGGGGCGGGCTTGTGCTGCACCTCGTCGGTGCGTAGCAACTCAGAAAAGTGCTCCAGCAGCAGCAGGGCTTCGTGCGCCGGATCGAGATCCGGGTGCTTGGGCGGGGCCTGCCAAGCAGCGTCTTCGATCTCGCGGAGATGTTCGTAGGTCTCGTCCAGCTCGACCATCGCCTCGGCCAGCGGAGGTAACGGGGCTAGCTCCACAAACTCGGCTTGGAGCGCGTCGAGCAACGCATCGTCGAACCGCCGTGCCGTCCGTGCTGCATGATGCAGGCCGAGGTAACCTTCGCCGGTCCCGGCCGCCTGCAACACGGCCGGCGCCGCCTCGGCCGGCAGCAGCCCCGCCCCCACGCAAGCCACAGCCGCGGCCGTTGGACTGCGATGCCGGCCGTGATGACAGTGAATGTAAATCGGGCCCGGCAATTCTCGCACCGCCTTGGCCAGCTCCCGGGCTCGCTCCTCCGGAATGCCATCGTACCCGTGCGGCAGGTGCACGTAGCGCATGCCGTACTGATGCGCCAATGCAACATTGGGCTTGGCACCATCGACGCTGATGACCGTCTTCACGCCCAATGCTTGCAGCTCGCGAAACCCCGCCTCGCCATCCGGCTGACCGCCGGAGATCACCTTGGCATGCAGCCGGTAAGCGTTGGGCAGGTGCACCGTCTCTAGCCTCACCGGATGCGACACTCCCTCGGTGGGCTGCACCCTGCCGGTGCACCCCGTTAAGGAGGTCAGGAAGGCCAACAAGCCGGCCAGCCTGGCCAACTGCATGGCGCGGCAGCCAGTCAAACTTCGGTCCCTTGTTACGGGAGGCGGGGACTAAGTTGCATCACCAGTTCTAGCCCCACGTGCAGCGGTAATGCCGATCACGTACTGCACATACGGCTATTAGGGCTGCTGGTTACATCGCAGTCAAGCTGATCCGGAGATCGTATGCCAAAAGCGGCTCAGCAAGCCGCACCAGGGCGTGCCGTATGGCGCTCGTAGCTGTGCCCCAAACACCTCAGCACGCCGCAGGTGAGCTGTGGCAAACTCCTCTATGACATGTTGGGCCACGGCGAAACTGCTTGCCGCTTGGCCGGTCTCTATGGGCCCACTGCGCAGAAACTGGCATCGGGTGGGCGATCGTCAATTGCGGCCAGGCTAAGGTTCAGAGACGCAAAAGACTGGCACATAGAGCCTTGTGCATATGTAGATCATACGAGCTAAACCACTATATATTTTGTGGGCTTCATGTCATATGCTAGATTACCGCAAGTCGGCTGATTCGATGGCCCAGACTTGCGCAACGCGGACCATGGGCGAACGACTCGGCTCGGTACGCCGGCAACTTGCAATCCTCGCTCGGCGTAAGAGCGCCCGAACGCTCGGATGGCCGCGCGATTGGCGTCCTACGCAGGTCACAAATCCAGAGGATGGCCAACCATTCACGCCCAGCGGGGGTGGGAGTTTGTAGCTAGCGTACTGGAGGATCGCCACGACATACCGCTACAGCAGGTCGAGTTAGAGTCGCCTCCGGGTGCAAAGGCATACGTTCTATTGGTTCCCATGGGCGATCGCGTTCTTTACATCAAGCTGCAACTGGGATCTGGCAAGGTTATCGGTCGAAGTTTCCACTACAGCCGTTATGGAGGCTCGCTGTGAACGAGAAGAGCCACAAATCGCCGAGGGGCTCTGCCCTGCGATGCGCTCAATGCGGCTCGGCGGAGGTGCGCACGGAGAACATCCAAGAGGAGTTCACGTACGGAGAATCATCTGAGGCCGTGCAACTATCTGCTGTCGTTCCGTTACGAAGGTGCCTGCAATGCGGATTTGCATTCATCGACGCGGCGGGGGAAGACGCCCAGCACGAAGCGATCTGCCGCCATCTGCGGGTGATGACGCCGCGGGAGATTCGCGCCTTGCGCCGTCGTTACGGTCTTACGCGTTCGCAGTTCGCCTTGGTCACGAAGCTCGGAGCCGCCACGATCGCACGTTGGGAACGCGGCGAGCTGATTCAGAATGCCGCCTACGATCAATTCTTGTACCTCTTGACGTTTGCTGAGAACCTTGAGCGCTTGCGCGAACGCAATGATGGCCGGCCCAGCACAGATTGCCCTGGTGGGCAAGACACGCCCCCGCCACGCTTCCGCCTGATTCACCCCACTAACCGCTGATCGCTCTTCTGGATGAGCCATCGTGGCGGCTCGACAAGCGAGGGCCCGTCTTGACTTCGCCGCCACTGGGTCAAACGCCTGCGGCCAATCCAAATGTGCGATTGCTTCCAATGCCGCACGGGCGAGAATGGTAGATGCCAAGCACGCCATACGTATAGGCGGCGGCGTCGAGCGCACGAGAACCACGATGCAGCAGGGCCTCTGGCCAAGGGTGACGAGTTGCTGAGAGAGGGGGAGATCCAGGGGTTTGGTCGGGAAAACGTGAGGGATGGCGGGCGCGGGTCGATGGTTCGTGCTTGGGAGGGGAGGAGGACGGAACGCTATGCGGTGCTGCGCAACGCGTGCGCCAGCCTAGAGAGCCGTCAAACGCCGTGGTTCGCGGTGGCGTGCTTTGGGTCATGGGAGTGCGAGAAGCTGCTTGCGGCGTTGTGTGGCGGACGGGGCTTCAGCCACTTTGAGGTTGCCGTGGCCCTTGTGGGGATCATCGAGAGATGGCGGCGGCTTGTGCGGGCTGAGCGGGTAGAGTTGCCTCGACGGCACGGGGGGCGAACAGGTCGAATACGAACAGCGGCTTAGGATATGAGTACGCCATACACTTGCGACGCAGTTGCGGCGGCCGCGAAGCTGGCACACCTGTCGGCGGCGCCGCGGTACCTGGTGCCCTTCGACCCTAAGCGTGTACCGCATTACTTTACGGACGTACTGATCATTGGGGGCGGCCTGGCGGGGCTGCGTGCCGCGCTGGCCGTCGATCCCCGCCTGCGCGTGCTGGTGGTTACCAAGTCGGGACTGGAGCAGTCGAACTCAAGTTTTGCACAGGGGGGCATTGCCGGCGTGTTGGGACCGGAGGACCGGTTCGAGAACCACGTCGCCGACACGCTGGCTGCCGGCGGAGAGCTGTGCGATCCGGACGTGGTGGAGATGGTGGTGCGCGAGGCGCCTGAGCGGATTCGGGAGCTGGTGGCCTGGGGTGCCCGCTTCGATGAGGCGGAGGGGACGCTGGCCCTGGGCCGCGAGGGGGGCCACAGCCATGATCGCATCGTGCATGCCCTGGGAGATGCCACCGGCAAAGAAGTGATGCGTGCGGTGATCGAGCGCACGCGGCAGCTTCCGCATCTCGAGACTTGGCCCGATACGTTTACACTGGATCTGCTCACGGCCGAGGGGCGCTGCCACGGGGCATTGGTGTGGCATGTGCGGCACGGGAAGACGTTGGTATGGGCCAGGCAGACCATTTTGTGCACCGGGGGCGCAGGGCAGCTTTATCGAGAGACGACCAATCCCACGGTAGCCACGGGAGACGGCCTTGCGCTGGCCTGGCGTGCCGGGGCGGTGTTGCGAGACATGGAGTTCATGCAGTTTCATCCGACGGTGCTGTACATTGCCGGCAGCAGCCGAAGTTTGATTACGGAGGCGATACGGGGGGCGGGCGCGTACCTTGTCGATCGGCACGGGCACCGTTTCATGCCGGAATATGACCCGCGGGGCGAGCTGGCCCCACGAGACGTAGTCAGTCAGGCGATCGTGACCCAGATGGAGCGGACGCGGCACCCCAACGTCTATCTCGACTTGAGACACCTCGACCCGCAGATGGTGCGGAGCCGCTTTCCAGGCATGACGGCAACCTGCGCTGAGTTCGGGTTGGACTTAACGCGAGATCCCATTCCGGTGCGTCCCGGGGCGCACTACATGATTGGCGGTGTGAGCGTGGACGCTCAGGGGCGGACGACGCTGCCTGGTCTGTGGGCCGCGGGAGAGGTGACTTCTTCGGGTCTGCATGGGGCGAACCGGCTGGCCTCCAACAGTTTGCTGGAGGGGCTGGTATTCGGCGCGCACGCTGGTGCGGGGGCGTCGCAAGAGGCGTGTGAGCAGCCGGACACGTTTCGCGCCTTGCCGCTGGCGAACGCTGCTGGGGGGGAGGCAGCAGAGCCGTTGGACCTGGAAGACATTCGCAATTCGCTGCGCAGCCTGATGTGGCGCGCCGCCGGCGTGCGGCGTCATGCTGCGGGTTTGCAAGAGGCGTGCGAGACGATCGACCGTTGGTGTCGTTACGTGTTGTGGCGGCAGTTTCAAGAGCCGGCGGGCTGGCAGCTTCAGAACATGTTGATTGTGGCGCGTCTCATGGTGCAGGCGGCGCTGGAGCGGGAAGAGACCCGCGGCGTGCATCTGCGCACCGACTTTCCTGCTACCGATAACGCCCGCTGGAAACGGCACCTGGCCTATGCCCGGCCTGTATGAGGGGGACGGCGCTGCGGAGAAGTAGGCGCGTGGCGGTCCGAGCAGCGCCCGATGCCGGTTGGCCTTGGTGCGCCATTCGACGATTTGGCACCCGGTTTCGAGCCTGCCGGCCCAAGGGTAGCACGTCTGTCCACAGCCGCGGCCAGAGCGGCGGCAACGCCGTGCGCGGCCTGCGGCACAACGTACTTCGGGAACGCAACACGAGTCGCCTCAAGTCTTGGCGGTCCGCCCGGCACCGCGTGCAGGCGGCCGATTGCAAGACGTGCCCCGGCCGCTAAACGCCAAAGCCTGCACGAACTGGCGGTTCGAGACCATGCCAGGCACTTGTCCGGTGTTGGCCCCCCTTCGGCGGGTGGCTCATCGGGTTGGGGCAGGCCACTAGACGACGGGAAAGCATATACTGGCAAACAGTGGCAACAGCCGCCTGCGGCCGGCGTTGGCCGGCTCGTCCGGCCGGCATGCCCGGCGCCCCGAGGTCCCGGCAGGTTACCGGCTGCGCCGCCCCACCGCTAGGAACGCCCCATGACCGTAAGCACGCTGCTTGATGCAGCAGCACGTATTCGTGCTGGCCAGCTCTTTCCTACGGAACTCTTGGAGGAGTGCCTGGCGCAGATCGACCGCCTGGAGTCGCATGTACATGCCTGGGTGGTCATCGATCGCGCCGCCGCCAGGCAAACGGCCATGCTGCTTGATCACGAGCTGGCCGCCGGCATCTGGCGGGGGCCGCTGCACGGCATCCCCGTGGGAATCAAAGACATCTTCGACGTGGCCGGCTGGCCTACCCGCGCGGGTTCCCCCGCCAGCAGCCCAGAGCCGGTAACGCAAGATGCCCCCCTCGTGGCGCGGCTGCGCGCCGCTGGGGCCGTGATTCTCGGTAAGACTGTGACCACCGAGTGGGCCTCGTTCGATCCTCCAGCGACGCGCAACCCGTGGAACCAAGAGCGTACTCCCGGCGGCTCAAGCAGCGGCTCGGCGGCGGCGGTGGCCTTGCGGATGTGCCTGGGCGCCTTGGGGTCGCAGACAGGAGGATCGATCACTCGCCCGGCAAGTTTTTGCGGCGTGGCGGGCCTCAAGCCGACGTGGGGGCGGCTGCCGACGCAGGGCGTGGTGCCGCTCTCGTACCATATGGACCATCCCGGCCCCATCGCCCCGACCGTCGACGATCTGGCCGTGCTCTATGCCGGGCTGGCCGGCGAACTGACCGTTGGTCAGACCGGCTCTGAGGTACCGCCTGCAACCGACGGCGCCAACTTGGCAAGCCAGCGTGCCGGCCCGAACTATGTACCCGGCTGGTCCGGGCTACGCCCGCCCACGCTGGGCACCGTCGAGTCGTACTTCCTAGAGCGGGCTAGCCCAGACGTGCGCCAGGCAACGCTGGCGGCTATTCAGTCGTTAGAGGCCCACGGAGCGCGCGTGCGGCCGCTGCCGCTTCCCGAAGAGTTCGCCCTGGTGCATGCCTGCCATCGCACGATTATGGCGGTCGAAGCGGCCGGCGCGCACGGAGCGCTGTTCAAAAGGCAGCGACATCTATTCAGTCAGCACATTTCTACGCTGTTGGAAGAAGGGCTGCGAACCTCTGCCGTCGATTATGCACAGGCACTGGAACACCGCCGGGTATTTCAGCAGGCCGTGGCTCGCATGTTCGACGAGGTGGATGTCTTGCTTCTGCCGGCGACCACCACGGCCGCACCCGGTCGAGAGACTACGGGCGATCCTGCCTTCAACTCGCCGTGGAGCTACGCGGGCGTGCCGGTGGTGTCTTTCCCCTGTGCACTGTCTAGCGACGGTTTACCGCTGGGCGTACAGCTTGTGGGCCGCGCCTGGGACGAAGGGGGACTATTGGCCGCGGCTCGCTGGTGCGAGCATGTTGTGGGCCTGCGGCAGTATCCGCCCGCCGGCCAGGCGTGAGCGGCGGGGGAACGCGCAGCGCACAACGCCTAGGCCGCGAGCACGTGCGCCGCTATTGGTGCAAGCCGGCCCGAGCAGCGGCCCCTCCAGGGATCGCCTTGTCCAGGGAGCGTCTTGTCTGCGGGACGTGTTTGCCATGTGCTGTGCACGGTTGCCGCGCTTGCGCGCCGGGCAACGTGCCGTGAGGCACATCGAGGCGCGCGCCGCAGGGTTGGAAGAGAACGAGTCGGCGAACTTCAGGCGGGTTTGGGCGGCCTGCATTCCGGTGGCATGGCATTCGCATGGCAGAGAGGCACGCAGAGGTAACAGCCCATCACGGGCCAAGGAGGAAGCGATGCCGGCGGAATGCGATGTGCGGAGGCGATGCTGGCAGGGGCTTGCGCTTCTGGGCGCGGCGGCGTTGGCAGTGTGGGGCGTTCAGTGCCGGCCGCCGGAGCCACGTATGGGTCCGAGCCGAGAGCCGAGCGCGCCGCGCGAGAGGGGAACGGCTCTGCCCAGCGAGGCCCGGGCAGATCGGCAGTCGGCTCCAGCCGGGGGTGCCGGGGGAGAGGCGGCAGCTCAACGGCGGAAGCTCAAGCGCGCTTCACAGGGGGAGCAGGGCGAGCCGCAGCAGAAGGGTGCGGCACTCTATGCACGCCATTGTGCGGCCTGTCACGGAGAACGGGGAGATGGCCAGGGAATTGCCGCTGCGTTCCTCTACCCCAAGCCGCGAGACTTTCGCGCCGGGCGTTTTCGCCTAGTAAGCACCACCAACGCGGTGCCCACCCGGCAGGACCTGCTGCAAGTGCTCCAGCGCGGCATGCCCGGATCTGCAATGTTCCCCTGGAGCCATCTGCCGCAAGCCGACTTGGAGGCGCTGGTGGATGAAGTACTCAACTTCCGCCGCCAAGGCGTACGCGACCTGGTGCTTTCTATTGCCGCAGAAAACGAAGAGGAGTTGAGCGAAGAAGATATTGCCGCCGAGGTCGCCTCCGCTACTGCGCCCAGCGAAATCCAGGCCGCACCCGACTCCCCTGAGACGCCCGAGGCGGTTGCGCGCGGTGCTGAACTCTATCGCACCAAGGGTTGTGCATCCTGCCATGGCAACCAGGGCAGGGGAGACGGCCAACAGCAAATGATCGATTCGGAGGGACTGCCCTCTCGTCCCCGAGACCTGACACGCGGTATTTACAAGGGGTTGCCCGATTTTGAGCACGTCTTCAGGCGGTTGCGCCTGGGAATGCCGGGTAGCGCCATGCCGGCAAGTCCGCTCCTGGATGATCAACAGCTCGCAGACCTGGCACACTTTGTCCTGTCTCTTTCGACCCCAGAGGCCCGCCAGGCCGCTGTGCTGCGCAGGGAAAAGATCGTGGCCAAGCGCCTCGCAAAGCTGCCAGCCGGCCCAGACGATCCGGCCTGGGAGAGCATCGCCAAGGTTCCCGTGCGTGTGGTGTCTCTGTGGTGGTATTTCGACCGGCCCGAGGCGGATTTGCGTCTCCAAGCCGCGCACGATGGCCGCCGGTTGGCGCTGCGGCTTGCATGGCGGGATGAGTCTGCCGACGTCTCCGCTGGCCGTCACGAGGCGTTTGGCGATGCGGCAGCGGTACAGCTTTTTAGGGGCAATCAAGAGCCGTTCGTGGGAATGGGCGCCAGCGATGCACCGACCGAAGTCTGGCTATGGTCGGCAGACGCGTCGCCGGTGCGCTTGGAGGACGTGAACCCGCGGATAGTGGTCGACGTTTACCCGTTGGCGGAGGCGGTTGTACCGACGGCCGAGTACGATCGACCAGGGACAGATGAGAAAATGCAGCATCTGTTGGGGCTGCCAGCGCGGGCGGCGAAGAATCCGCTCGCTTCGTTGGACCGGGGCGCTGCCAGCGAGTTGGAGGCGGCTGGGCCAGGGACGCTTGCTTTCCGTTTGCCAGTGGGCCGGGACGTGTCTGCTGAGGGCCGTTGGAGCGAGGGCGAGTGGCGGGCAACATTCACGCGGCCGCTGGTATCGCGCAGTTCGCAGGGGGTGCGGTTGCGGGTGGGGGGCCGATGTTCGTTGGGGCTTGCGCTATGGGACGGCGGTCGAGCCGAGCGCGACGGGCAGAAACAGGTATCGATCTGGCAGGAGTTGGTGCTGGAGCCGTGAACCGTAGCGGTCCTGCGGGCTGCTGAGAAGGAGCCAGTCATGAATCGATCTCGCAGACGTTTTTTGCAGGCCTGTGCCGCGGCCAGTGGTTCTTGCTGGCTGGCCGGCGGGGCGGCGGCGTGGGCCTTCTCTCCGCTGCGCATAGAAAACCCGCTTGGTGCGTACCCAGGACGGGACTGGGAGCAGGTGTACCGCGACCTGTATGCGTACGATGATACATTCACGTGGGTCTGCGCACCCAACGACACACATATGTGCCGCCTGCGCGGCTTCGTGCGCAACGGGGTGTTGCTGCGCAGCGAGCAGAATTACGACCACGCGAACTATGGCGACTTGTACGGCAACCGGGCCACAGCGGCCTGGAATCCGCGCGGCTGTGCCAAGGGCTTTACCATGCAGCGGCGGATTTACGGGCCGTATCGGCTCAAAGGGCCGGTGGTGCGCCGGGGCTGGAAAGAGTGGGCCGATGCCGGCTTTCCCCCGTTGTCCGAGCAGCCGGAGTTGCGCAGCAAGTACAAGTTCGATGATCGCGGGCACGATACCTTCGTCCGCGTGAGTTGGGAGGAGGCGTACGATTACCTGGCCCGCGGCTTACAGGCCATTGCGCGCACGTACAGCGGCGAGGAGGGGGCCGCGCGGCTGGCGCGAGACGGGTATGAGCAGATTATGATCGATAAGGTGCGCGGAGCGGGAACGCGCACCATCAAGATCGGCTCGAATCTCCCGTTGCACGGCCTGGTGGGCAAATTCGGAATCTACCGCATGGCCAACATGCTTGGGCTGCTGGACCATCACGTGCGCGGCGTGCCGCCGGAAGCCTGCCACGGCGCGCGGGACTGGAACGAATATACCTGGCGCGGCGACCAGGCACCGGGGCACCCCTTCGTCACTGGCCTGCAAACCTGCGACATGGACTTCAACGATTTGCGGTTCTCGAAGCTGGTCATCCAGATCGGTAAGAACCTGATCGAGAACAAAATGCCCGAGTCTCATTGGCTCAATGAGGTCATGGAGCGGGGCGGCAAGATCGTGGACATCGCCCCCGAGTACCACTGTCCCGCCGTGAAGAGCAACTACTGGATATCCGTCCGACCAGGCCTCTCAGACACGGCCGTCCTGCTGGGCGTGACGCGGCTGCTCATCGAACGCGGCTGGTACGACCGCGAGTTCTGCCTGCGGTTCACAGACTTCCCCCTGTTGGTGCGGACAGACACCCTGCGCCGCCTGCGCCCGCAGGATCTGGACCCAAGCTACACGCCGCGCGATTTGCGAGAGGGGCCCTCCTACCGGCGGCAAGGGCTTCAGGATGCGCAGCGCGAACGCATCGGCGACTTTTGCGTGTGGAACGTCGAAGCACACCGTCCCGAGCCGATCACCCGCGACGACGTGGGTGCGCGCATGACGGTGCCCGCGGCGTTGGAAGGATCCTTCGAGGTGCGCCTAGCGGACGGCACGACGGTCGAAGTGATGACCATCTTCGAGATGTACCGGCGCCACTTGCAGGACTACGGCGTGGACACCGTGGCTGAAATTTCCGGCGCCCCTGCGGAGATGGTGGAGCGGCTCGCGCGGGACATTTGGGAGACGACGCAGGCGGGCGGGCCTGTGGCCATTCACATCGGCGAAGGGGTCAACCATTATTTCCATGCCACGCTGCACAATCGAGCATCGTTCCTGCCGGTGATGCTGACGGGCAACATCGGCAAGCATGGTGCGGGGGTCTACACCTGGGCCGGGAATTATAAGGGCGGGCTGTTCCAGGCCTCTCCCTGGAGCGGTCCCGGAGCCGCCACCTACACCCAGGAGGACCCCTTCGCACCTGTGCTCGACGAGCATGCACGCATCGGCCGCGAGCATCTCCGGCATTTGAGCGATGTGGAGGATCCTTCTTACTGGGCATGCGGGGAGCGGACATTGACCGTCGACCTGCCCCGCGGGGGCCGCCGCACCTTTACCGGCAAGACGCACCTCCCCACTCCGACCAAGGCCATCTGGTACAACAACGCCAATTTTCTCAATCAGGCGAAATGGGTATACAACATTATCGTCCATGTGTTGCCCAAGGTCGACATGATCGTCGATCAACAGATCGAGTGGACGGGCAGCGCAGAGTATGCCGATATCGTGGTGCCGGTCAACTCTTGGGTCGAGGCCCAAGACTACGAGTGCAGCGGCTCGTGCTCCAACCCGTTCATCCAGGTGTGGAAGGGAGGGATCGAGCCGGTCCACGACACGGTCGACGACGCCGAGGTGTTTGCCGGTACGGCGCGGGCACTGGCGCGGCTTACGGGCGATCGCCGCTTTGCGGACTATTTTAAATTCGTCACCGAGAAGAAGGCGAAGGTGTACATCCAGCGCGTGTTCGACAATTCGACCACGACCCGCGGGCCGGATGGGCCTTACAACGTCGATCGGCTGCTGGCCGGCGAGTACGGCGCTCCGGGAACGGCCCTCATGCTGTTTCGCACCTACCCGCGCGTCCCCTTCTGGGAGCAGATCCACGATTCTCTCCCCTTCTATACGGATTGCGGCCGGCTGGCCAGCTACTGCGATCTGCCGGAGGCCATCGAGTACGGCGAGAACCTAGTGGTGCACCGCGAGGCGGTCGAGGCCACGCCTTATCTGCCCAACGCCATCGTTTCCACCAGCCCCTACGTGCGGCCCGCTGATTATGGCATACCGCTGGACGCCCTGGAGCCCGAATTGCGACAGGTGCGCAACGTAAAGCTTTCCTGGAAGGAGGTACAGCAGACAGTCAACCCGCTCTGGGCACAGGGGTATCGTTTCTATTGCAGCACGCCCAAGAGCCGGCATTCGACGCACTCCTCGTGGTCCACGGTGGATTGGCACTGGATCTGGAGCGACAACTACGGCGACCCGCACCGCACCGATCGCCGGGCGCCCGGGGTGGCGGATCGGCAGATCGAGATGAATCCTGCCGCGGCCGAGGCACTTGGCCTGCACGACGGAGACTATGTGTGGGTCGATGGCAACGAGGCGGACCGCCCGTACATCGGCTGGCGAGACGATCGCGGGCCCCGGCACAAGGCCTTTCGCTGTCTGGTGCGCGTGAAGTTCAATCCGGGCCTGCCGTACCACTTTACGATTCTCAAGCACACCGGCTGGATCGCCACGGAGCGTACCGTGGAAGCCCACGAATCTCGACCCGACGGCCGGGCGCTTGCTGCGGACACGGGCTACCAGGCCAGCTACCGGTACGGATCTCACCAGAGCATCACACGCTCTTGGCTGCCTCCCATGCACCAGACGGACACGCTGTTCCACAAGCGCACGGGAGGCGTCGGATTCGTGTTTGGCTTCGATGTGGACAACCACGCGGTGAACACCGTGCCCAAAGAAACTCTGGTGCGCATCACCAAGGCGGAGCCAGGGGGTCTGGACGGCCAGGGCGTGTGGGCACCGGCCGCCAGGGGCTGTGGGCCCAGCAATAAGACGGAAGAGCGCCTGCGCTATCTGAGCGGTTCATATGTCCGCGTGACGGAGTAATGTCATGTCCGAATTTCTAGATCTGGTAGCGTCCCTGCATCCGTCTGCGCGGCCGGCCGAACCGGACGATCCATGGGAGCTGAATGCGTGCGAGCTGCCTGGCCGCCCGGAGGTGATGCTGCGCATGATCGTGGAGGAGTACGCACGCCTGGGGTTCGACGCGCAGCAGCTCGTAGCGCTAGCGCGCCACCCGTTTTACGCAGGACTGCACGGCCTGTGGCTGCATTTCGGAGAGCAACGGCTGCGGGACGAGGTGCAGCAGATTGTGGCTCGCACGGGCGTGATGCGCGTCCGCGAAACCGCTTCGCACCCCCCGCCGGTGCTGGTGCAGATCAGCCTGCCTGATGCATAAGGAGCGTCGTCATGCCCAGTGTCTATAACTGGCAGCTTGGTCGAGAAATGAGCTTTCCCTACGGGGAGCAGCATCCGCGGCGGCAGTTCGCATTCGTGTTCAACATCAACCGCTGCATCGGCTGCCAGACCTGCACCATGGCCTGCAAGAGCACCTGGACCTGCTTCAAGGGACAGGAACTCTTCTGGTGGAACAACGTGGAGAGCAAACCGTTCGGCGGCTATCCGCAGAACTGGGACTCGCGGCTGCTGGAGATGCTCGAGCGCGCCAATCCTGGGGGGCAGGTGTGGCAGACGGCTGCGGCCGATCCCGAACGCGCCCCATACGGGCGCTTTGATGGGCTGACCATCTTCGAGGCGGCCAACCGGCTCGCCTCGCCGGGCGAGCCCCAGGCGGCCCTGGGCTACCTGCCTACAGACGACGAATGGCGCCACCCCAACATGTATGAAGACACGCCCGCCGGAGACGCCTTCGCCGACGCAGAATCCTCCGGCGTCGCTGCTCAGCTTCCTGAGCACCGTGTCTGGTTCTTTCACCTGGCGCGGATCTGCAACCACTGCACCTACCCTGCCTGCCTCGCCTCTTGCCCGCGGCAGGCCATTTACAAGCGCCCAGAGGACGGAATCGTGCTCATCGACCAGAGCCGCTGCCGCGGCTACCGCAAGTGCGTGGAGGGCTGTCCCTACAAAAAAGCCATGTACCGGCCGAACACACATACCAGCGAGAAGTGCACCGGGTGCTTCCCGCGCATCGAAGGCCGGGACCCGGCGATCAGCCCTGGCGGCGTGCCAGTGGAAACCCGCTGCATGGCAGCCTGCGTCGGCAAAATACGCTTGCAGGGGCTGGTGTCGATCGACGATGACGGCAGTTGGGCTCGAGATCCCGCCAACCCGATCTATTACCTGGTGCGCGAGCGGCGCGTGGCCCTGCCGCTCTATCCGCAATTCGGCACCGAGCCCAACGGATTCTACATTCCCCCCCGCTGGGTGCCGCGCCCCTACCTCGTGCAGATGTTTGGCCCGGGCGTCGAGCATGCGATCGAGCAGTACAGTTGCCCGGACCGTGAACTGCTGGCGGTGCTGCAACTCTTCCGCGCGCAGCGGGATATCCTTTTCCGCTTCGTTGTGGAGCAAGGACCCAAGGTGGCGGAGGTCGAGGTGCAGATGCCTTCGGGAGAGACGCGCGTGCAGGAGATCTACAACGACACCGTGCTGGGCTACAACGAGCGGGGCGAAGAGGTCGTGCGGCTGACCATCGAAGAGCCGACGTTCGAGCGTCCGGCCGAGCTGCACCTGAACTCGATTTGAGTCGATGTGACGCGAGATCCGGTGAATGTGAGTAGCGCGATGTGGCGAGATCGTGGCATGTCCAAAAGCGTGGTCGAACCTCCGGAGCCTCGTGCCACCCTGTTGCGGGCTAGACAGGTGCTGTACCGCTTCGCCTCAGCGGCTCTGGCCGACCCGCGGAGCGGTTGTGTGCAGCCGCTGTACGGGCGCGACGTTGGGCCGTTGGTAGGGGCAGCAGCCGAGGTGGTGCGCATGGCGGGCCGCCGCCGCGGTGCCACGCGCGCCTGGGGAGAGTTGCACGACTCGTGGTTGGATCCGCAGCGGGTGCTGCGGTGCTTGCCGTGTGCACCCGACGAGCTGCATGCCGAGTACGAGCGCACGTTCGGCTTGTTGGTTTCGTCTGCGCATCCTCCGTACGAGATGGAGTATGTCTCGGGCAAGCTGATTTTTCAGCGCGGGCATCTGCTGGCCGACGTTGCCGGCTTTTACCGTGCCTTTGGATGGCGTCGGTCGGAGAGGCGTCCAGAGCGGCCGGACCATTTGGCGTTGGAGTTGGAGTTCATGGCGGTACTCTGCGGGCAGCAGGTTTCTGCACGCCAGGCGTGGTGTGCCGCGCGAAGCGTGGGAGATGCGGTGCAGGCGGATTTGGCTGCGGAACGGGCCAGGGTTTGCTGGGAGGCGCAGCAGCGTTTTTTTGCGGCACACCTGGCCTGGTGGGTACCGGGCTTTGGCCGGCTGCTGGCGGCGCATAGGCCCAGGGGGTTTTATGCGGCGGCCGGGCGGTTCGTGCGGGCGATGATGCCGCTGGAGCGGGCGCTGCTGCGCGTGCCGCCGGCGAGCGGTCCCTTGCAAGTGGTGCAGGAGCTGCGTCCGGAAGAGTGCGCCGGTTGCTTGGCGGCGGAGGTTTGCAACGCATGAATGTGGCGGAAGCACAACGAGTTGCGGTAGTGAATGGTTTGGGCATTCGCACAGGCGGCCAGACGCAGACAGGCGTAGACACAGAGACGCCGCGCGTGGGCCGGGTGATTGCCGTCTGCATCTCGCCCGGAGGGATTCCCAAGCTGCCGGTACCGCAGGCGCACATCTGCCAACAGGGCCTGCTGGGAGACGGGCACGCGCACGCCAAGCACTGCCGGCCGGATCGGGCCGTTTCTATCTTGGATCTGGAGGCGATGCAGGCGCTTGTGGCAGAGGGATATCGGCTCGTGCCTGGGGCCACGGGCGAGAATTTGAATGTGCGCGGGCTCAATGTGCAATCGCTGCCGGTCGGCACGGTGCTGCGTGTGGGAACGGCCCTGCTCCGCCTGACAGCGATGCGCAAGCCCTGTTATGTGCTGGACGCAATCGATCCCCGGCTGAAGGACGCGATCAACGGGCGGTGCGGCTACATGGCCGAGGTGCTTGTGCCAGGCGTGGTCTGCCCTGGGGACGCGGCGGGCGTCGTGCGGGGAGATTAGCCTTTTGGCAGCTCGGCGGGGCAGGCAAGCCAAGAGCGGTGAGGTTTTCGTTAAGGTGCCGCAAGGGCGCGGGTACGTATGCCCCTGCCTGCCGCGGCGCGGCAAGCAGTGCTCTTTGGGTGCCGGCCGGCACTGTTGTGCCCTCAGGATGCCCCAGAGCATTGCTTGGAAACGGCCGAGATACGCTGCCTGGGCGTGCGCCAGCCTTGCAGCGGGGGCCCCCAGCACGCGCACCGCAGTTGTCGGCGGCACCCCGCAGGGCGTAGCATGATGCATGGCTCCTGCGCCCGTAGCTCAATGGATAGAGCAGCGGACTTCTAATCCGCAGGTTGCAGGTTCGACTCCTGCCGGGCGTATTTGTTCCTCGCTCCCCGCGGGTTATCGTTTTCTGAGCCGCGACCGTAAGGGAGCGGGTAGGCTGCGACCGTAAGGGAGCGGGTAGGCTGCGACCGCAAGGAAACGCGATTCCCCGCAGCGGGTTGCATGTATGGCCTCATTCAACCGCCCTCTCTTGACTGGCAAGAGAGACAATCGCTTGATGCGGCGTTCGGCCTAACAACGCCGCCTTGCCCCAAAACTCTCGGTGTCTCTGCGGAGCGCGCCAGTTCGGGTTAGATGGAGGTTCTGCTCGCAGCACCGCACCGAACGAAAACAACTGGCCGTTGTGAACGCTGCTCGCGGGTTATCGCTGCGCGGCATTTCCCGCTCACCTCTCCGAGTCCGCCATCGCGCGGACATGCTCCCACGCGGCGGCATACATAACCGACAGGTCACCGCAATCAGGAGCCTGTCGCAATGGTGGACTCGTCCATCTCGGAACTGACCGCAGAGCAGC
>FWPU01001211.1_pt1 | contig 61329 bp, 52 predicted proteins | sample 2228361 | NCBI WGS metagenome assembly FWPU01 (sample SAMEA103939777, study PRJEB20133) | metagenome
TCACCTCCGGTGAGTACATAGTCCCCTATAGAGACTTCCTTGTCCACGGCAAGCTCTTTCACCCTTTCATCGACTCCCTCGTAGTGTCCGCACACAAGTACTAGGCGGTTGAAGGAGGCAAACGACCTGGCGTGCTCATGTCGGAAAGGCACCCCTTGAGGGCTGAGTAGTATTACCACCTCATTGTTGTCTCGACGACATTCAAGCGCCTGGATGGCCTTTACCAGGGGCTCAGGCTTCATCACCATACCGCTTCCACCTCCATAGGGTACGTCGTCCGTAACCTTATGTCGGCCTGAGGCATGATCCCTTATGTTGTGGACTCGGATATCAATGATATTCCTGGCAACAGCCCTTCCGATAACACTGGTTTTGATAAAGGGCTCAAACATCTCGGGAAATAGGGTGAGGACGTCAAACCTCATCGCTCCTCCAGGACACATCCAGTAATTGTTATTGCACAGCGGGTAATTGGGAAGTGCTCCTAAGTGATGCTTGTCCAAAACACTACGCTCATCCCCCTCGCTCCTTTTATCATGGAAGATTATTGGAACCAGTAAAAAAGAATGCGTGTGCCGCTAGAGATGCAATCTGTCTATGGCAAGGCGATACAGCACCCGATTCATCAGAACGTCACGGTGTTTTTTGCCCTAGTGACACGCATTGGAGTAGTGCCAGAAATCAATCTTGGTCTCAATACGATCCGAAATATGCGGTTTTTAGCAGATTCTGCGTCCTCAAACGAAAGGACTTATGTCATGTGTGAATATCCTTTGGGCTGGCTCCTGTCATCTTCTTGCCAGGTATCACTCCACTGCAGTCCAGCACCCCTTCGTGAAGTACCTATCTAGGCCATAGTCGTTCCTTCTGTAGATCCCTTTGTGACAGCACGTCTCCAATGAGTAGATAGCTATTCAATGATTTCGAGTACCGACCGCTTGCGGATCTTCGTAGAGGCTGCGCTCAATATCGTCCTGATCGCCCGTGCAGTCCTTCCCTGCTTCCCAATTACCTTGCCCAGATCCTCCTTTGCTACACTCAGTTCAATGACCGAGGTCCTTTCGCCTTCGACCTCTGAGACCTTGACCTGATCTGGATTGTCAACAAGTGCCTTTGCAATGTACTCAATGAGATTTTTCATACTATCCAGTGACTCTTGCATTGACCTACTCCCCCTCTCCTTGTTCTTTGCTACCGCGACAGCACAGTACCCCTATACGGCCTTTTTCAGGAAGCATCTCCATATGATCATGTGGGCAGTCAAGGTTATCGAGCGCAGTTTATGAATGATCGGATCAAGATGCCTTTGCGTATTTTCTAAGGATTCTGGTGACAACTTCCGTTGGTTGCGCCCCCTTTCTGACCCACTCCTCGTATTTTTCGCGCTCGAGGTGCACAGCCGGCGGATCGTTACCCGGGTCGTAACTGCCCAACCTATCAATAAACTTGCCATCTCTGGGTGCACGGTCGTGGGCAACCACAATAGCATAGTAAGGCCGTTTTTTTGCGCCGCGGCGTTGGAGTCGAATCTTCACTGCCATAAAGGATCCTCCTTGGGTCGTTCGATGAACACGAGTACTCAGAACCATCTACTGCAGGAATAACTTTGCCATTCCCCGAGGCCCCATTTTTTGGATTCTCTTCATCATTGCCTTTGCTTGGACATACTGTTTGAGTAAATTGTTCACGTCCTGAACCTTTGTGCCGCTTCCTCTGGCAATACGCCTTCTGCGACTACCATTGATGATGGTGTGGTCTCTGCGTTCTTCCTTTGTCATAGAATTGATAATCGCCTCGATCTTTATCAGCTCTTTTTCATCAGGTTCCATACCTGGGAGCTTCTTCAATTTTTGCATGCCCGGTATCATCGAAAGGAGATGATCCAAAGAGCCCATCTTTCGAACCTGCTGGAGTTGATCTCTGAAATCTTCCAGGGTAAAGACATCCTTTCTGATCTTTTCTTCGAGTTCACGGGCCTTTTTTTCATCAATGGCAGCCTCAGCCTTTTCGATCAAGGAAAGGATGTCGCCCATCCCTAGGATTCGAGACGCCATCCTATCAGGATGGAAGGGTTCCAAGGCATCAAGCTTTTCACCTACTCCAACGAACTTGATAGGCTTACCCGTCACTGCTTTGATTGACAGCGCTGCACCACCACGTGCATCACCATCCATCTTCGTGAGGATAGTTCCTGATATATCGAGGACTTCATTGAACCGGGCAGCAATTGTGACAGCATCCTGGCCTGTCATAGCGTCAGCGACAAGCAGAATCTCCGAAGGATGAACTTCATTCTTAATTCGGGTGAGTTCACCCATAAGCTCTTCATCGATATGGAGTCTACCTGCCGTATCTATTATTAACGTATCGCATCCCTGCCTTGTGGCTTCCGAGCGAGCCTGCGCGCAGATCCATACAGGGTCCTTATCAGTGCTCGAGGGAAAGACCGGTACGTCTATCTGGCTCCCGAGCCTTGTAAGTTGTTCTATAGCAGCAGGCCTGTACACATCTGCAGGCACAAGCAACGGGGTACGTTTTTTCTTTCGTAGCAACACGGCCAGTTTGGCAGCGGTAGTAGTTTTACCGCAGCCATGGAGGCCGACAAGCAGGATGCTCGACGGCCTCTGGTTGTCGAGCACTAAGGCCGCATTATGGCCACCCATGAGGTTGGTGAGTTCCTCATTGACAATCTTTATAAACTGCTGGCCGGGCGTTAAGCTTTCCATCACCTCAGCGCCTAAAGCACGGGCTTTTACCATCTCGGTGAAGTCCTTTACCACCTTATAATTAACGTCTGCCTCGAGCAAGGCCATACTTACGTCTCTTAAAGCATCCTGGATATTTTTTTCGTTGAGTTTTCCGTGTCCTTTGAGCTTCTTGAAGATTCCAGAAAGCTTATCTGAAAGGCTATCGAACATAGCGGTTTTACCCTGTACCTCTTCAACGGTTGCGCAAGCCACACTGTGATCGAATTATATAGGAATTACTGCAACAAATAAACCTAGATCGACATCCTCTCTTGCGAAGACATACCCCTTGTGTAGCCGTTTCCAAAGGATCGTACTACGCGTAAAGATACACGTGCTAGGCTTGGATGAGAACGAGAGGGACGTTCCAGAATACGGTTCCACGAACAAGGCTCACAGAGGCTGATATAGAGGTCGCATCCCCACTCCGCAACCTGCCGAGTCGCGCCTTAATACGTAGGCTTTCACACGAGATGCAGCGTCCTTCCGCGCCTTCTCCGCTCAGTCCCTATGGGTTTGTCTCGGGTTGACCGTACAGCTAACGTCGGCTAGCATGACGTGCTATGCGCCATATTGACAACCTATGAGCACGGGGACTGTATAACGACTAGGGAGGACTAAAAAGGTATGAGCGGTCTTTTTGGGATCGTAGCAAGAGGCAATTGTAGCGACACTCTTTTTTACGGCACTGACTATCATTCCCACATGGGTACTGAGAAGGCTGGGATGGCTGTGATGGGTACGATGATCCAGAGGCGGATTCATGACATCAGCCAAGCCCAATTCAAATCCAAATTTGCAGATGAATACAAGAACATGACCGGTCAGATAGGCATTGGGGTGATCAGTGACAGAGACCCCCAGCCGATCATTATGTCCACTCATTTTGGCGAGTTTGCGCTGGCCACCACTGGTCGTCTGGAAAATGCACGGGAACTCATAAGAGATCTCCACGCACAAGGGGTCGCTTTTTCAGAAATCACTGACGGTGAAATCAACCGCACTGAAGTGGTTGCCAGGATCATCGCTCAAGGCAAAGATCCAGTCGATGGAATCTCCCTGATGTTCGACCTTATCAAGGGCTCGTGTTCTTTGCTTTTATTGACCAGGGAAGGAGTCTATGCAGCTCGCGATCCTTATGGCAGGTCGCCCCTTGTACTGGGCAGAAGGGGTGCGGACTGGGCGGTTGCATCTGAGAGCTGCAGCTTCACCAATTTGGGGTTCCATGTGGAGGGCGATTTAGAACCCGGCGAAATAGTATTTATCGATAGGGAAACGATGAAACGGGTGCGGCAGGGACGCCGGGGTAAAAAGCAGATCTGTGCCTTCCTGTGGATTTATATTGGCTATCCGGCCTCCTCATACGAGGGTATCTCTGTTGAAGCTGTGAGGGAGCGCTGTGGAAGGCTCCTAGCAAGGAACGACAATGTTGAAGCTGACTTTGTCGCAGGCGTGCCTGATTCGGGCACAGGTCATGCCATAGGATATGCTATGGAAGCGCGCATTCCCTACCGAAGGCCGCTCGTGAAGTATACGCCCGGATATGGCCGGAGCTACACCCCACCATCCCAGGAGATAAGGGACCTTGTAGCGGAGATGAAGCTCATTCCCATAAAGGATACGATAGAGAACAAAAGGATCGTACTGTGTGAAGACTCAATCGTCAGAGGGACGCAACTGAAGAATTTGACCATTCAAAAACTCTGGGACAATGGCGCACGGGAGATACATGTAAGGCCAGCGTGTCCACCGCTCATGTTTCCATGTCCTTACCTGATTTCTACTCGACACATCCACGAGCTGGCTGGACGTCGGGCTGTTGCAGCTCTTGAGGGAAGGGATGTAGAGGACATCTCTGACTACCTGGACGAGTCAAGCCACAAGTACAAGGAAATGGTCGAATGGATCAGAAAGGACCTCAACGTTACTACCTTGAGGTATCAGAGGCTCGAGGACATGGTGAAGGCAATAGGTCTACCAAAGGAGGCCCTCTGTTTGTACTGCTGGACCGGTACATAGTAACGTGCTGAGGCGGTGAGAAACTGGCTAGAAGGTCCTTGATGAATGCCTCGATCAAGAGACGTGGCGATGCAGCGTGCGCGGTTGCCTTGTGTGTGCTGACCTGCTCTGCATTGGGTATAAGGCTGTTCCGCCTCGACGCCCAGAGTCTCTGGATCGATGAATGTGTGACGGTCGCTCGAGCGGCATGGGATCTTGGCAAGAAATTTCTGCTCTCCTCATATACACCTCCCTTGCATCAGACCTTTCTGCACTACTGGATGAAACTTGGCCAATCTGACTTCTGGGTAAGACTACCATCTGCCCTTGCAGGCGCGTTGAGCGTGCCATTGACCTTCTTGATAGCACAACGCCTCTTCGGAACGATGTATACCAGTCAGCACGCACAATCTGGTCCGACCGACAGGAGAGGTCTCGCTGTACCGTGGTATGCTGGCTTGCTCATGATGATATCTCCTCTGCATATGTATTATTCGCAAGAGGCTAAGTCATACAGCTTTGCTGTGCTGTTTGGATTGCTCTCTTTATGGAGCTTCCTGAGGCTTGTGCAGGAACACAGCGAACGGCCACAGGACTGGGTGCTTTACTTCTGTGCCACCTCGTTAGGAATAGCCAGCCACTATAGTGTCGCATATGTCCTTATTCTGGAGAACGTATGGGTCCTACTCGGTCCTGGCCGTCGGATGGTATCCCTAAGGAGGTGGCTACTCGTTCAAACAGTGCTCGGTAGTGTGGTCGTTCTTCCTCTATTGACAATTCATTTCTTTCCGACGACTAGGATGGTACGGGAACATCTACCGGACGTTTTGAGGAGACCCTTCGATCCTTTCTCTATACCGTATTTCTTTTATGCCTTCAGTGTGGGTTTTTCCTTGGGACCTACATTGGCCGAACTCCACACCACACCAGTCTCTTCCCTTGTAGCCACTCATGGCGCAGTAGTCGGGTTGGTCGCAGTGGTATTCTTTGTCGCCTTTTTCATTGGTGTGGTGAGCGGCCGACCACGACGCTCGATTATTTTTGTAGTGCTGTGGTTGGCTGTGCCACTTTGCCTCTCAATAGTAGCTTCACTCAAGGTGGGAACAATCATTCATGTGCGTTTTGCGACAATCGCGCTGCCAGCATACGTAATCCTCGTCGCAGCAGGGCTTGCGTTTACTCGATCCAGGTTGCTTCGTGTCCCTCTGGTGACCGGGATTGTGGGATTTTCTCTGGTAAGTGACGGCAATTATTTTTTTGTACCAGCCTATTTTAGGGAGGATGCCAGAAGTGCAGCAGCCGAGGTCATGCAGCGAGAAAGGAAGGGAGACGTCATTGTGGGTGTTTCTTCTTACTTCATGCGGCACGCCTTTTCCTATTACTACAAAGGACAGTGTCCAGTGGTGACATTTCCCTTTGATGTGATGGCTCATGAGCACAGTATCCAAGAGCGTATCATGCCAGGGATCAGCGAGGCCCATAGGGTCTGGTATGTTGAGAGTCGAAGATGGGAAACAGATCCACAGGGTCGGCTCAAACAGTATTTGGATAGGGACTTGAAGGTTCAGGAGGAACACGATCTGCCTGGCGTACGAGTGCTCCTCTATAAAGACCAAGGATTCAAGAAGGGAGAATTGCCACCGACGCTGTGAATCATGTCATTCCAGCTACTACAGCGCACGAAGCCAGATGCGTCTGAAAAATCGCCAAGGAACCTCCGTGCTTACCGTGTGACCGAATCGCACAAGAGGTCAAAAACCGTACGCAGGTTGTAAAGCTCGCTTCCGCCTGTTCTCACCATTACTATGTCAAAGCCAGGAACTACTGCTATCATTTGACCAAATGCACCCATTGCTGCGTACGCAGGGTAGGGATCGTGGGGCGCCCGGTATCCGAAGTAGTAGCCTTTAGCGGGCAGGTGTACTGGCGGTTGACCTTCCATTGGTTGCCAGTTGTTCGAGTACCCGTTAACCCACCAGAGGTAGCCATAGGCAGGGTTGAGTTCGGCCTTATACGTCCTTGTGGTACAGACCACCCAGTCCAGTGGGACGATCTGGCGGCCTTGCCAGTAGCCGCCACGCAGATACAGATAGCCGAACCGAGCAAGATCTCGTGGTGTGGCACTGATTCCCATAAAGGTGTAGGTATTGCCATGGCCGTCTGATAGCCATGACACTGAGTGCATTCCGATAGGAGAAAAAAGCCTTTGAGTGGCAAACTCCTTGATGTCCATCCCAGTGGCCTTGGCGATAATGAGGCCTAGGACCATTAGGCCGCAGTTGTTGTAGGTCCAATGGCTTCCAGGTGGGTGGTCGAGCGGGAGCGAAATGCTATACAAAAGTAGATTCTCACCGAACGGTGGGGGTAGGAAACTCAATCCTATATGAGCATACTCAGACCAATACCAATGTAGTCCTGAGGTCATTGTCAGGATGTCCCGAATGGTGATCCCAGCCCTCGGGTCTGGGTGCTGCCAGTGATCGATGAACTCAGCTGCAGGTTGATCCGGGTGGATCAGTCCGTCCCCTATAGCGATGCCAGCAATGGCGGACGTGATACTCTTGGTAGCAGAAAATATTTCAAAGGTGCTCTCCTTTGAAAATCCTCGATAGTACTTTTCCCATACAACGTATCCTTTGTGAACAACTACCAGGCTGGTAGGCGAATACGTTTCGAACAGATATTGCAGTTCTTCTAGCTTGTGCCTGTTCATGCCAAGATCTTCGGGTGCTTTCAGTTCCCACTCATCCTCGGGGTACACAAAGGGTCCTTGAGCAGGGTACGGCGCGGAGTCTTCAGAGCCACATCCGCAGGTGAACGTGATACCTGCTGTCAGAAGAATGCCAATGAAACGGCACGTGAATCCCCTTGGGATCATCTCTGATCCTCCCCTCCTCAGTAGGCGTGAGTACGTAGTACACGCATGGGGCTTACGACTCGCAAGACGGTGTGTTGATTCGTGTAACCGCTTAACAAATCCATGTGGTAAGGTCAAGGTAAAAGGTGGCATCCGTTTTTCCGATTGCATTCTAGAGAGCCCGCGGATTTCGGACCGGGCTTGTCTTGGCTTGGGTCTGCACCACTCATAAGGGCCCACGTTACGCCGCACAGTGTGTATGCCACGCACAAAGGTGTACCAGAACCACTGATCCACGGTTGTGAGCACCTGGTGCCTACCGCAGTGGGGCAGCACACGGGCAGCATTATATCTGTAGCAGCCTGTCGGATACGGTGTAAGCTTTTTTTCCGTGGCTGTTTGATCTATGCTCTTTTTAGTATATGCCGCGACGTATACTACTTGCTTTTAGAACCGTGAGGTATTTCAACACAAGCTGTTCTTGTGGCGAGGGAAGAATAATGGCAACAAACATGCCTGAGGTACTGCTACAACCCGGTGAGCGGTCGCATGGCTTCATAGTGAACCGCACTACGGTTTTACCCGAACTCGGTATGATCGCCTATGAGCTCGTTCATGAGCGGAGTGGGGCACAGCTCTTGCACCTCCATACTGACGACCGGGAAAACCTTTTTGCGATCGCATTTGCTACACCGCCTGAAGACAATACGGGCCTGCCCCACATCCTCGAACATACTGTGTTATGCGGCTCCAAAAAGTATCCTGTTAAAGATCCCTTTGTTGAGCTATTACGAACAAGCCTTGCAACGTTTCTGAATGCGATGACGTATCCCGATAGAACCGTGTATCCCTGCGCCAGCATGAACGAAAAGGATTTCTTCAACATTGCAGACGTGTATTGTGATGCAGTGTTCAATCCACTTCTTACACGAATTCACTTCATGCAGGAGGGACATCACCTTGCCTTTTCCGATCCGAACGATCCAGACAGTACGCTCATCATTAGGGGGGTCGTCTACAATGAAATGAAGGGTGCGTACTCAGACTTAGATACCTTGATACAGAGAAGGATTCGGCAGGCACTGTCTCCTGACAACGCATATGGTCTCGACTCAGGAGGAGATCCAGAGGAATTGCCATCTCTCACCTACGAACGGTTCAAAGCCTTTTATAACACTTACTATCATCCGTCGAATAGTAGGATCTTTGTGTACGGCAATATTCCTACGGTCAAACACTTGGATTTTCTTGATCGCAATTATCTCTCCGCCTATGATCGCACGAGGATTGACATATCGATCCAGCAGCAGCCCCGATGGACAGAGCCTCGACGGGAGGTGGTGCGGTATCCGATCGGATCCTCGGAACCTCTGACGAGGAAGACTGCTGTTGTAATGGGTTTTTTTGTCAATGAAGTGACAGACTCGCTTCGCTCACTCACCATGCACTTGCTTGATTACTACTTGCTTGACAATGCTGCATCGCCATTGCGTAAGGCCTTGATCGACAGTAGGTTGGGTGAGGAGCTTACGGATTCAGGATATGTCAGTGATCAGAGAGATGCGTATTTTACAGCAGGGCTCAAAGGTACTGAGCCAGTGCATACCGATACGATTGTGGATCTGGCACTGCAGACCTGTTTGGATGTAGCACGAAAAGGACTGGAAAGGAAAAAGGTCGAGGCCGCGTTCCACAGGCTCGAACTATCCTTTAGAGAGATCCGGCCCCTCTATCCGCTGCACCTTATGCATCGGGTGTACAGAGGATGGCTCTATGGGGTAGATCCCCTTCACTACGTGCGAATAAACGAGCACCTTGCCGCGCTTCGCACACACTACGAAGACGACCCACTGTTTTTGGCACAGGCTTTAGAAGAGATGATCGTTCATAACTCCCATTATGCGGTCCTCACGTTTGTCCCAGATAAGGACTACTTGTCCAAAAAGGAGGAGGCATTCCGCAAGCAGATGGAGGCAAGAAAGGCTGCTCTCACTCCTATGGAACGGGAGCGCCTCGCACAAGAGGCACGAGAGATCCTCGCAGCTCAGAACACTCCTAATTCGGCTGAGGCTATTGCGACGTTGCCACGACTTTCCTTAGGAGACGTATCGCAAGAGCCCACTGAACTGCCCACGCTACGTCGTACTGTTGGAGGCAGGCCGGTTCTGTGGACCGATATGTTCACCAACGGGATAAGTTACCTTTCGCTCGCTTTTGATTTGAAGGGCATCGATGAGGATCTTGTCGACTACCTACCGCTGTGTGCAGAAGCACTTCGCAAGATGGGGGCAGCAGGGTTGAGCTATGAGCAAATGGCCGAGCGGGAGGCCATTGCTATCGGCGGGATGGAAGCACATATTACGTGTGGAGGAACGGTCGAGGATTGCATGAGTCTCAATCCCTATCTCATTGTCAGCGCACATGCACGAAACAGCAAGTTCCCTGAGATGCTGGATATTGTGTACGATCGGCTACTTCACCTTGATCTGGGCGACCGGCAGCGACTTCGGGACATAGTGTACCAGGGGAGGATGCATCGATTGAGTGACCTCGTCTCTCGAGGCAACTACTACGCAGCCTTGTATGCGGGGAGGAAGCTTACGGCGAATGGAGCGTTTGCCGAGCGAGTGGGAGGCATTTCACAGGTACGGACCTACAACCGGTGTGCTGAACGATTCGACCAGGAATACGACGATATTGTTGAGAAGCTGCAACGCATTTGTACGTTGCTTCGAGCAAAAGAGAGGATTACGGCAAGCTGTGTGATCGAGCATGCAGGATGGCCATGTCTTGAACAATGGTTTGACAAACTCGTGACTGAATGTTGTGAGGATACATCAGGCTCCCCTTCTCCGCCGACGATGATTGCTGCTGGGCCGCCCACTCGGGAAGGCATTGCACTACCAACGGATGTATCATTTATCGCGACGGTATTTCCCACTGTTCCTGCTCGTCACGAAGCTGCACCTGTACTGCTCTTGCTCAGTGTCTATCTAAGCTTTGGATATCTCTGGGAGCAGATTCGGGTCAAACGAGGCGCATACGGCGCCAGAGCAGAATATAATTGGGCATCAGGAACCTTTTCGTTGACCACGTATCGAGACCCTTGTATTCGAGATACGTTGGAGACCTTTGATCGCGTCCTCGATCACGTCGTCTACGAGATGGATCTTTCCGAACAGGCAATTGAACAGGCAATCATAGGGACTATCAAACTCTTGGACCCACCCATTCGGCCGGCCCAGGCAGTAGGGGTTGCCCTTCAGCGCTTCTTACGACATGAGACGCCAGCGTTCCGTACCCATTTTAGGAAAAGGCTCATGTCACTTAGAGGTGAAGATGTTCGGGAAGTTGTCGAGAGGCTGCTCACAGCATCGTATAAGAAGGCCTGTGTGTGTGTCATGGCACATCGAGAGCGGCTTGAGGCCGCACATGCACTCATGGGGGAGAAAGGACTCTCGATTACTGATGCAGTGTACTAGAGGCGAACTTAGAACGCTCAAGTGGTCCGGGGTCAGGGCGGGTCCGGTATCTGTGGCGTGTTTGTGTCGCTGATCTGATTACGGAGGAACTACAGGGTGCCGGTGAGAGAGGGCACATCCTCGTTGCAGGAGCCTCCGAATGGAGATGAAGGTCGATCGTGAAATGCTCACCTTTAGAGGAAGATAGGCGTTCGAGTGCCTGGACCGGGCCTTCACTTCTCATGTTTGTGTTTTCCTTTGTTACTGCATTTACGAATTTCTTTTTGCCCATCTATTTTCGTGACACGCTCGGCTATTCAGGCACCCAGATTGGGATTCTATTCGGAGTGCTTGCGGTAACTGCGATTGTCGCGGCACTACCTGTGGGCTTGGGTGCCGATCGAGTGACTCCTAGGCGTATCCTGGCGTTTTTTTTCGGCTTGCTCTCGGTTGCAGCGTACGGTATGGCCTATATGACGCATTTTGGTGCATACGTAGGGGTGTTCATTCTGTTTGGAATATCGATCAATGGTATTCGTATAGCCCTTGACACCCTTTATCTAAAGACCAATCACGGCACTGAAACAGGTATACGGATGGGAGTGTTCCAGGCACTGCGTATGGTGGGGATCGCGCTGGGCACAGCGATTGGAGGATATTTTCTGGAACGTATCGCATTCAGGAGTACACTCCTGGTACTGAGCCTTGCCAGTGCAGGCATGTTGATCGGGACCATTCCCCTGCCAGCTACCCGAACGATGCGTTTGCAGTTCGCGGAATACAGGTCAGATTTCTTTAGTCGCAAGGTTGTACTCTTCCTGGCGTGGCTATTTCTTTATACGACGCACTGGGGAGCAGAGCAAACCAGCTATGCGTTGTTTCTTCAGGACACGTTGCACCTGAGTCTTGCCGGGATGGGATGCTATATGGGGGCTGAATTTATCCCCCTGGGGCTTGCCGTGTGGTGGTGTGGTAGGGTATCTGATCGGGGGCGGTCGCTTAGAGCCATGGCTATTGCAGGACTTATCCTTTCCGGTGTGGGCCACATAGCAATGTGCATGCCTCATCTGTACGTATCTTTTCTTGCCCGCTTGGTACACGGTCTTGGTGATGGTGCTCTTACGATTGTCGTGTATGTTGGAATGGCAAGGTATTTTCATTTCGATAGAATGGGTGGCAACTACGGCCTCGTCTTTCTTGTTGTTTCTGCTTCCAGCGTCATTGGGAGTTTAGTATATGGACCTCTAGGCCAGTCGTACGGCTATGCCTTTCCGCTAGTCACCTCAGGAATTGTCACGCTGTTGATTTCGCCGGTGGTCTATTTGATTCCCAAGGGGTTCTCGCTTACCGACGCTCTGTAAGTGCTGGGTGCACGAGTGTGGCACAAGAGACGTTCAGTATGTGCTCTGCCTAAAGGGTAATGAGGGCTACAGCGAGTACTGAGCACTCGGGTGGTAGGACAGGCACCATTTCCTCAAGATACAATCTAGAAAATGATAGATCGTTGGTGTGTGGCAGACAGCACCGTGTGGAAAAGGAAGCTCCTCCGAGAGGCAGGAGAGAGGGGCGTCATGGATGTAGCCTCCCGGAGGAGTCTTGCCAACAAAGACCGAATGCCTAGCTCCTGTTTCCTCACACGATCGGTTCAAAATGGTCTATATCGAGTAATGTGTTCGTAGATTCCTTCGCAAAGACTGCCTTTACCCTCATTCCTGATGCTACCTTTTCAGGGTCAATGCCTTGCACAATATGGGCCATGGCTGTGTCAGCACCATCCAGCCTGATCAATGCCAGGATATAAGGAGGCTCTTTGGGCAGGTGCTTGTCGGAGTATCGTATCACGGTGTAGTTCTCAATGGTGCCTGTATCCCCGACCTCGACCCAATTTTCCCTTATATCCTCGAGGCATATGTCGCATACTTGACGAGGTGGCACATACACGGTTTCACAGGCTGTGCACCTAACGCCCATGATCTTTTTTTGGTCTCTTATTGTTGTGAGAAATCTGCTGCCCACCCTTCCTGCGAAATAGGTATAGGGTAGCGCCAGCTTTCCATGCACGATAAAACAGTTGGTAGTATCGAATCCGGGCTTCATCGTGGTTGGCTCCTCATTCATCAATTTCAAAGTATTTGATGTCGAATACGCTTCCTGTGCGGTGTTCTGCCCAGACTGGCCGTACGATAGTACCCTTTCGCTCGTTCCACCCGAGCTCGATCCGGTCCAATTGATCTGGCCTGATGAAATGGGCAAACACCTCATGGCCCTTACAGCCGTCGAGCAGGATATAAGCGGTTCCGTAGGGTGTCTCCCGTGTCTTGCCTGTCAAAGGATCTGGGCTTGCGTAGTATGTGTATTCGAGCATCCGTACATTGCCTTTTGGTCCGACTTCAACGAACTCTTCCACCCTGACCCTGCATTCTGCGCAGATTTCTCGTGGCGGTATCTGCAACCGCTTGCACTGTGGGCACTTGTTGGCAAAGATCTTTTTTTCTTTCAATCCATTGAGGAACTTGCCCATTACTGGGCCAGTGGCAAATCGTTGGCCCACGGATATGACCTTCTTGAGCACAAGCAGTTCCTGCTCCGTAACCACAGCTTCAACTGGTGGCTTGTAAGGTGAAAAGATCTCGCCTAGCTTCAGTGCCAGACTGAGGTCACCTTCAAAACGGGCCCTCCCTGTGCTGAGAAGCGTCATGGCATCGACTTTTCCCAGCATAAGGTCTACCCAATCCTTTGCATGAACCATGATTTTGAGCGTAGCATTGTCAAAAAGGCCCTCGGTAAGGGTACACACACCGTCACTGATCTGAGCTGTCCACGAGCCTCCTTCGTTGCCTCCGATATCATACGCCACAGTTATGTTCAGGCCTTGGGCTGCCTCTGGCCGAAAACGCTGCTCAAGGGTGCCGAACATATCCACGATGTATTCCCTTACACTGGGTTCCTTCTTAGGTGGCACATATTTCTTGAACATCTTTGTCGTGGCGCCAAGTGCCATTAGATCTCCTTCGACCGTGAGTTTACCGGTCGCAAGGGCTGTCATTGCATCAACCTTGCCGATGTTGACACCGACAAAGGTGTCTGGATCCGCTGTTGTTATCGCCACGCATCCTTCCAAGTCGTCGGTACGTTCTATTTGCATCGACTCGTTGCGCACGGTGAGCTTCCAGTTTCCCCTGCCTGTAATACGATAGCCATAACTAGCCTCTATCCCCTTGGCTGCTTCGGGGCGAAAGCGGCTCGGCATCGTCTCGAATATATCGTCAACTTTTATGCCGTATGTTTGGCTCATGCCCATGTCTCCTTTTACCAGGTAAGTTCCTTTTCAAGCATGATCAGTACCGTCCACATGGTGCCACCAAATCCTGAGGCCAGCCCGTGTCGTACCGGCCCGGGGATTTGGTGGGGACCTGCGTCGCCTCGTATCTGAAGGGCCACCTCGGCTGGTCTGATCAAGGCGGTGGCACCAATTGGATTCGTAGCTATCACCCCGCCCGAGGGGTTTATGGGCATCCGTCCACCAATCATGATCTCCTTGTTTTCAACTAACCTGAGATGTTCGTCTCCCTCAAGCATGAAGAAATCCCGTATCCAGTCTAGGCCCCACCAGGATGAAGGATCGTACATCTCGAATACATCGAAGTACTCCAATGGGTCTGTGATGCCGTTGCGTTCATAAAGCTCGCGGGCAGCTACCTTGTGCGTCATATCCACTGCGTACCGATTGTCGTACCCAAGGATATTGAACGTCTCTTCACGGTGGATCGTGATGTGGTCGCGGACCCATACAGGTGGCTTCTTTGCAAGTTTTGCGGTCTTATCCTCGGAGGCAAGAATAACGGCGCATGCGCCGTCGGACTGCGAGCACATATGGATGATGCGAAGCTCTCCGACCAGCTTGGCAGAGTGTTCCATGAGATAGTCGATTTGGTCGAACTCCAGGCCGAATTGCCGGTGGGCCTTGGGATTGAGCACCGCGTGTTTATCCATAATGATTCGGTACATCATGGACGCTCGTTTGGCCCTCTCCTCACCGAATTCCTGAATCACATCGTAGGCGCAGGTCCCTGTGAGGGCACCGGTTTGGAGGTTCCGTGTCCACAGGGGGTCTGCCATGTTAGTGATCCCAGCCGTTGTGTTACCCTCCTGGAGTTTTTCGAATCCTATGGCCATGACCACATCGTACATCCCTGACGCAACAAGATTGTCAGCAGCACAAAATAGCGTTGATCCGGTCGTTCCTCCGGTAGTCAAACGAAAGGATGTTTTGCCATATGCACCGGTACCTAGTTGGTGCCACAGGTCAGGTTGGTGCACCATCTCAAAAAGCTCCATATTGCCGTGGACGATGCAGTCTACTTCATCCATAGTGATACCGGCGTCGTCCAAAGCCTCCCTGACTGCCTCATGGACCATTTCAGGCTGAGTGACATCCTCGCGATGGCTGGAATGCTTAGTCTGGCCGACGCCTATGACCGCAACGTTTCGACGTTTTTTTCTGCTCGTCATGATCGTATCCCCATAGCTAGTTTTCTAGAATTAGGACCGTCTGATGCTGACCTGCACCACCTGTTGAGCCGTGTGCCAGAGCCCTTCTAGCACCCTTGACCTGCCGCTTGCCTGCCTCGCCTTTGAGCTGAAGATATGCTTCGACTGCCCGTGCAACCCCTCCGAGCATTATGGGGTTCCCATTGAGCATTCCACCGGAAAGGTTCACATGATGGCGGTCAAGGCCACCTTCATCGATCCACCGTGGACCTTGCCCTTCTGGAACGAGCCCTATGCATTCCGCAAGTAAAGGCAATTGATGGGCACACGCATCATTCAATTCAAACAGATCGATCTCTTTGGCAGGGTCCTTGATGCCTGCCATCGCATACGCCCGTGCGGCAGCCTTCTTGAGGCTCATGGGTGCTGCAAGATCCCGTTCACCTAGAAAGTATCTGTCCATACAGTTGCCGAATCCTGTAATCCAGATGGGGCAGTCTGTGAACTCGTGTGCCCGCTCCTCACAGCATAAGAGCATTCCCACTGCCCAGTCAGTGACAGGGTAGTAGTGGAGTTCACGGATAGGATCTGCGATAAATGGAGATGTCATGACTTCTTCAAGGGTGACAGGAGGATTGTCCCGTGCATATGGATTCATTGCTGCATTCTGGCGCGAACGGACAACGATCTGGGCGAGGTGATGCTCATTCAGGCCGGTCTTCTCCATATAGGCCCGTGCTTGAAGGGCGTTTGCACTGAGGAAGTCGAGTCCGATCGGCCGGCAATAAAATGGATCGTAGGCAAGGTTCGTGCACATGTGCCTACTTTCGCTTTGCGATTCCTTGCAGTGGCCCATGAACAATATCACATCGTCATGGCCTGAAAGTATACAGGCCATAGCGTACCCCAGGGCGTTGAGCCCGTCTTGGGCCACCTTTTCTTCTCCTCGATAGTGAGCTCCCACCACATCTGTCATGCCGTTATCTGAAATGGTCCGAGCATCAAAGACGTCGTCAGAACACGTGACGATGTCTCTAATTCCCTTCTCCTTGTCGAAGGTCACGCCTGTCGCTGCTATTATCGACTCGAGACATTCGAGCAGCATGCCCTGGAACCGCATATACCAAATATCTGGTTCGTTCTTGATCTGTGCAACTGCACAGATGGCAACACGGGTCCCCATATGCTTTCTCCTCTCTCACAGGTCATGGTGCGCGGTTAAAGGTAACAGTTCCAAAATTCGCCTCGCTTGATGGCGCGGATGATGCTGTCCTTATCCCTCTGTGCATCCAGTTCGATCCACGCCCTGCCAATACCGACTCTCGCGTGAGCATCATCAGATACGATCCGGGGGTAGGGCACATCGAGTTCTTCAAGTTCTTTGACGCGAAATCCTTTGCTGGTGATCTCAACTGCGTCCAAGGAGAATGTCGTTGCAAGAGATTCAATCCTTTCTTTGATCTGCTCTGGCGACAGGTCGTACTCTCCTATGTGATTGAATATGTGAAGAACCTCATGTTGCCCTTCGATGCGACTTACATGAACATATCCTTTTACGAACACGGTAAGCTCGACTCCGTAAAAAATGAGCAACGGACTCTTTACCTGTGCATAGAGATGGCGATGATTTGGCTTGAGGAGGTGGTCGTGGTCGGTGAATGCAATGAAATCGTACCCACGCTCTGCGTAGGCATCGGCGACCTCCTGGGGTGTAAGTTCGCCATCGGAACAGCTCGTGTGGATATGGAGATTTCCTTTGAGTAGCATGAATATCTTGATTCTTCTTTTGACCGTTATCCATTCTGTTCCTTGGGTGCAGTATAGCTTGGAGACCCAGCAGGAGTACGTGTAAGGCTGTTGAGCACAGAAAGCACTCCACCTCGTATAAAAGCCAGTGCCTCTTTGGTAATTGTGTCCATTTCTTCGGAGCGGTTTTGCCAGATGAGATACTGGTATGCAACACGTTCCATCGTCCCGACAATGGCAACCGAGATAACCTCAGCGGCAAAGCGGTCTACGATACCAAATTCCAACATCACTTCTTCAATAGCCTTTGCAACATCCAGGTTCAGACGATCAAAGATCTCTTTGCGTTTTGCCTCTACTTGAGCGCTTATACCGACGGATTCTCTCAGCAGGATAATCAATTGATTGGGATGGGCGAGACAGAACTCCTGAAAAAAGGTCCTCCCTGCATTTTCGAATCGCTCTAGTGGTGTTTCACCAGTTTGAAATGCCTCTCCGAGGATAGTTCGTATGTTGAGTGCGATGGCATCCATCAATTGGAGGAGAAGGTCCTCCTTGTTACGGAAGTAAAAGTATACTGTCCCTACAGAGACCTCGGCATGGCGCGCAACATCTTGAATCTTGGTTTGCGGATAGCCACGTTCGCAGAACAATCGCTTTGCAGTCTGGAGAATGCTTTGATAGCGATGCTCCTTTTCTCGCTTACGTCTTTGCGCAGTTATTGAGCTTGCGTTTGCTCGGATCTTTTTATTCATGACGGTAAGATAGTTGGAGGTTGCTGAACTTGGCTCAGTTACTGAACCTAGTTCAATAAGGCACTTATACGTCAATTCATGAGGCTAGTCAACAGTACCGCTGGCTTATGAGCGCGCTTTTTTCTGGGTTCTCCTGCGAGAATGAATATGCGCACTCTATTGGAGATTAGGCATGGCGTGTGATTGTACATCCTGTGGCCGTCAAGGGTGGGTGGCATGTACAGTGCTCAATGATGGGACCAGCACGTTAGCACATCGGGCTTATTAAGAAGAAGCCCCCGGCAGAGGGGGGACTGCCGAGGGGCTGTGGGGGGTGAAGTGGATCGGAACGATGGCCGTTCCGTTATCGACTCCAATAACTTTGATGCTTGCTGTATCAGAATAGTTCCAACAGAGGGGGGCTGCAAAAATCAAAAGCTATATTTGAAGGTGACTGAGACCTGATCGTTTCTACGAAATTGGCCGAAAGGAGACTCGGCCTTGCCGTTCAAAAGCAGAAGCTGTGCGGCGAGACTAAATTGGTCAGTTACGGCGTAGGTGAGCTCTGTCCTCGTAAGGACAAACTCTTGCATCGGATTGATCACAAGGCCAGCCTCGGCCTGGAGGGTATCTTCGAGAAATCGTGAATGCAGGCCAACTAATAGTATGAACTCGAACTCTTCATATACCAGGGGTTCGCCATGGTAACCAAGTATCTGATTGCCGAGGGTTTGGAACGTGAGCAGATGATTGCCCCATTGGTAGTCGATGCCAGCGCCCAAGGAGAGAAAGTCTTTCTGATAGGCCAGCCTCGGGGAAAACGGAAAGTGTAGGCAGAGTCCATTCTGGAGTGGGGATGTCGTGATATCAGAGGCTTGGGGCAATGTAAATTCTTCAAGGATATCGGATAGTGCGTTAAGCCCCACATTGAAGTACCTGCCGCGTGTATATGCCCCTTCAGCTCGTAATGTAATGTTGCTCAAGGAGTAGGCCATATCCACTCCGTATACGTGCATGCGATGAAAAAAGGGCAGGATATGAAAGTCATAGGAGAGCGATAACGCGGGTGGCATCAGTTGAAATGCCGAGATGACTGTCCCTTGTCCTGTTACTACCGGCATTCGATCATACCCGTTGAAGTAACTCACGCCGAGGTCAAGGCTTCCTATGGTGCGGGAGATCCTCAAGCCGAATTCGCTATGCCCCATGGTCTTGGACGGTAGCCTAGCCTCATCGTTGTGTTGGGAAATTGCTACGGGGGGCAGTGTAATCCCAACTACTGAAGGTGGTATTACCACGGTCTCAGGCGTTCGTAAGAGTTGGGGATACCACCGGTCCTCAGGATCTGGGAGTCGATACGGCACGAAAAAGGGGATCCAAATGGCCTCGACAGTTGTTTCGATCATGGAACATAGGTAACTGACTCGAAGTGCCGGTACCCCTATTTTCCGATCCATCGATGACGACACATCGAAAAGGTGGCGTAGGTCCAATGGACTGAGGTTGCCCCAGCTAAACTTTTGGATGCCGAAGCGTACGTCAAGAGAAGGAAATACAAGGGTAACGTACGCCTCAGGGACTTGCACATATCGGTCGGTACTTGGATACACGTTGTCAAATCCAAGGAGCAAGCGATCGTTCTTGGGATTTCTCGCTGCGCCGTCATAGCCTGCTTCGAGTATGCTGTGAATGGCAAGATGTTCCCCAAACGATCCATCACACCTGAGTCGGGCAAGCAAGGAAGGAAGTTCCTTTGCCGTATCGAGTTCAAAACGCACCGGTGTCCGAAGTTCAAAGGATCCTCCCAGAAATCCTTGGAAAAAAGAGGTCTCGAGATCGACAGCATGGACATGCGAAGCTACGCACAGTCCAGCACAGAAAATGATCTCAGCCCACAGAAATGCACGACGTACCTCACATGAGTGCTTCACTTCAAATGTGTCCTGTTACTTGCTGCCTGCTACAAGTCAGCGATAATCATGTAGAGATCTCTCCAGCGTTCAAATGCACTCTTGTACACCAGCGTGTGCTCAGCTACCGGGAGTACAGGATCTTCCAAATGAACCATGTGACGGGATGCCTCTGTGAGGTCGGCATAGATCCCAGCTCCAACTGATGCGCACATGGCAGCTCCAAGAGAAGTGCCTTCCCTTAGGCGGGCGACTGCAACCGACATGCCGCTACAGTCAGCCAGTATCTCGACAAAAAGGGAATTGCGTGTGAGTCCTCCAGTGGCATATACGATGTCGCTCGTCGGCTGACGTGGCACGGCTCGTATCAAGTGGCATATGTTACCGTAAATTGCGTACACGACATTTTCGAGTGCCGCGCGGATGAGGTGGCCAAGGGTGGTCGGTTTTTCCACCATTGGATGAGTAGGGGGTGGAAAGAGGAAGAGGCCTGGTCTGAGAACGAAAAAGTTTTGCGCATCCAGGATCACCGATCCCAGAAAGGCGTACGTATCATTGCTCCCCGGTGGTACTGCGCGAGCTTTCTTTTCCATGAGGGCGTAACACGAATCAGCAGAGGATACCCTGTCTGCAAACTCCTCACGTACGAAATCCTGTAGCCACTGGTAGATAGCGCCAGTCCACTGGGCGTTACTATCCAGTACCCATTGATCGGGTACGATATGACAAGTTGTCCAGATCTTCTGTTCAGGATCGATGATAGGTTCATCGGTGAGGCGGCACACAGGGCTTGTTGTTCCAGCAACGACTCCTATGTCACCGATCCTGAGTGCTCCTGCCGCGATGAGGGCACAATGTGTATCACCTCCACTCATTACTACGGGCGTGTGTACATCGAGTCCTGTCAGTTGGGAAGCAGACGGGGTAAGTGTTCCAACCAGCTGGCCTGCATCAACCAAGTTCGGTAGCAAGGAAGAAGGTATTGAAAAACAGTCCAGAATGGAGGAGGACCACGTTCGTTTCGCAATATCGAGCAGCATGGAACTTGATGCGGCAGAGGGTTCTGAGATGAATTCACCGCAGAGCTTGTACATAAGCCAGTCGTTCAACATGAGTACTTTACGTATGTTGGTGTAGCACGCCGGGTCCTCGAGCCGATGCCACATAAGTCGAGCCAGGGTAGAGATCACGGGAGGCCACTGGCCAGTGACGGTATAGAGCCCTTCTTTGCCGAGGCCTTCTTCAATGTACTCTTGTGCATAGAACCCGCGGCCGTCCTGGTTCGGGCAGGCACAGATGATGGAGCCGGTCTCCCCGAGAAACACGCATGAGTGACGCTGGCTTGTTGTCGTGATTGCCCTCACTGACAACGGTGATATCCCGCTTTTATCGAGAAGGGCTCTTGTGAGCGAACACAGTTGATTCCAGAGCTGGTCTGCATCGAAATTGAGTACAAAGGAGTCCGTGTGACCAGCTAGCGGCTGAGTGCGAGGTTGAGCGAGCGAGTCGATACACGACCCCGAGGGATCGAATAGTGAGACGCGAGCGGTTCCGCTTCCCACATCGAATACCAGCAAATAGTCATTCATGCCCATTGTGTCCTCAAGGGGACGTGACGCAGGCCTTAGCGGTCCCTTATAGCTGTCGCACGCCCGGAATCCAGATCTTCTCGAGGAACATGTTGGCGAACGTGCGACAGTCAGTCCTTCAACGCATCTTTCAAGAGATATTCATACATTGCACGCTGGAGTTCGATAACCTCATCAGGCAATAAGGTCGGTGTCCCTGCACCTAAACCAAGGAGGTAGATCTTAGCTGCTTGTTCAACAATGCAGGCTATGTCAAAGGATCGCTGGAGGTCTCTGCCGACTGCCACCACACCATGATTTGCCAAGAGTACGGCTGACCGATCTGCCAATGCCGCTATCGCATTTTCTATCAGTGCTTGGCTTCCTGCTCCTGCGTAAGTTGCAACTTCGACGGTTCCTCCTAGAAAGATGACAAGCTCCTCCAAAATGGGTGGTAAGGGACGCCTGAGCACTGCCAGTACTGATGCGTATGTGGAATGGGTATGGAAGATCGCTCCCACATCGGGTCGCTTCTGGTAGATGGTTCTATGGAGCCCTGCCTCAGATGAAGGAGGCCTTCCCTCGGAAAGGACCTCGCCCTCCATGTCCACAAGTACGGTATCCTCTGGTGTGATATCAGCGTACGGCATACTGCTGGGCGTAATGACAAACACGTCCTGACCAGGAATCCGTGCACTTACATTTCCACAGGTGGCCACGACCAGTCCCGCCTGATACATTCGACGGCCAGCTTCTGCCACCTGCACTCGAATGTCTTCATAAGGGATCATTGTGGTTCTCTCCGCCTAAGGACTTGAGGGTTCACGATGTGATGAGGCCGTTCTCCTTTGAGATAGCGCACTATATCAGAGGCGACCATTTCGCTGTGGTGTCGTATGACATCTCGTGTAGCCCCTCCAATATGTGGTGTGACGATTACGTTGTCCAATGCGAGGAACGGATTGTCTTCTTGAACTGGTTCTTCATCAAGGACATCGAGGGCTGCTGCAGCAATCCTTTTTTCACGCAGCGCGGAAAGCAGCGCTTCTTCGTCCACAAGGAACGAGCGTGCCGTATTTACCAGCATGGCCGTTGGCTTCATGCGGCTGATGAAGGCCTTGCTCACGATGCGGTGTGTCTCTTCTGTCAGGGCTGCGTGAAGGCTTAGTATGTCGGATTCTTCAGCGAGTCGTTCGAGGCTTACCTGTTCCACGGGGAGAGAGCCAAGCGAGTTGGCGTCAACATAGGGATCGTAAGCGATGATCCGTGCCCCGAATGGCACAAGCCGCTGAGCGACCTTTTTCCCCACTGCCCCAAGCCCGAGCAACCCTATAGTACATCCGCCCAGCTCAAACCCTCCGTAGCGATTGTATACAGCAAGAATGTCTTTTTCATTTTCGAAATGCATGAGTCCGCCTTTGAGGAGTGTTGTTACCTGCACGACATTACGAGCCAAGCAGAGCATGAAGGCGATGGTAAGATCGGCCACTGCATCTGCATTTCTGCCAGGTGTATATAAGACAGGGATTCCTTTCTCAGTGGCAATATCGGACAGGACATTGAGAGGGTCACCTCGGCAGCACCCGATGATCTTCAACGGACAACGTGAAAAAACCTCTTCGTGGACTAGATCTGCCTCTACGATGAGGACATCCGCCCCTACCTCATTGATCTTTTCGGCAAATTCCTCCCCGTCAAAATAGATCTTACCCGTGGTTCTCCATCCTTCACAGTGGACCTCCATGAATGGCTCTAGTAACGCGATACCAACAGGGTGGAATTCGGCAGTAATGAGTGCCTTCATGCAGCCGTTCTCCTTATCAGGTTCGAGCGCATTGGATCGCCGGGGCAATACCAAGGGTTACAAGAAAAAGGGGGTGGTACTGTTGCACGCATACATCGAGTTCTGCATGAGGATGCCCATGTATGGTAGATGGCGACAGCTGAGCAATCAACAGCGGATTGTTGTGGAGGTCTCTGGGATGCGACAGGTATATACAGGCCACACTCGGAACTGAAAACGGAGGGGCTGCTGGTCGTAGATCGTTCACGAGCACGCGTGAGAAAGACCTGATGGTGAAAAGAACCTTTTGGGGGGGTATGCGATAAACTACCCCTCGATACGAGCTCTTGACCATATCCATACCTGATAGGAGCGTCTAATGTACTACTGGCCATCCAGAGGACATACATCGACTCCTCGCCCTGTCCTCGTCCTAGCGGCCTCACCCTGGTAGGCGCCCCTTCCTGCATCTCTTGTGGCTAGGTGAGTAGTATGTGCTCCACTCCGCGTGGAAGGACCTCAGTAAGGCACCTATGTGGCAAGATTAGATCAAACCCAGCTTCTGCATTTTCATGCCGAGATTCATATCGCCCTTGAATTTGAGCTTGCCCGTCATAAAGGCCCTCTGGCCTGACAGCTTCCCATTGACAAGGTCAACGTAATCCGAGTCCTTCATCTTGAGTGTCATGTTGGGTGAGGGGGCGGTTCCTTCTGAAACCTCGAGTTTTTGATCTCTTATGGTGATGTACCAGTTGCCACCATTTTCACCTGAAATCTCGAACTGGACCACGGCATTGATGCCTGCTGCCTTTGATCCGTCGAAGCGCTCGGGCAACACTTTTTCGATAAACTCTCGTGGGGTAGTCACTGCCATGGAAATCCCTCCTTTCTGTGTTACAGTTCTAGTGTCTTGGCTATGACGTATCGCTGGATTTCAGATGTACCTCCTCCAATCCTCAGCAGCCGTGCGAGACGATACAGTCGTTCCACAGGAAGTTCCTTCATATATCCCATACCACCGTGCACTTGCAGAACCCTGTCAGCGACCCTTCCTACCATTTCAGAGGCGAACAGCTTTGTCATGGAAATCTCTTTAAGAGCCATCTCGCCCTGATCTATGAGCCACGCAGTGTGATAGGTAAGCCAGCGCGCTGCTTCGATTTCAGTAGCACAATCAGCCAGCATCCATCGGATGGCCTGAAACTTACCGATCGGCTGTTTGAACTGGACACGAACTCGTGCGTATTCGATCCCCAGTTTAAGAAGATAGTCAGCCATGCCGACAGCATTTGATGCTACGATCAGTCGTTCAGCACTCAGCCATGTAGCTGCCGAGAGGAAACCAAATCCTTCTTCGCCTATGAGATTTTCAGCAGGTACCCTACAGTCTTCAAAAAAGAATTCCGCTTGAAAATCGTCATCGGCCATGGACCGCTGGAGCCGCCTGGTGAACCCTGGTGTGTCTGCATCTACAAAAAAAGCGGAAATGCCACCATTCATTCCAAGGGCCTTGTTCGTGGCTGCAAACACCTGTGCAAAATCGCAGTAGGGGCCATTGCTGATAAAGTGCTTTGACCCGTTTAGAACATAACAATCTCCGTCGCGTACGGCGGTTGTCTCGATTGCTGCCACATCGGATCCGGCATTAGGTTCTGTTAATGCGAAACATGTTGTCGCCTCGCCGCGCATGAGGGGACCAAGATATTTTTCTTTTTGATACTCGTTGCATTCCCTCAGCATCCCCGTAGGCCCCATAGGAGGATCGCCCAAGACAAAGGCACCAAGGATGGTTGTCCCCGATTTGGCAATATCTTCTCTGATAGCACTCAAGCCAACCATGCTGAGTCCACCTCCACCCAACTCCTCAGGCATATGCAGCGTATAGTAACCAAGGTCGACCGATTTCTTCCTCACACGGGCGCCCAGGCGATGTACTTCTTTTGAAAACTTGCCCTCACCGCAGATATCCCAATGCTCCTTTTCCAGAGGAAGCACCTCGCGGTCGAGAAACTTCTTCACTGCTTCCTGAATCTGTCGAACATCTTCTGGTAGCCTAAAATCCATATCCTGTATCCTTTCCTCTGCCTGTCCAAAGGGTGATGACTGAGTTATTGTGCTGCCTGAGCTCATTCAGAAGGACAATGACCCGACAATCTGCCATTCCCTGAGGTCAAGATGCAGTCCATCATGGGCGGTTTACCAATACTCCTCCTTTTCTATAATGGTAGTACCCCCTTGCCCATAGCCTCCACAGATGGTTGCGAGACCCCAACGAAGCCCAAGGCGATTGAGCTCAAATGCCAAATGTCCCACTAGACGCGCACCCGAAGCGCCCACTGGATGCCCAATGGCACATGCACCTCCGTTGATGTTGATCTTGTCCGGTGTCGAGATGCCAAATTCCTTCATGAACACGATGGGAACCACAGCGAATGCCTCATTGACCTCGATAAGATCGATCTGATCGATTGTCAGGCCGGCACGGGCGAGCGCCTTGCGAGTAGCAGGCACAACCGAATATCCCATGATGCGCGGATCACAGCCAGCGACGGCCATTGCACGAATGGTAGCCAGCGGCTTTTTACCCATTGCACGCGCTCGCTCCTTCGACATGAGGAGGCACACTGCTGCACCGTCTGCTGTCCCTGATGCGGTCGCTGCATTTATCTTGCCGCCCTCGGGTTTGAATGGAGTAGGCAGACTCGATATCTTCTCGTAGGTACTGTCTGCTCGAGGGCCAATATCGCGGTCAACGAGGACAGGGGTGCCGTCAGGGAGCAGCCCTTCTGCCGGTACGATTTCTCGAGAGAATCGGCCGGCCTGTTGCGCAGCGACAGCCCGTTGGTGACTCATGAGACCCCACCTGTCCATTTCCTCGCGCGAAATGTTGTATTCATCTGCAAGTCGTTCCGCGGTGATGCCCCCAACGAGTTCCAAGGGATTTAAGCTTTCGTACATCCTTGGATTTGGGTTCATCGCACTCAACATAGTGCCAGGCTCTGTCAGTAGCGCATCAAAGTCTGTATCAGGTGTAACCACAGGCAATGAGAGGTGTGTCATGCTGTCAATGCCACCGGCGATGTAAATGTCACCAAGGCCACATTGGATAGAAAGGGTGGCAACGTGAATGGCTGACATGGCAGTGACACACGCCCTCTCGACGCTCAAGCCAGCGACTTCAAAAGGGAACCCTGCCAGCACAACACAATTTCTCGCTGGATGGGCCTGTTCGCCCAATTGCTCGACTGCACCCAGAATGACCTCCTCGATATCTGCAGGATCTATGCTGTTGCGTTTGACAATCTCCTGCAGGACGAAGACCCCCATGTCGTCTGACCTGAAATTGCGGAAATATCCCTTTTCCTTTCCTGATCTACAGAAAGGGGTCCTCACCATGTCGATAATCACTGCTTCTCTGAGTGCCTGCATCTCGATTACTCCTCAGTCGCATGAGGTGTTATGACGACACGTGTTGATCCATGTATGCCGCTCACAAAAAACGAACTGTCGCTGTGCCGACAAGCTTTTTCTCGCCATGTTGGTTCTCGGTACAAATATCTAGATCGGCGCATCGTTCACCGTCAGCTATGTACTTTCTTGTGCATACACCCTTGCATGTAATCGTTTCGCCAGGCCAGGTGATCTTTGAAAATCTCACTTTGAATCGTTTGATGGATGCTGGTCCGAATCGATCTACAAGAAACTGTGCCAGGAACCCCATACTGAGCATTCCTTGCGCGAACACACCTGGATAGCCCGCATCCCGTGCAAACTCGTCGTCAGTGTGGAGGGGATTTCCGTCGAGCGCAGCCTCACCGTACTCGACAAGCATCTGTTTGGTGATTTCTCCCTTGACCAACGGTGCTATTTCCTGACCTTCCTTAAGCGAATCAAAATCCAGTGTCGTGCTCATTGGCCCGAACTCCTCTTCAAAGGCTATGCTGGTCGGAGCTACGTGTGCATCCTTTTTGACAGAAGTGTCATACGGGCTGTGTAGATTTTTTGCCCTGATTCGTCATACCCTGTGGTCTCGAGCACCACAACATCCATGGTCCCGCTTTTACCCTGCTTTTCAGAAATATCTGCGACACGTCCTTTAATGGTTACCCTCTCACCGACTCGGAGAGGTCGGACGTACTCGAATTCTTGCTCGCCATGAACAATCGAGGCAAAATTCAAGCCCAGCTCGAAGAATAGATCAGGATCCATGTTGCCTGCTGCCAAGGTCACAGGGAACGTAGGTGGGGCAAGCAGCGCGCCGAACGGACTGGCTGCTGCGGCCTTCTCGTCGACATAGAGCGGATTGAGATCGCCCAGTGCTTTAGCAAATGGTATTGTCTCTTCCGCCTTTACTTCGGCAACAACAGTAGGCGTTTCTTTACCAATAAGCGCTACATTGGCCATGTATGGACCTCCCAACACGTTCTCAGAGCAGTTCGTGTATTCGTTCTCTTAGCTCACCCACAGACCATCTGCCATCCTTTGAAATGCTCTTATGGGCCTGCCATACCTGATAGATCTCGATATCGCCTCCTTGTACACCAAAGACCTTTCCAGAAATACCCTGCGCATCGTCCGATGCCAGATAAGCTACCAAAGGAGCGATATTGTCGGGCGAGGCAAAATCGAAGCCACACTCGTCGGCCTCCATTTCTCCGAACGTGCTTTCAGTCATTCTCGTTCGTGCGCTAGGTGCTATGGCATTGCATGTCACACCGTATTTTTCCATCTCCATTGACCAGACAAGGGTCATCACCGCGATTCCAGCCTTGGCTGCTGCATAGTTCGTCTGACCGATATTTCCTACAAGGCCTGCAGCAGATGTCGTATTGATGATTCTGCCTCCATTCCTCTGCTCCCTGAAATAGACACAGGCCCACCGACCGCAATTAAAGGTGCCCTTTAGATGCACCGCAATGACTGCATCGAACTCTTCCTCTGACATCTTGAATATCATCCGGTCACGAATGATGCCGGCATTGTTGACCACTATGTCCAGCTTTCCAAAGGTCCCAATGGCAGTGTCAATGATCCTTTTCGCAGCTTGAAAGTCGCTGACATTGTCATAGTTGGCGACTGCGTCTCCTCCTGCTTTCCTTATCTCTTGAACCACACTGTCAGCGACACGTTGATTGGTACCTTCTCCACTGAGTTCAACACCGAGGTCATTCACTACGACCTTGGCACCCTCCTGGGCCAAAAGCAGTGCTTCAGATCGGCCAATTCCTCTACCTGCACCGGTGACGATTGCCACTTTTCCTGCAAGTATTCCCATGAAGGTACTCCTCCCCTAAAAATGCACCATCTGGTGAAATCTTGTCTTCATAATAGGAGACAGGACCGATACTGTCAAGAAAAATTCACCAAATGGTGAAAACGCGCAGACAAAGGTTCTGCACGTCAAAGGCCAAAGTACGATCGCTTAGAATTGTATGGACAATCCACTCACGATGTGATGGGTAGAGAGTCTTGTAGGGTCGATACCTGGAAACACATCGAACACGACGCCGGGGACATGGGTAAATTTGTATTCGGTGAACAAGGCGAGGTGCTTCAGCAAGAAGATCTGAGTACCAATGAAGGCTTCGAGGGTAGGCCACTCTGTTTCATATGACTGTACCCACGGGCCTTTAAACCTGCTTTCAGGCCGTAGTACGACGGTCTGAACTCCTGCTCCCACATAAGGCCTTACTGTTCCGTACAAGGGAGTAGTCTTCCAGTATCCAAGGCGTCCGACTACATTGAGGCTTACTACATTGACAGGCCCGGCTGGGCCACAGCAGTATGCAACGTCGGTCGGCAGCACATACGTCTCGATCGGAAGGACCATATGGCTTCCAGACGCGGTCATTATGTGGACTGCCTCAGAAAATGGACCTGCTGTGAGCAGTCCCACTTCTAAGCCCACGGACTCCTTTCTCAGCGCGTTGAGGAAATATCCTGCCTTGAGCTCATAATAGCGAGGCGATGACGCCATTGTAGTGGAAAGACCATAAAAAGCGGGTGTGTAAGGGCCATAGCTCGCTAGATATTGGCTCAGTAAGACTCTTTGGGGTAGATGCCCTGATACAAACAATTGGGCGTGACAGGGAAACGAAGCCACAATGCCTATGGCTATGGCCCAGACAGCCGCTACGGTTTTTCGTCTCATGGCTTGTCTCCTCTTTTTGGTTACCACGCAGGGATTAGTTGGTCATAAGCGACAATGGTGAGCGAGCGTAAATGCTGCCCAATGCCCCTCGAGAACACAACGGTTAGACAAATCTATTGCGGGTAAAGTTCTCGTCGAATGTCTGTAGGTAACGAATGCTGCGTAAGTTGGGCGCGTTCTTGAGGCCTTTATCTTTGCGTCACACCATAAGCCATATCAGATGGTGAGTCAAGCCATGTGAACTGGCTGCCTGCCGGAGGCCGAATCGTGCAAGGCCTGGTAATCTGCACAGGAGCCGAGAGTCTATAGTGTCAGAGAACACCATGCATCATGGTCCTTACCATACTCTGTAAACGGCAATGATGGTTGTTCGTACAATGCCTCTATGTGCTTGCCGTGTAACAGGATATAGGGAGCTGCTCGCGACAGTAACACGCCTGCGCGGCCTAGGTCTTCTGCGGTTGTCAGACTACCCTTGGTTCGTAGTCTGTAAATTCTCTTGGCCGTGACGGGTCCGATTCCTGGGACCCGTATGAGCTGTTCGATATCAGCCCTGAGAATCTCAACAGGAAACCACTCAGGATGCTGATCTGCCCACCTTTGTTTTGGATCGACCTCGAGGCTGAGATTACCCGAGGACTCGAATACGAGTTCCGAGCAAGAGAACCCATAGTTCCTTATAAGCACGTCTGCTTGGTAGAGTCGATGCTCCCTCATGACAGGCGTTGGTACTGTTGATAAGGGTGTATCTTCGTCAGGGATCTGGAAGGCGCTAAAATACGCGCGTGAGAGGCCTCGTGTGTGGTAAAGCCATTCAGTCCAGCGGAGTATTTCACAGTCTTTCTCTCCTCCTGCGCCGACCACAAACTGGGTGGTGTGGCTTTTGGCTCTAAGTCGTGTGTCGTCGATTGCCTGCTTGATCCAAGAGGTCTGCGGAAGCAGGTGCGTATAAAAATCCTTCTGGGGTGCGATTCGAGCAAGAATCTCAGGCCCTGGTGCTTCAATGTTGATCGAGATTCTATCTGCGAGGGCAGCTGCGTGTTCTATTGATGCTTTGCTAGCACCAGGTAGTATTTTGAGGTGAATGTACCCGTTAAAGTGAAACCGCCTTCGTACGATATCAGCAGTAGCGATGATGCTGGCCATTGCCTGTTCTGGATCAGCCTGCACTGCGGAACTAAGAAACAATCCGTCTGCCATCCCAGCACGCTTGAGATCCATAAAAAGCCGTGCGAGTTCTTCTGGAGAAAAGCGCTCACGAGGTATGTCCCTGCTTGCACGCTGGGCACAATACGAGCAGTCATTGCGGCAGATATTGGTTTGAAGGACCTTGAGCAGCCTGACCGTTTTTCCATCGGGAAGGACTGCAGGATATATCCATTGATCGTTTTTGCCTCCTACTCTTGCTCCACGGCCGGAAAAGCAATGTCCGCAGATATCGTACTGGGCGGATCGAGCAAGTAGGTTGATTCTCTTGCTAAGGGTAGGGCTCACTGCGTCACCTCTTCAAAGCCTCATGCAGTGTGGGTGCATAGGGCCTACTCCGTGCGGAGAACGCGTGCGAATCCTTAGGCTCTCATTGTAGTTGTCTGGGGCGACCTCCGTGACCTCTCTGCTGGTCCGTGTTCGTCACTACAGTACCATGGTTTGTATACCGAGCTGTTCGCACATTCGTGCGACTTCTTTCTCTACCGCTCCATACACCATATGCATGTGGTTTGACCTTAGGTTCTGTATGAGCTTTTCCATATCGCATTCCAAGGAAACAAATGCATGAGGCCATGCATCCCTGACTTCTTTGAATCGCTCTTTAGGCTGATAAAAGGCCTGACCCTTTGCTATGAGCATATGGTAGGTGCCGCTTATCCTGCTCAGTCTCGCCAACGTAACCCTACCAGGTTTACAGCAAAAGATGGTTGTGCAGCCCTGTTTCTTTCCCAGATACTCGTACTGTATCCCTAGATCAACATCTTGCCGTGAGACCGCAAGGCTGCTGGGTAAGGATCCGCAATTGACCAGGCGTAGGATGCCCTCGTCGAGGTCTATGTCGTTTACATCTGCGAATACTACTGCCTGGCCGGTGAGGAGGTGGAGCATGTACATGGTAAGAGCTGCGTTGAGATCACATTCGCAGGCTGTCACGATACCATCGTCATTGAGCAGGCTCACAGCAAGGCAATACGAGACATAGGTGTTGATCAATTCGTCCTGACACTTTACCGCCAGTGCGTCGAAGCGGTCCTGCTCCGCAATCTTTCTTACCGCATGGTAGAGCCGGACCGAACGAGAGACCATGTCGCTGGGGGCGTGTATAGTACCGAATTCATGTGTAATCTTGGCGATCGTCTCGTCCACAAGAGATGAAGGCGCATCCTCTGCTTCCAGTACCACACGGTGCTGATCCACGTGTTCTATATCGACGTGGAAGACGGACATGACCTGTGCCATATCCACCATCGTGGTGTACATCCCAGGAACTCGTCCTCCTATAAGACCCAACCGCTGTCCCCTCATACGAGCGACCGCAGAGGCTGCCTGTGCATATTGTCGTATTTCTTGAATGACGTGTTTGTTCGTTGGAGACCCATATAGGAACATATGGTTCAAGCCCATCTCATCAAGCGAACCGTGGACAATACCCCCAGCCGTGAGCGAGAACGATGCGGGATCGCGCGGGCTCCATACAATAGTAGGCAGCCTCACTGACTGGACGGATCTGACCACCTGAGGCACGTATATCCACGTCCCCAAAAGGTAGACGATGCTCGCTGCGCCGTTGTGAAAAAAGGACTTCGCAGTTTCGACCGTCTCTTCAACGGTCACAATCGGCTCATCTCTCCAAAGGATTTCCAACCCTGCTTTTTCGAGTTCCTCCTGAGCGACCCTATTCCAGGTGCGCGCCAAATCGATTCGTTCCCTAGGGAGGGAAACCGTTATCAATCCAACCTTGGCCTTTGTCACGTAGGTACTCCTCTACGAGTAATCGATATACAATTGAACGCAACGTACTAAGTACCTAGCTGTAGATGCATTGAAGATGACTACCGTATACACGGACTGCATGCTCCTCTGAAGCGCCAGTGGTGTATGCTTGATCGCGATGTCTCAGGGGGATCTGCTTCGCTACGTAACAACCTTATGGAGCAGAATATCGAATGCACGACACGTCGTGACGCTACAGCAGCCAGGGGGTACACTTCGTAACGCAGTCCGCTAAATCACACAATTAGCAAAGAGTGAACGTGGCCGTCAACTTTAAAAGGAGGTTTTGTGGTGGATCCTCATTTCTTTTCCATGTGAGCGCTGCTATTCGCAGTGCCTCTTTAGTAGAAAATGCAGTGCTCGTACCATGGAGAAGGAATCCTTGCATATGCTGGCTCAAAGGACTCGGTCGTTGGCCAATGTTTCAAGGGATGTAGTACTATACTTGAGAATAAGGAACATGGAGCAAAGCCATCCGAACAATCCTGAAACAAATAGAAAACTACAATGAGGGGGTGAATGAGGTGCAGAGCCGATGGATAGATGTCTCGATCCCGCTTTCCAACCGAGTGGTCCATTGGCCAGATGATCCTGAGATCTTGATCGAACGGATCTCCGATATCGAACGTGGCGACACGCATACACTTTCTCGGTGTTCTATGGGAACACATACGGGTACCCATGTAGATGCGCCTGCTCACTTTGTACGCGGTGGTGCTGGAGTCGACCACATGCCCGCTGAAGCGATGGTCGGTACTGCGCGGGTTATCGAAATACACCATGGGTCGTGTATCACGACTGAGGAGCTCTCCACTCGAGACATTCGGCCTGGCGACATACTTTTGTTCAAGACTGCTAATTCAGCACGATGCTGGTGGTCTGAGAAGTTCGATCCTGATTTTGTCTATCTATCTCCTGAGGCGGCCATATTCCTGGCTTCTTTGCACATCATGGTCGTGGGCATTGATTACCTGTCCATAGGAGGCTTTGGAACACAAGGATCAGAGGTCCATCGAATACTTCTGGAGGCGGGCATTTGGATCCTCGAAGGTCTGGATCTTTCGGGAGTGGAGGAGGGGACGTATGACTACATATGCATGCCTCTAAAGATTCTGGGTGCCGATGGCGCACCTGCGCGTGTCATGGTGCGAGCGCAACGACAGGGTCGTGACTGGTAAGACTATGACCAACCGCATCCCATGTTCCGTAGGGATAGAGAGGCCGCTCTATACGGCGAGGGGGTATCAGTCACTCTAACGAACGGGCATGATACGCACTTCACAATCCGGCGCACGCCTCTTCCATGGCACGCCACAGGACCTGCAATCCGTCGGCAACATCCCCACGGATATGCACGCGAAGTACCCTCCGGCCATACGTGCGCAAGATCTCGAGATCGCCGAGGGCCTGTGCACGCTTGAGCAGACCGAACGTGTATGACTTGCCCGGTACCGACATATCGGCAGCGTCATCAGCCGTTATCATAAGGAACACGCCCGTGTTGGGTCCGCCTTTGTGAAGTTGGCCTGTGGAATGGAGATATCGCGGTCCATATCCAAGCGTCGTTGCCACGCGGAGCGTATCCCTGATCTTGATGCGTACCTTCTGCAAGAGGTCCTCTGTTGTTGTTTCTTCGGTGAGATATGCAAGGAGCGCAAAGTAATCCCCTCTTTGCACCTGAGATAAGAAGGTGGTAAGGAGGGCTTCAAACGAACGCTCCCGGTGTTCGGTGTAGATCTCCAACGGACCATGTACGAATGCAGGCCGTTCTTTGGGTACATCCCCTTTTTCTTGCGCATGAGAAAGGAGCTGCTTGGTGGTGTCTTTTGCTTCCTGCACATTCGGTTGGTCGAACGGATTGATGTTGAGTAGCGACCCTGCAATGGCAGTGGCTACCTCCCACCGAAAGAACTCCTGACCAAGATCGATTAGCTCGTCAAGGAAGATGCTGATAACTGGATGGCCGGCTCTTGTGAGCTCTTGGAGGAGAGGTTCCATGGACCTGTCTGAATCGTCTTTGAACTGAATGCACACAAATGTCCGGTCCTGATCATAGACAGAAGGAGGTCCTGGAGGCTCTCCAACAACTGGGACAATACCTTTACCTTTTTTGCCGGTACTTTCTGCAAGGAGCTGCTCTAACCACATCCCAAAGACCTTGATTGATTCAGGCATAAAGAAGGTGAGCTTGTCCCTCCCAGCCAGTGTACACACTCCCAAGGCGATGCCGAGGGCGCATCCCGGGTTCTGGCTCAAAGCAGCGGTGGTTTGGCATGCATAGGCCATCCGCTGGGCACGAATGAGGAGTTCCTCAGTGTCGATTCCCACAAGTGCAGCAGGGAGAAGGCCAAAAAAAGAAAGGGCGGAGTAACGACCACCGATATCGTGAAAGTTGAGAATGATACGCCTGAATCCTCGTTCCGCGGCAATGCGAGCCAGGGGGGTACCTGGATCGGTGATTGCGATAAAATGCTCACCTGCCTTTGTGGGCCCTTTGATACGGGTAACTTGTTCGTAGAAATACTCAGCCAGTGCATCTGATTCTACTGTGGTCCCTGACTTGCTGGCCACAAGGAACAGTGTGTCTGTCAGGGATAGTGATTGTTCGAGTTTGAGAATCGATGCTGGGTCTGTGGTATCGAGTACCCTCAGTGGCACACCTGATGCTGACTGTGCGAAGATCTGCCCAAAGGCCATGGGCGCAAGCGTGCTCCCGCCCATACCTATATCCACTACCTTGCGAAATCCGAACCTTGTGATTTCGCTAGCGATATCACGGAGTAGCGTACGATATCCATACATCCTTTCGGGTGCATCGAGCCATCCCAAGGCGTTGCTGATCTGCGCCCTTTCCCCTGCATCTGTGCCCGATTCAGGTATCCAAAGGCAAGGGTCCTTTCTCCACAAGCGCAATGGCATCGTTTGGATTTCGGATGCGTGGAGTTGCTCTGTTACTGCATCGTTGAGACTTGCCGCATGGATCCTTTGTTGATTGATGGTTTCATAGCGTGCTGCGGTCAGATGTTCCTCGATCGTAGTGAGTACGAGATCATAAGGTCTTATGAACTTTTCTACTCCTTCGGCCTCTAGTTGTCGGGATACACGTTCGAGATCTATCCCGGCATCAGAAAGTTGTTGCAGAAGTATTGATGCGTTGGCTATGCCTTCTGTGAGGCGCAGCGCGGGGTCGCCATGATCCCGATATGCCGAAATGGTCTCTGGAGGCATTGTCGTTATGGTGTCCGGTCCGATGAGCGGTTCAATGTACATCACGTCGCTATATTCGGGATTCTTGGTGCTGGTACTTGCCCAGAGGAGACGTTGCGGCTGGGCACCATGCATGCGTAAAGCACGAAATCGATCGCTACTGAAGATGTCCTGGTACTTCTGGTAGGCAAGTCGTGCACATGCGATCGCTGCCTTTCCTTTGAGTGCAGCAGTGATGAGCCGTTTCTCTTGGTTGTCGTTGGCTAGCTCGTCGAGTATACGGTCGATCATCACATCAATGCGACTAAGAAAAAAACTCGCAACAGAGGTTATGGTATTCAGTGGCAAGCCATTGGTATGGCGTTGTTCGAGTCCATCCAGGTAGGCATACGCTGCCTCGCAGTACCGGGCCACGCTGAAAAGGAGCGTCACGTTGACGTTAATTCCTTCGGCAATCAGCGTCCGTATGGCGTGGATTCCCTCCATAGTGGCAGGCACCTTGATCATTACATTGGGACGATGTACCAGTTCCCAAAGGCGTCGTGCCTCTGCGATCGTCAAGAAGGCATCATACGCTAGATGCGGAGAAACCTCTATGCTTACGAGACCATCGGTGCCGTGCGTACGTTCGTAGACAGGGGTGAAAAGGTCAGCCGCACGCTGGATATCCTCTATGGTGAGCGCCTCGTATATTTCTTTTGCTGACTTTCCGATCAAAGAAAGGAACCGAAGCGAGGCCGAGTAGTCTCGACTGCCAGTAATGGCCTTCTCAAAAATAGCAGGGTTAGAGGTGAGACCTGAGATCCCGTCATGCTCGATCAGGTCTCTGAGTTCACCCGAACAGAGCATGCCCCGTTGGATGTAGTCTATCCAAACACTCTGTCCAAGGTTCTTCAGTCGCAGCAAGGGATGTTGTTTCATGCCTTCGCTCTCCTTGTGAAGTACCACCACTACTACAGATCTTTTTTAAGCTGAAGTGGGCATCGCAGTTTTTATCTCGTGCACCCATTTATATGATGATATATATGACGTGTACCACATGTACACCGATCTCTGCTAGTCTTCAAAGCAGATGTGTAAGGTGGTGACGATGCTTTTTGTTGAGACGTACGATCGGAATGGTAGTGTACAATAGCCACGTTCCGCATGCTGCTTTATAGTAATAGTAAAGGGAGGGGGAGGCACCTTACTACGGGCCGTCTACTGCCTCCAGAACATGCGAGAGGGATCGTAGCTCCGAAGCTTCGAGGTTACTTAAGGAGAGGAGTATTTGCCTATGCCGTTTGATCACACAGTGAGCAGGAGGGACCTTCTTCGGGCCTCTGCAGGGTTTTTGACCGTATCGTTGTTACCAGCTAGCGCACGATCTCAGCACGTGGAGGATACTCATGAAGAGCGAGGACCTATGGATAGACCATGCGAGCTTTCACAGCGAGTTCCTGGATGGGCCCCTTTGGTAACCACTCTTTGGGTCCAACACAGCAGCGAAGGAGCTGATTACGGTCTCTTTAAACGCATGGTAGAGGGTGCTACAGATTTTTCATGGCTTTCCAAAGGTGACCGGGTCCTTATTAAACTTGCCTTGAATTCCGGCAACTCATTTCCCGCAACTACCGACCCGTGGCTCCTATGCTCTACGATACGACTCCTCAAGGAAAAGGGCGCAGGAGAAGTTATCGTAGGCGATCAGGCTGGCGTACAGTACGTGCATTGGACAAGAACGAGTAAGAGAGGTTCGACGCGTGCGTTGAGCAGATCTGCAGGGCTCTTGAAAATTATTGAGAAAAATGGCGCGCTGCCCTGCTTCTTTGAGGAGCGGGGTTACGATGCCTACCTCCCTGTCTTCTTGCCTGAAGGTTCGCACTGGAACACTCCTATATGGATGACGTCAATCCTCGAGGATGTCGACCACGTGGTATACCTTCCCAGGGTCTCATCTCACGTCTTGGGCGACATCACGGCTGCCCTCAAGATTGCAGTAGGCTTTCTCAGGGAGGACAGCCGTCTAAGGTTCCACCAGGGGGGTGAGCACTTCTATGCCATGTACGAAGAGGTGAATATAGCGCCTCCTCTTGTGTCACGATTCCGGCTCGCGGTTGTTTCGGGAAGACGAGTGCTGTCTACTTTTGGACCAGACAATGGCCATGTGACCGCACCGGCATGCGGTCTTGTGGCAGCCTCAAACGATCTGGTGGCACTCGAACTTCTCTGCTATGCATGGCTCGTATGGAATCGTTGTGTGGCGACACCTGGCTACGCTCGTGCTACCACAGGCAATCTTACCCGAATGCGTTCAGCAATAAACCAGGGGTTTGTATGGTACGTATGGAGAAAAAGGCGCACCCAGACAACACCTGTCATTCCATTCTGGCAGGCCGGTAGCGTGTATGGTCATCCTTCGCTTATTAATGCGATGAAGCGCAAAGGCGGCAGGCCCGAGACGATACAGTGGCTGGATATGAATGCACATCATGGGACGAGTATAGCCGACGATCTTGAGAAGATCCTTGGAATAAAACGCATGGTGGCATGATGCTCCTCGCAGATGATGATAGAACGTTCTCTTCGATGCTGGTCTTCCTGTCGCTTCGTTTCGATTGACTACGAAGGTGCTCGGTAGTAGTCTTTCGCTGCCTCTTTGATTGGTTACGTGCTGGATATAGCCGTAAGAGGTGCCTCATGTGGAAGACAAGATTGTAAGAGGTTATCAACGTTATGAAGATCCCTCAACGAGGAATGCCTCGCCACGAAGTACTTTCAGTTATGCGTTCACTCAAGCAGCATGATGCGGACTGGAGAGGGGGTAAGCTGTGGAGCCTCGTGTACTTTGCCGATGAAGCACTTCTTGAGCTGGTCAAGGAGGCCTATATGCTGTTTTTTTCAGAGAGTGCCCTCAGCCCAGTAGCCTTTCCCAGTTTGCGGAAATTCGAGGCAGAGGTCGTTGCTATGACAGCCGACATGTTGGGGGCAGGCCCTGAGGCTGGAGGCACTATGACGTCAGGTGGAACAGAGAGCATACTATTGGCTGTAAAAGTAGCCAGGGATATTGCCAGAATAGAAAGACCTCGGATTTCTGCACCGGAGATGATCCTCCCAATAACAGCCCATCCTGCCTTTGAAAAAGCAGCCCATTATTTCAACGTAAAACCAATTCACGTGCCACTCGGTGATGATTTTAGGGCAGACCCGGAAGGTACTCGTGCGGCGGTTACGGACAATACCATTCTTATCGTCGGATCGGCCCCTGCATACCCCTTTGGTCTCATAGATCCTATTCCTGAGCTTGCGGCAATTGCCCTGGAACGAGGCATTCCGTTTCACGTTGACGCGTGCATAGGTGGCTTTTTGCTGCCGTGGCTCAAGGTACTAGGGTACGATATACCTCCGTTCGATTTCAGTGTTCCAGGCGTTACGTCGATCTCTGCAGATCTGCATAAGTATGGTTTTTCTGCAAAGGGTGCTTCTACTATCATCTACCGAACGAGCAGCATGCTGAGACACCAGTTTTTTGCATATTGCGATTGGCCCGGCGGGCTCTATGGCTCTCCGACCATGCTCGGGACAAGACCAGGAGGCGCGATTGCAGCTGCCTGGGCGACCATGAAGTATTTAGGCGCCGAAGGATATGTGCGGGTGGCGGCTGAGATCATGGAAACCGCAGAGAAGCTCAAGAAAGGGATTGCTACAATAGAAGGACTGAACATAATTGGCAATCCACCCATGAGTGTATTTGCGTTTACCTCGGACAAGATAGATGTCTATGCGTTGGCTGAGGAGATGGAGGCAAAAGGCTGGCACATCGACCGGCAACAGCTTCCTCCCAGTCTTCACCTTATGGTGACCCCTGCGCACGCAAGAATTGCCGATCGTTTTCTTGAGGATCTTCGTGCGTCAGTGGCAGTTGTCGATGGAGCCGGAGGGGGCACGATGTCGACTGTGGGAGCTGTTTACGGCATGCTCCGTTCGCTCGACGATCGTGGCCCTGCCAGGGAGCTTATCTTGGACTTTCTTGCCGGTATGCTCACGCTCGAGCAGTAGGCATCTGGAGCATTCTTGAAAGAGCTGCAACCTGCCGATAGCAAGGTCACTCCTGCAGCAGGATACGTGCAGGGTGGATTCAGGGCACATGTGATCCTGCTGGTCCTTTTTCTCATTTACATGTCTGATTACTCGGTGAGATATGTCGTTCCTAGCATGCTGGGTTTTATCAAACAGGATTGGGGCATCAGCGACGCCCAGGCTGGCTGGCTGGTAAGCATCGTCATATTGTTTATCACTGTGTGCACCATTCCCTCCTCCTTGCTCATCGATCGCTGGAGCAGGCGAAAAATGGTTTCAGTAATGGTGTTTCTTTGGAGCCTCGCCACCTTGGCCTGTGCCTACACAAAGAATTACACTCAACTGCTTATTGCCCGAGCATGCATTGGTATCGGCGAAGCAGGATATGCGCCTGGCGGCACAGCCATGCTCGCTGCAGCCTATCCTGAGGAGACGCGAGCAAGAGTCATGGGCATATGGAACATTGCAATACCACTGGGGGTGGCGGTTGCGCTCTGGTCTGGTGGGTACCTTGCACAGTATGGTCAATGGCAGCACGCGTTCATTGTAATAGGTCTGCCAGGGATTGCCCTTGCAGTAGCAGCGTGGTTTTTGCCCGACTACAGGTCGGTGAAGCATGCGGAACAGCGATCTGGGAGTGGTCGTTCAAGAGGAATCCTTGCCACATCGATTGAGCTTTTGAAGGTGCGTTCGCTGCTTATGGTGTACCTGGGATTTGCCATGAATGTTTCAGTAACCACTGCCCTTATGACGTGGCTTCCGTCGTACTTCGAGCGAACCGGACGAGTGGCGCCTGGTAGTGGAGGGGAGTACGTAATTCCTATCTTTGGGCTCGTGCTGGTAGGAGCACCCTTAGGAGGTTTTGTGGCGGACACCTGGTACAGGCGTCGTAAGGATGCCAGGCTTCTGGTGCCTGCGATATCATCGTTGGGGGCAACAATACTGCTGGCTATTGCACTGAGCAGTCCTGGGACCAAGATGCAATTTCCTTTACTCATGTGCTTTGGGATCCTTGCAGCCTGTTATGTAGCGCCTGCAGCGTCGGCAACGCAGGACCTGGTACATCCAGGACGCAGGGCCTTGAGCTATGGGATGTGCGTAATTATCCAGCATTTGTGCGGCGATATTTGGTCTCCGTGGCTTGTAGGTGCATTGAGCGACCGGTTCGGTCTTTCAAGGGCCTTGCTCACCGTGCCGCTGTTTGGTGCCTTGGCCTCGTGGTTTTTTTTCGCGGCAAGCAGATCGTACTGTCGAGATCTGTCCCAAGTAGAAAAGGTCGTCCTTGTGCACGAAGATCAGTGACAATCACAATGCCCTCACTGCTGCCGTGGCTTTTGTTATCATGAATACGTGTACACGAAGTTTCGGTCTTGGATCCTGCCAAAAAGGATTCTGGGCGCAAGCCCCCAGTACTCCCCCTTGGTAAGTTCAAACCACGGCAGACAGTGTTCGCATGAGGTACGATAGAAGGTCTGGATATACCCTCCTGAGTGCACGCGGTAGTACGCAAAGCCTCCGGGATACTCTTTGGTTGAGGGTGTCTCCACAAATGGGAGCATTCCTGTCATAGGATCGGCGGTCACACAGGCTCGGTGGCTATGGCCTGAGAAGACACCCACAACATTGCCATGGCGTGCAATAAGCTCCACAAGGCGTAATCGTTCTGAGGGCACCAGTGACCAGAATCGAGCAGCATCAGTTACAGGATGGTGGAGGAAGATAAAGACCTTGTGGCGAGGGAAAGAAGCCAGCACATCGGCAAGCCATTGGAGCTGTTGGTCGTCGATATGAGGAAGCCCAGTATGCGGCTCTACCGAATCGAGCAGGATGAATACATGCTCCATGTAGGTAAAGAATCGGTACGTCGATTCGAGCGCAAAGGTTTCCTTGAAATAATCATCACCCCGTTCGGTTGGCCGATCATGATTTCCACGAATCACATGGTAAGACATGTGCAGCGAATCAAAGATTGCCTTTGCAGTCACGAATTCTTGCTTTTGGAATTCTGAACTTACATCACCTTTGTGGATCACGAACGCAGGGCCAATCTCATTGATTGCTGCACATGCTGCCTCATTGGTGAATCGCCAATATGGATGCTCAGGCCACGGTGAGGCAAAACCGTCTCCCAGGCATTTTCCAGCGATACAGATCAGGCCTGCAATCTCCTCGCCTACATGGGTATCGTTTATTGTGGCAAAATCAAAGAGAAATTCTCCCGGAGGTCGTGGAAGGGTTCTAAAGACCCCGGGTGAGCGCTCTGTGACAGGAGCGAACATATCTCCGCTGCGCAGTCTGTACGTGTAGATGGTGTCAGGGACAAGGCCACCTATCACTGCATAATGATATCGTGTGGGCACACCCGAGACATCCAGGATCTCTTCATGCGATTGCGTTTCAAAGTGAATGAACGAGTTGCTCCGCGCATCAGTGACCCATGTGAATACTGCCTCTTGTTCGCTCACAGTGACGAGTTCAGGTTCGCTCACACGAGTAACCGGCTCGTATGCATATCCTTGATGAGGTCGTGCCGATGCCTTGTCCTTGTCGCATGAGCAGAAAATCCACGGGGAAAAGGCCATTGGGCCTAGTGCAGCAAGGAATTTCCTACGAGTAATACCAGCCATGCCATATCCTTACGACTAGCCTTGTCTGGTTATTGCTTTGTTTCCAGTCATGCCGATCTAATTACTACCTGGTAACGCTCTAGCTACTGGTGAACGTATAAAGCGGGGGAATGGCGGGCCTCCTCAAATGCAGCTTTACGTCTAAATTGACACACAAAACCTTCTTTTCTTATACTGCCGGCCTACTCAGAAGTCAGTCTAGTTTGGATCATTCAACAGAGTCAATCTGGAAGCGTATCCGAGCTCATTGAGCTGGTGGGTGGAATCGAGAACAAGAGAGGACAAAGGACGATGACCTGCATGCCAGGCCTTGATACTGCGTTTTCTTGTGGGATGATTCCTGCGACCTGGGTAGCAGGTCTTGCTGTGGCAGTGGGTCAGAGGAGTACTTCGGGGACACGCCTTTGAGCATACCAATTGTCAGCACTGACCAGTGGTGCTCGCGAGATATAGTGTTCGCAATCCCGCCTATTCCCAAAGACTGCCGAAGGACCCCTGCCATTGTGCACGTTCTTTTGTGCTGTATCGTCCTGGCAGGCTGTTCAGAAGCGGCACATCAGCCACCATATGCAGAAATCGTGGAGTTGCGTGGTAGTGCTTACGAGCGAGGATTTCAGCATGGAAGGATCCTTGAGACCAAGATTCGTGAACTCTATACACAACTTCTCACCTCCTCACTGCTTCCCTGGCTCAACAGGGAAAAACCCGTCCTGCAAAGTGTGCTCGTTGAATATCAGGATCCCTCGTATGCGGGAAGCCAGTTTTCCTACAAGGTACTACTCGAGAGTGGCCTACACCTGCTTAAGGATCTTCCCCAACCATACATCGAGGAACTGCAAGGACTTGCCGACGGATCAGGCATCCCGTTCGAGCAAATCGTCTTACTCAACACGTTTGTGGACACAATGTTGAGTATGCGTGCCATCTCATTCATTATCCAGAACCTCCAGGCGCCCCATATCCAGAGCATTGAATTTCTCGGTGAAGTCGAATTGGATGGCAAGGACAACAACGGCAATGGAGTGATAGACGAGCCTGCAGAGGGTCTAGTTGCACCGTACAATCCGTCCCATCACGCTGTGCTGGTTGAGGTCCCTTTAGATACGACGATACGAATTGTGCTTAAGGATCCTGATGGACCGGATCCAAATTCAATACGCATTCAAATGGATGAAGCGGTCTACCGTTCAGGTCACAGTAATATAAGAACAGTGAAAGGAGGAAAACGAGGAGAACTGTTGGACGTAATGTTTACGCCTCCTGAAGGCCTTCCAGCGGCCAGCCTTGTCTCTATGACGATTTCAGCAGGCGATCTGGTCCTTGTCACCGATCCTCCCCCCGCTCATGCCCATATGATGCGAGACGAACGAATTGTCTTTACCACAAAGGGGTATGGCAAGCTGCCTCATGAAGTTCCCAACAAAGGAGCTCCTGACAATAGATACCAACCTCCCTCAATAGGTTTTGCAGTACGGAACTCTGCAACGGCTGACAGCAGGATCCTTGTAGCGCACCATTTTGCCTTACTCGATTCCAACACCTCCCACAAGCATACGATACTTTTTGTGCACAAGCCTGAGGAAGGGAGTCCCCATGTAGTGCTTGGCTGGTCAGGGGTTATCTGGGGATTTTCAGGTACCAATCAGGACGGACTTGTCTACATCACTAACCTCTCTGACACCCTTGACAACCCATTGGTAAGTGAGTTTCTCAAGAACCTTACCCATGCCAAGCTGCTCAGTAGCGGGATACCGGGTGGTATCCTCGGCCGTGAAATGCTCACCCATACCCACACTGTACACCAGGCAATCGAGTATCTTTCACGGCAAAAGAAGACCTACGGGTGGAATATCGTCCTGGCAGACCCGAGTGGTGCGATGGTCGCAGTGGAGTGTGACGCAAATATTCAGAACAACAGAGACAAGGGATTTTTTGTGTATACCCCTGATCCGGGTGACCCTGGTAACCTCGACCCATGGGGACGACCTTGGGCAAGTGTAGGACCTGATGATCTTAGGATCGCCTCCCACTATCAACGCAACACCGAGGATTTTGAATTGAGGATCTTTGGCCATAGATTTATTCCACCGCAGCGATATTGGACAAGTTTCTATTATAGATCCCTTAGGGCATTCTATATTCTTGGCGAACGGATCGCAGCACAATATGGCCACATGGATGTGCCCTCGGCGATCGATATTCTCAGAACGCCTGATCTTGTGGATCACCGTGACAGCATGAATGCTGCACTATATGATCTTCGCGAGCGGATCCTATACTATGCCATGGGACAGGTACCCGCCACTGACGGCCCCTTTGTTCCTTTCGATATTCGCGCTGCGCTAGGTGAGGGCAGATGAGGATCACAGCGAAGCTTTTCATGATCGCCCTCGTGCTGTACGGATGCACCGTTGCCCAGGATGTCGCCCTTGCCGTAGGCTTCACCGAAACAGCGCCTCAGGGAGTCTTTCTGTTTGAGGAGACATACAATCTGGCTACGCTCAAGCACAGATACGACAACAATGGCAATCTTGTCCCACTTATCGATAAGATCGAACGCTACGAACCTGGTGGTAGCAAGCAGGGAGATATCATTCCGAGCGTAAATGTCCGTTATGAAATCCTTGCCAATGTAGTCCAGTACGGCCTCATGGAGAACCTTACATTGGCGGTTGGTATACCAGTGGTTATTGCCAATACCGTAACACCGCACCTTGGCTGGGAAGTGGGTGACTATCAATGGACGTTAGGACGTCCCTACAGCGATCAGGATTTCTGGCAATGGGCACAGAGTATGGGACAGCCCAAGCCCGGGGACTGGTCAGGAAATCAAGGAGCACTGTGCGATGTCATTGTAGGGATGCGCTTTCGATTCAGCGATTATCTTACGTGGTTCGATCGACATGGCCTGGCTAGCGCAATCACTCTGATGGGAGCACTTCCTACGGGAAAGGTCGCTGATCCTGAAGAGATCGTTGCAGCAGGGACGACCTCCTGGGATCTTCATTTTCAGGGAGATCTCTGTGTGCATCTGGCTGTAGATAAATTCGTTCCGAGCCGTCACGACAGTAGACTCACACTGGGTCTCGACCTCTTTTATCAAGCAATGCTTCCCCACGAGTACGAAACACCAAGGGGCGAGAAACATCCCCTGCTCTTGAATTATCAGCCGTATGTAGGTGATACGTACGTTATCGACGGCGGTGATTTTTTGGGAGCCTCCTTCCAGATAGATGTGGTCCCATGGAAAGGGCCTTTCAGGGGCACCTGGATTACTAAGGGCAACAGGGAACAGGCAGAGCGGCTGCCACCCCTCCTGACGCTTACCTTCCGTTACACCTATACGCATCTTGGTCAGTCTGACTGGCAGTCGAAGTCGGCAGATTGGGATTGGCAACGGGAGAAGGACTGGCGACCTGGCTACAAAAACATCGTATACGGCAGGCTGTTGCTGAGTCTGCTCCGCATCGGTATTCCATTACAGCCGTATGTTGCCTACAGGGATCTTAGTCTTATCCCGGGCAAGAATTGCCGGGCGACAAGGGTAGTGGCGCTCGGCCTGAGCATTCCAGCCAAGTTCTGGTAGCCAGATACCTTCGGACGTATATAGTAACCAGTTTAGTAGCCTGCAGATTTCGTGAGCCGTTCAACTTCTACCTAACTGGGGGGTGCTGCAACAAGGAACATCGTCATGGTAGCTCGGTCTCTTGGCTTGACCATGTGGTACGCTATCCTCTCTGCCATAAGTGTAAGCCTCGGTAAGGGACTCCAGAAGTACGGAGTTGAAGTGCTTTTTAGGCCGCGCGACCTGTGTAGTGGGAAAAACCCCTTCAAATTGTTCGTGTGGTGCCTTGGAACCGCAGGGATCGTCATCTCTCCATTCTTAGTTTTTGCTGCGTGTGCCTACGGTCCAGTGACCATTGTTGCCGCATGTTCAGGCACAGGATTAGTGGCACTGGCACTATTCAGTGTTGTTGTCCTCAAGGAACCGATCGGCAGCGGCGAATACCTCGGCATCGGAGCGATCATTATAGGAACTGCATTGGCAGGGTATTTTGAGAAGTGGGAACGGGTGGCGAATTTCACTCTGCACAATCCTTTTGGAAAACAGATACATGTGGTCAACATGACGATAGTGAGTCTTGCAATAGTTGTGCTCTCGATATGCGCAGCCGCATACGCTGTACGGCATATGGATCGATTCTTTGGTGTCGTGTTCGGAAGTATCTCTGGTTTTTGCGGAGGGCTTTCGGTGTTCTTCCAGAAGGCCGCGATGATCCGGTGCAACTGCGAGAATATCTTCGGAGATATCCCTGCAGTGGTGAGAAATCCGTTTTTTTATCTTTTCGCCCTTACCGGTATCGCTGACTTTGTGGTTACTCAGTATGCGCTCAAGAAGTCAAAGGCAGTCACTGTTGTGCCCTGTTACCAATCTTTCTATATTGCTGTACCGATCGTAGGCGGTATTGCAGCCTACTATGAGAGTATTAACGTGATACAGATAGGCGGTATGCTCCTTTTGTTGTCGGGGGTCATTCTTCTGTCGACCCACCTTGCAAAAGAGTAGCATTGAAGAGTTCTGAACTTATCGAGTAGAGGTGCAGAGACCCAAAAAAGCGTTGCTTGTACTGCTAAGCAAAAAAAAAAACAAGGTCAGGCTTTTGCGGCCCGACCTTGTGTCTAGCACCAGATTTGGTGAGGATAGCAAAATTTCTCCTACCTACCACGATACCTCTTCTTCATTCCAACCAGGTAGGCCACTGGCACAAGGTAGAGGAGGAGTCCTGCCATGTGGCTGCCTACGCTGTCACCAGGAATGACGGCGCACTGTGGAGGAGGCTGATAGTTGCGTATAGCGCTATCATAAAGATTGAAAAGTGGCCCATGGTCTTGCAGGACAAACGAATTAAAGAGCATGCTCATGACCGATGCAATGCCAGGGCTCAGCCATCCTAGTAACCAATCTTCCCACTCAGGGGGCAGTATGCCGGCCGATATCTGGACGTTGAGGAAATAGGCGTCGCTGCTTGCCCAGTAAAGATAGATCTTATTGTCAGCTGTGTTTCTAAAGGCCCGTGCGCGGACCGAAAGCTTATTGGGGCCAGAGCTAAAGTCCCCTGAGGTAAGCGGTACATCGATATCGATAAGTCCGAGCAAGCAGTTGATGTCGAGCGAGCTCACTGTGTTCAGATTGGCACGGTTGGTCTTGATCATAAAGTTTATCACCCAATCGCCACCCCCTAGATCTTCCCAAAACACCATGAAGGTCTGATTGGGTGGAAGGTGAATCTCACCATCTGCTATACCTACGCAGAGCGAAAAGCTGCTGCATATCCAGCCGAGCCCCAAAAGATCTGCCAAGTCGAGGCAGATAGGATTGATGTTGGAAATGGGGATGATGCCGTGCATGGTGTTCATGAGTAACCAGTTGATCGAGCCCTGAAGCCCTGAAACGTCGAGATCCGATGGGCCGAGTCGGTTCAAACCCGCCTGGCTCTTGCCTACGAGGGGACTCGCGGCCAGTACCAGCACCAAGAAGACTGCTGTTGTGACTCTTCTTATCTTCATTGCCTACCACCCTCCTTTCTGCAATTCCTCATTGCATCACTACATGTCTATCCACATTCATCATATAGCAGCTTTTCAGAAATGCAAGCTTTTTTTACTTCTAAAAAACAACATCGCTGAAAGAGCAATTTATGTGCCAAGATCGCTTAGGACCTATCCGATAGGAAGTTCAGAACAGCGACTCCCATGGAACACGAACATTCTCAAGGAGATGACCGGGCTTAGGATGTGACGCATGTAAAAGGTAACATTGTCCATAATATCCGTTTTTCTAGCTTCTCTACGGCAATATTTTACACTAATTGGTAAAAACCTTTCGCTCAGGGGAGACCTGCTCTGCCAACATATGCCGCCTTTGTCCGAGTCCTTACCGAGTAACGTGAGCCGCCGCACTCACACAAAGGAAACCAATGGCCATCAGCTGCCCTCATCCGCTGCTTCAATCTGGATCTGTTGCACCACGGTGCACGATGACATAGGATTTTTCCTTTGTATCGTCGCTTATGGATCAGGTAGTATATTGAGCCACGACAAAGGCCCTCATGGAACTTCATACACCTTCAGGCCGCTGGCAACTCGGGTTTTGCCTGTCGCTCATTTCCACACTCATGTGGGGGATACTCCCTATCGCCCTCAAGGCCTTACTTGAGCATATAGACCCATTTTCCATTACGTGGGCTCGGCTGACCTTTTCTGCACTTTTGCTCGGCTGCTACCTTGCAGTGTCTGGAAGGCTGCCACGGCTAGCGTCCCACAGCAAAGCGACGTATGTGTTACTCTTCCTTGTTGTAGCAGGTCTTGCCGGAAACTACATATGTTTCATACTCGGGCTTGCCCACCTTTCCGCCACTACTGCACAGGTGCTTATTCAGCTTGCACCAATTCTGGCTACGTTGGGGGCGCTTTATTTTTTTAAGGAACGCTTCAGCGCAGTGCAGTGGTGCGGTTTCTTTTCTGTTGGCATAGGCATGGTACTGTTTTTTCATCAGAGGTTGCCAGGGGTCTTCCTTCCATGGGGAGAGTATGCGGTCGGCATAGTGTGTATTGTCCTTGCGGCGCTCACGTGGGCTGTCTATGCCCTGAGTCAGAAGCAACTGCTCAATGTGTTTTCATCGTCATCGATTCTTCTTGTTGTATATGCAGCAAGCTCGTGTCTCTTTCTGCCTACGGTTGACCCTTCGGCGCTTCTTAAAGGTACTATGACCGATATCTTGCTGCTTCTGTTTTGTGGCCTAAATACCCTTATCGCGTATGGCTGTTTTTCAGAAGCGTTGGTTCATTGGGAGGCCTCACGGGTTACTGCAGTTGCAGCCCTCACCCCTATCATCACCCTTTTGGTGGAACGATTGAGTTCGATACTATGGCCATCGCTTATTAGTTCAGAGACATTGACAGCTACCTCGACCTTCGGCGCATTTCTCGTTGTTGGTGGTTCAATCAGTATTGCGCTAGGTCGCTCGGGTGAAACCTCCTGATGAGATGAGACCGCAGGACCACGCTAGGCATTCCGACAATTGGTTGTCACTACGCCGAAGCTGAGCCAGGGCTGTGCAATGAACAGGTGTGAGCAGCATGAGACGTTTAAAGACAACCTATTCCATACATGATAAACTGAACTAATCGGGTGTGACCGCAAGATGTGTAAGATGTACAGTAATCTAACTGAGCGGCACCAATCTTGATGTCGGTAAGGATATAGAACAAATGGAGACTCAGGTGCTCATCATTGGGGGTGGAATTACAGGCACTGGCCTTGCTCGGGATCTTGCCTTGCGAGGGGTTTCCTCTATTGTCGTAGAAAGGGCTGACATCAATGCAGGTGCTTCTGGGGCTAACCACGGGCTCCTCCATAGTGGTGCCCGATACGTAGCCAATGACCCCTTAGCTGCCAGGGAGTGTTGGGAAGAAGGTACCATTTTAAGAACGGTAGGGGCCCACTGTATCGAGGCCACAGGAGGCCTGTTTGTGGCTGTTGAGGGTGACGACGAGCGATATGTTGCAGACTTTCCCCTCATGTGCAGCAGGTGTGGTATTCCGGTTACTGAAGTAGATGTAAAAGAGGCACTCGAGCTCGAGCCTGCCCTTTCGAAGACGCTCATAGCAGCTTACAAGGTTGAGGACGCTACGATAGACCCATTCAAACTTGCTCTTGAAAACGTATGGCAGGCACAGGAGTTGGGTGCGACGCTCCTCAGAAACACCAACGTAGTTGGTTTTACTGTTGACCACAATCGGATCGTTTCAGTCAGGACACAGGATACAAGGACCGGAGAGGAACGCCATATTCGAGCACTTCAGGTGGTCAATGCAGCTGGTGCGTGGGCTGCGGAAGTTGCGGCCCTCGCAGGTGTGAAGATTGATATGGTCTACGCCAAAGGCACGTTAGTTGTGACCCTGAGCCGTATGACCAGACATGTCATCAACAGACTCAGACCGCCATCGAACGCCGATATCCTTGTTCCTGGAGGTACGGTTTCCTTGCTCGGCACCACTTCGGTCAAAATCGATTCCTTGCATGATGTCTATCCTACGGTCGAAGAAGTCGATCTGATCATCAATGAAGAGTCTGCGATGGTGCCAGGGCTTGCCACAGCTCGATACGTTCGCGCATATGCAGGGGTACGACCGCTCCTGGGCTCTCAGAGCGATGGAGATGCCCGTTCGCTGAGCCGCGGTTTTGCATTGATTGACCACGAAAGGGACGGCATTGAGAATTTTGCTACCATTACCGGCGGCAAATTCACTACGTATCGCCTGATGGCTGAAAAGGCAGCTGACCTCGTATGCCGGAGGTTAGGCGTTACTGCCCCTTGTCTGACAAGGACACAGCCACTCCCCTCTTCGGCAGAGTGCAGATGGACTGAAACAGGAAGAGGACCACAAGAGTGGATAGAGAAACATACCCCTGGCGATGTCCTTCTTTGTGAATGCGAGATGGTTCCAGAGGGTGCAGTGGATACAGTGGTGTCTGCCCTCCTGAAACGAGGTGATAGACCAGACCTCGTCTCCATAGGATTGCGAAGCAGAATAGGGAAGGGACCTTGTCAGGGGACCTTCTGCAGCATGAAGATCGCTGGTCATTTATATGATCGAGGGGTCCTGCAAGGGACTGAGGGGATAAGCAGTATAGGAGAGTTTCTTCGAGAACGATGGCGAGGACAGCACGCCATACTTTGGGGGACACAGCTCATCCAGGCAGAACTCCAAGAGGCATTGCATTGTGGATTGTGTTGCCAGGAACTCTTTAGCCGTTCCGGATGAGATATAGACGGCACACTAATGCAGCCACGTGATCATTACGAGTGTGAGCTCGCAGTAATCGGTGCAGGCGTAGCAGGTATGGCTGCATCGCTTTTTGCCTCTAACAGAGGGCTCTGCGTGGCCCAGGTTGGAGGTACGGGGGGCATACTGTTTGCGAGTGGATACGTGGACCTGTGTGCTGTCTATCCTGTTGAGGAGCGAAGGATGTGGTCTGACCCATGGAAAGCCATTGAACATCTCAGGGATACGTTTTCATCTCATCCGTACGTCAAGATACCTTTACCTGATATCCGTACGTCGCTGGACGAATACCTTGCTTTCATGACATCTGCAGGTATCCCATACGTGAACATCAATGAAGAAAACATCGAACTGCTCACCCCCGTTGGTACCACGAAGCAGACCTACCGGGTTCCAAACACGATGTGGAATGCAGTCCCCTCGCTGAATAAGCAGAGGCCCTGTCTTATCGTTGATTTTCATGGATTCAAGGAATTTAACGCCTCCCTGTGTGCAGGTACCTTGAAGCGCAGGTGGCCCGTGGTCCGAGCTGAGCGAATACGTTTCCCCGGAACCGATCATATGGCTAGGATATTCTCTCGACACATGGCCCTGAACCTTGAAAGGCCCGAGACCCTTGAGGCACTGGCAGAACGAATCAGACCCCTCGTTCGCCAGGGTGAGGTGGTAGGGGTTCCTGCAGTACTCGGCATACACCGTAGTCCTCATGTGGTGGCTTCGTTACAGGAACTCATCGGAACCGAGGTCTTCGAGATTCCGACACTTCCTGCGTCGGTACCTGGTTTTAGGCTCAAGGAGGCATTCGAGCAGCACCTGGCAAAAAAGGGCATCAAGACGTTTTACCAGTCAAGGGTCATTCACGTTGAGTCAGCATCACATGGCCGGTTTGTCCTGCACCTGGGAAATGATGGAAGCCGAACAAGGACCATCACAGCCCAAGGTGTAATCCTCGCTACGGGTAGATTTTTCGGTAGGGGGCTTTACGCAGACCGGTCGTGTATACGGGAGGCCATTTTCGACCTGCCTGTGTGGCAGCCTTCTCACAGAAGCTACTGGCACTGGAGAGATCCCCTGGATCCTCGGGGCCACGAAATCAATCAAGCAGGTCTTGAGGTAGACGAGGTGTTCAGGCCGGTTGATGCTTCTCGTCGTCCTGTATTCCCATTGCTGTTTGCTGTAGGGTCCATTTTGGCGCACCAGGACTGGATGCGGATGAAATGTGGCTCAGGAGTTGCCATTGCCTCGGCGTATGCAGCGGTAAAGGCATTTTGTACGCTCCGCGGCTAGAGGAGACTGTCCTGTGATATTCACCATTGCCTTCTATGTTGCAATGGCACTATGCATGCTTGGCACCCTGTTTGCCGTTTGGCGCTGGTTTAGAATGCCTGTCGGTCCAGAAGCAAAGGGCCTTTCCACTAGAGAGAGAATCACTGCTTATCTGAACGCATGGCAACACACTCTGTGCAGTCGGAGAATTGTCGCTTTGGCCTGGACGTTTGTTGTAGAGATTCTCTTTCAGTGGAGCATCCTCAAGACACACGTGCTGCGATGGTGTATGCACATGGCCCTTTTCTGGGGGTTCCTTGGATTGCTCTTCATGCATGCACTGGACAGATACATCACGTCCTCTCTGTTCAGTAATTATGCGTCTACTGTGAACCCCTTTCTTTTTCTTAGAAATCTCTTCGGATCCATGGTTGTCTTGGGTCTCGTCATCGCCTGTGTGCGCAGGGCGAGGTCAGCAAATCAGCACCTCTTTACCAACGCCTCTGACAGATACGCCATTATTATCCTGGGCGCTATTGTGCTTTCAGGGTTTGCCCTTGAGGCAACAAAAATCGTCTCTTCTGCGGCATTCGACAGAATGGTAGAGGAATATTCAACCATTTCAGAACCTGAAGAGATCCTGCAGCTGCAAACCTACTGGGCTCAAGAGTTCGGTGTGGTTTTTCCCGATCTGGGAAGGTCGAGAGCACCTGACGTACTCGAACGAGGCCGTACATTGCACAATGATTACTGCGCATCATGCCATTCTCGGCCTCATGCTGCATTTGGTTCTTACGCCCTCTCGATGATCATACGGCCAGTTGCCACGGTGTTGACCAGACATCATGCTGAGAAATGGTTATGGTATGTCCATTTTCTGTCGTGCTTTATAGGTCTTGCGTACCTTCCCTTTGGCAAGATGATCCATCTTTTTACCAGTCCTCTAAGTCTTTTTGGTCGTGTGCTGGTAACCCGATCTTCTCTTGAACCGGCGCTTCGAGTGACGAAGCGGGCAGGTTCTTTGTATGCGTGTACGCACTGCGGGGTGTGCAGTGCGCACTGCTCAGTGGCACCTGTCTTTTCTGTAACTCGCAATAGAAACATACTGCCATCCGAAAAACTTATATCGATGAGAAATGTCGCCTCAGGTAGAATTGTCGACGTAGAGACGCTACACTCAATTTCAGAAGGCAATCTCGCCTGTACGGATTGCTATCGTTGTACGAAGGTGTGCCCTGTTGGCATCGATCTCCACGACCTGTGGGTGAGCACGAGAGAGGAGTTTGCCCAAAAAGGATATGTCGGCCCTCATGTGTGGATAAGGAGGGCAAGTGTGGCCCAGTGGGCAGCAGTGAGCAGGGCTGAAAGGATTGTTCCTCCTTCGGTGGTGTTACCTGTTGATACCTACCCGCTTCTTTCGGATAAGAATGAATCGTTCTCAGCATGTATCCAGTGTCAAACCTGCACCAACGTATGCCCTGTGGTTGCTCATTTCAACGAGTCGGGAGAGGACCCGGGGCTCACCCCACAGCAGGTTATGAATCTGTTGCGACTAGGTCTGCGACACCTCGCCCTGGGTTCGCGGATGGTGTGGGACTGCGTGACGTGCTACTTGTGCCAGGAGCACTGTCCTGAAGGTATCCGCGTGGGGGATGTATTCTACGAGTTGAAAAACATTGCTTATCATACATTGAGCCCTTATCAGCACCAGATGGAACAAGGCAGGAAGGTCAATACACGTCGTAGTGAACACGAGCTGGATGAGGAATAGCCTTCAATGAGGCGATATGCATTTTTCCCGGGCTGTAAGATTCCCTATTTTCTCGACCAGTACGGGACATCATGTAGAAGGGTACTCAAGGCCCTCGACGTGCCAGTCATGGATGTGGAGTTCAATTGCTGTGGGTATCCGATACGAACGATAAGCTTCGAGGCATTTATCCTTTCTGCAGCACGAAATATCGCAAAGGCAGAGAAATTGGGTGCAGACATACTTACGCCCTGCAAGTGTTGTTTCGGTACCCTTACGCATGCAGATCACTGGTTAAGGTGCGACGATGGGGTACGGCGAGCGATCAATGGGGTCTTGCGTCGCGAGGGTCTTGAGTGGCAGGGGACAGTGGAAATCGTTCATGTACTCCAGGTGTTTGCAAAAGAGATCGGAGTGGAGAGATTACGAACATATGTTACGCGGCCTTGCGAAGGGCTTAGGATCGCGGTCCATTATGGATGTCATGCATTGCGACCCGGCAATGTGGCGAGATTCGATAATCCCCTAGCGCCCACGCTGTTTGAGGAGCTTGTCGCTGTAACAGGTGCAACACCAGTAGAGTGGTCCAAGAGGCTTGAATGCTGTGGTCACCCGCTGTGGGAGAAAAACAATAGCCTTTCTCAGGCAATCATGGAAACAAAACTGTCTGATGCGAGACGGGCAGGTGCTGATTGTATGTGTACAGCCTGCACGTACTGCCAGATCCAGTTTGATGCTGTCCAGGAGGGCCTCTGGCGGCAGGCACAGGGTGATGGCACACCCATGCTTCCTTCTATTCTATATACGCAACTTTTGGGTTGGACCATGGGCATCGAAGAGAAGGCTTTGGGGTTGAGAAAAAACAAGGTTGACACACGTGGCATTCTTCTGAGGTATACTACATGATCGATTATGCGCTACACAAATGGTATGTGGGGCTGTCGCTCGGGGGCACCCTCTGCGAAGGAACCAGGCAAGAAGGGGGTGTCGGATCGTTGGAGAGAAGCACGACGTAGTGAAAAAAGAATAGACCTGTAATCGCACTTCGAATACGAACACGTTTGGTTCTGTCAAGCTCGTGACGGACACGAAATCCACGACGGTGGGTTGTGCTTTTTGTACAGTGTCACTATGCTCGACTTAGCGTGAACAATTGAGTATAGTGACCGTGTGGAAGTGGTGCAGTCGGCATTACAGGTATGCGTTTAGGCTCGTTGAGAGGGTTTGATGAGAAATCAGCACTCTCGCAGCAGGTAGGAGAAACGCCATGAATCGTCTGCCTGCCGGTTTGATTAACGTACCAGTTCAGGTACTGTGTTTTTCCGCTTCCAGCCCTCTTATACGAAAGGGAAGGATGACGTGCCGGGACAAGGACCAGTGCGAGATACGGCTCGACCGACGTGAAACTGCATTTGAGAAAGGCATGCGCGTCATTGTGGATGGTGGCAAAGATCCTCCTTTCCGTCTAAAGGGTGTGATTACAGCAGTCGAAGGTTCCCGTCTGGTCGCAGATATCGAGCGTATAGTTGAACCTGACAAACGATCGTTTCCCCGGGTATGCGGTGGGGTTCATGTACGATACCGGGTAGTAAAGGCAGACCATGATGCCTCTCGTATCGATGCCTGGATCCGAGGCGACGACACAGTATCAAATGAGGGTGAGTGGTGGGAACCGGATCCATTCATGAATTTTAGCGGTTCAGGATTGAAGTTCGAAGATACGCTTCACTGTGAGGTCGGCGATGTGCTTCTTATGAGGTTGCGTGTGGGTTCCTCTCCTCTCGAATGGCGTGTCACTGGCCACGTAGTGAGGATTGAGCCGCTTGAGCGTGATGACATCGGCCCGAGCGACGATGATCGACAGATACGTGGTCCGACCCACTACATCGCTGTCCACTATGACTACATACCCGAAGAAGCTCGAGAGGCCCTTGCCGCATTTACCTTGAAGATTCAGAATGCCTTGCTCGGCATCTGACACATCCGAGGGCTTTGTCCTATTGATGACGATAGTGCGACTGTTTCCGAGAACCGATGGGTCATCGATCGTTGCAACGTCAAGCGAGCTAAAGCGTCATGCCTCTATTACTGCGGGTATGATGCCAACCCTTTTGCTGGTGGGGTTGGCCATCCTTGCATGTAGCAGCGGAGATCACCTCGCACGTACTCAGCCTGATACTACGTCGCAGTTTTTCTTTGCTGTCATATCAGATACGCACATCGCGACCAAAGCCGATGAACCCCAGAATGAGGTCTTCCTCTACACCGCCGAGGTAGTGAATCAGCATACGCCATCTATTGATTTTGTGGTATGCACGGGCGATCTGGTGGAGCGTCTTCCTTCTGATGATCCCGAGTACTACAGGACCCACCATGATACTGCACTGGACGAGTTCATCCGTCTGACGTCACTCCTCAACATGCCGTTATATTGTGTGCTCGGCAATCACGACTACTACAGTGCAGGCCTGTTACCCATTCCGACGAAACATACGAAGATCCGTGAGGATCTATTTGTTGAGCGAGGGATCGTTCCAGCACCCTACTATGTCTTTGAACACCATGGGATCAAGTTTTATTGCCTCAACTCGATGCAGCAAGACCCATCTGTCCCCTGGGGTCCCAATGCAGTCGGGACGCTAGGACCAGAACAGGCAGCCTGGCTTCGCAATGAGCTTTCCGATCGCAAACCGGCATTCATGTTCCTTCATCATCCACTCGCTACCGATGCTACAACGCATGCCGGGATTTCAAGTTTGATCCCCTTTGAGATTCCCAGGGCTGATGGTCATTTTTCAAAGTATCAGTGGAGCCTCTACAGAGACTACACCGACCCCGTGTATGAGATAGTGAAAAGCCACCGGGACCAGATCAAGGCAATCTTCTTCGGCCACTCACACCTTTTTCTCAAGGATACGTACGAAGGGATTCCACTGTTTATGACTGACAGCATGAGGCCACCTTCGTCCTCGGCATATGAGGGCAAGCCTATGCGCTACTATATCGTGGCCTGCGAGATTGGTACTGGCCGATGGGCTATCTACAATGAGCATATGATTCCTTATTTCAATCAGCACGGCTAAGCCGCGCCTGGAGAAGATTCCGCAGTGCAACGGCATCCCTGACTGCGTGTCCCTCAATATCATTGTTGAAAAACGCATACACAGTAGTGACTCCAGAGCCAAGAATCCAATCGGTTCTCTCGCTGAGTTGTCCATGGGAATAGCCACCTCGGTACCTCCCAGAGGTTCCATGGAACCGCAGGTACACGGTAGGCGAGATCACTACGTCGGGAGATTGTCCGTGTGCAATGTCGTGGATGCAGAGGACACTGTGGTAGGTACGCAGTACTGTGTATACGTCGTCCCTGTACCAGGACTGATGCCTGAATTCAAGGACTGCCAATGGCCCAGTAGGGAGTGTGCTGAGAAATTCCTCCAGGAGTGAACAATTGCAGGCAAGGCCGGGTGGTAGTTGCCATAGCACAGCACCTAGTTTTTCTCTTAGCAGAAGGGCTCGTTCGTAAAAGCGTTCCACTGAGGTTCGACAATCCTTGAGCCTTTGCCGGTGAGTGACCACCCTACTTCCTTTCAGGACAAACGTGAATTCAGCTGGTGTCCGGTGGTACCATGCAGTGAGCACTGAGGGACGTGGGAGGTGATAGAAGGTACTGTTGATCTCCACGGTGTTGAATTGAGAGGCATAAAACTCAAGCCACGCACGCGGCGAAAGCTCTGAAGGGTAGAAGATGCCCTTCCAATGGGCATAAGAAAAACCGCTTGTGCCGATGTAGAGTTTCATGGGACCGGCCTCTCCTTATCGCACGTCTCCGAACAAGAGTATGGCATACGCAGTCAGAAGGCGGTAGCCCATATCATAGCAGGTATGCATGTGGTGTCCCCGGAGTGTTTGATTTTATGGTGTGCCCATTCTATTGTAGAAAGTGTACATGGTATGATGTCCAGGCTGCCAGCGCCATAGGTGCAGAAGGGGACAGTCTGGAAGCGAACGATAACGGCGCAGATAGAGGAGGTCCTACAGGTAATGTTTTACGAGGATCCAGGGGAGACGCTCACACCCCTTACTCCTGCTGAAAAAGGCATAAGCGACTTTTTTCTCCACATGCGGGGTGAAGCAGGCGCCTGTATTTTCGAGGTAGATGTGAGCCGTCCTCTTGCATTTATAGAAGGGCACCGCACGAAGGACCTCCCTGGTCTTACTTTTACCCATGTACTGATAAAGGCATGTGCCGAGGTGCTCAGATCAAGGCCAGAACTTGGATATAGGATCTCCCGATATCGTCTGGCGAGGCCATCGAGTGTGGATATTGGAGTGTCGGTAGCAGGTGGCATGGGAGGGTTGGCACCGGTTATTGTGATCCGCTCGGCAGATAAGAAGCCGCTTGGCCACATCATGGAAGAGTTGCGAAGGGAAGCAGCAAGGGTCAGGGAGGAAGAAAGAAAGCAACAGGAAGCCCTTTCGCGGTTTTTGCGCTGGATACCCTTTAACTGGCTAAGAAGATTGTTGCTTCGCATCTATGTGGCACGTCACCGTACCGTGCGTGAGCTCGTTGGGACCTTTCACATCACCAATACCGGCACGTTGGGTATAGACATTGCTTTCTCGCCTATTGTCCTGGCAACCCTGATGACCGTAGGCCAGATAAAACTGAGGCCTATGGTGAAGGAGGGTAGCATTCAGATCGTGCCGAGCGCGATGATCAGTATTCAGGGGGACCACCGTATCGTAGATGGAAAGCGGGCAGCAGATTTTATGAAGGATTTGGTCGCCCTGTTGAACGAGCCGGAACGGCTGTTGAGCTAAAGCTCATCGTATCCGTCGAGAGAGTGATTACTGATCCATATGTAGCGGTGACACCCTCCTGTCTCAATTAATGCCTCCCATAGGCGGAGCTGAGACCTCTGTTGTCCGAGACGAGCTCCAGATAGACGCTCCCTACGAACAATTTTGATTCTATCCTGAGGGGTACACGTGTGTGGTCAGCAGCGATCCACAAGGTCGCTCCATAGAACTTTTGTTTGGCTGGGGATGGCGAGTCCTCGGGATACATCTTCTTGAGAGAAACCGTCATCCTATAGGCAGGAATGGAGCCGGCTTTCACTTTCACGAGTTCCTTCTCTGTTACATTCATGGTGACAAGGTATGTCCCCTTACCGTCCGTTACCTGGGCGTAACGTGCCTCACCGACGGATAGTTCTATGCTGCGAAGCAAGCACAGCCCACTCAGAATGTCGTACGTGGTTTGAATAGGTATTGTATAGCCTTCCTCCGAGTGTCTTGTCCTTCGCTCCACCTTGAGCACGTGCTCAGCGTAGTGGAAAATGCCCCTTCGTACATCGACCCACTCGTTTTCGTGCATTGAGACAACGAAGCTTATAGGCTGGTACGTTGCTGCGTCGATCCTTGTCTGCCATACGTCATGCATATTCCACAGCAGCGCCACATAGCCGAGACTCCGGGCCTCTGCAACGATCCTAAGAAGGCCCGGATACTCCCTGTCGTGGACAACGGAGAGCGAGATACGGGCAGCAGGTATACCATTCCACCCTGCATGGTATTCGAGTCGTTCTCCTGCTCGTATAGGTGCATAGACAAGCGGATAGGCATGGGCGAACGATTGGGCGTAGGAAGGAGTACAAATCCCACAAACTATGTAGACGAAAAGCAGAAAGTAGATGTACCTTGTTTCTGGAAGGCAATGCATCAAACTGAAACTTTTTCGTGGGTAGAGACGGTCTGTCCGCCTTGGAAAAAAACAGCTCCGGCGAATTGTATATGACAAGGGCAGGGTAGTCAAAACGATGTAGTGCTGCGCTTCGTAAAAGAGGTTACTTTAAAAAAGTGTTCAGGAGGAGTAAATGTAGTCTCTAGAAGGAGACCACCTTCTGTCAGGATCTTTAGATGTTACTTGCCAGGAGGCTTGTAGCTTTTGCTAAAACCAGCAGACGAAGGTATAAATGATCATAGAGGAGGTAGGGACCATGCGATCGTTGCGAGGATACGTGTACGCCGTGGTACTCGTACCATTCTGGCTTGCCTCTTGTGGGGATAACTCTGAGGATATCGATCAGGCGATTCCCGATGATGAGTATAGCCATGTCGAAGGGTGTCTACGTGGGGATTTTAAACCATACTGGGGCGTTGTTCACGCGCACACGAGCTATTCAGACGGCAAACTGACCCCTGCTGATGCCTTTGCCTACGGCCGCACTGAAGGCGGGCTTGACATCCTTGTGATTACCGACCATCTCGAGCAACTCTACCTGCCGATCCCTGTTGAGAACAAATGGGAGAGGTGCCATGAGCAGGCCCTCGAGGCATATGTTCCGGGTTCGTTTGTGGCTGATTGTGGTTTTGAGTATGGTTCGGGCTTCCAACGTTTTTTCCAGTCTACTGGACACAACAACGTCTTTTTTGCCGATCGTTTGTTCCCCATGATTCAGCTCGATTTTCATTGGTTCTACCAGAGCCTTGCCAGTTGTACTCCATGTATTGGTCAGTTCAATCATCCAGGGGATCCTACAAACATTAACTGGAATGATTTTGAATATCATCCAGACGTAGATGCCAAAATGAACCTATTCGAATTCAACAGTTCCAATGCATGGGCTCTTTACTTCGAGGCACTCGACGCTGGTTGGCACGTATCTCCCGTCAACAACCAGGATAATCACGATGCTGATTGGGGTACTCGTAATGGCGATCGAAGTGGTTTTTACCTGAGCGAGCTCACACGTGAGGCCTTAAAGGACGCCATGGAAGACAGAAGATCTTTTATGAGTACGGATAGGAACGCTGCCATACGCACCATGGCCTTTGGTCGGTGTTGGATGGGGTCGATTCTGAGAGGATTCCAATTCTCGTAGAGGCATTCGACCTGGATCAAGGCGATCTAATGGAATCGCTGGAACTCTATGGCTCCCACCACACAATGATTGGTAGGTTCCAATGTCCGAACTCCGAGGTCTGTCGGACGATATTCACGATTGATACAGTATCAACAGGCTACCTTGTGGCAAAGGCTACAGAGAAAGACGGCGACTGGCTCGTAGCCGCCCCGGTGTGGTTTGAACCCCATTAGGCTCCCATGGGGGTACAGAAAGCCCCCCTAAAGGGACAAG
>FWPU01001839.1_pt1 | contig 61323 bp, 54 predicted proteins | sample 2228361 | NCBI WGS metagenome assembly FWPU01 (sample SAMEA103939777, study PRJEB20133) | metagenome
CGGGGCACGGCGCCGCGGGTGGGGCACGGCGGCGCGGGTAGGGGCACGGCGGCGCGGGTGGGGCACGGCGCCACGGTGGGGGCACGGCGCGGGTGGGGCACGGCGGCGCGGGTAGGGGCACGGTGGTGCGGGTGGGGTACGGCGCCGCCGTGCCCCTACTCTTCGTTGGTCATTCGTTGACCGAAGGGCGCCCGTGGTCAACGCCTGCGCAGCCAATAGCCGATAGTACTGAGCCTGTCCGAAAAACCGCTCCTTCGATACGCGCTGTGCGCTGCTCAGGATGCGGTTTTTCGGTATCCTGCGTTATTCGGATAGGCGCCAGGCGTTGCCTTTGTGTCCCTCGTGCCTTTGTGGTGCGATCATCTGGCGATGTCTCATTGTCGTATTAAGTTGCATGTGACCACTCCATGGGCAGCGTGGTGTCAAGACGCACCCGAAAGTGTTGTGTGACAGGCAGTCTGAAATGGCAGAAGAAAGCGCGTTATGAACGTTCAGCCGCAAGGATCTGATCGACAACTTCCGTCATATCCGTGCCGATAATATCGGGACGCGGCACGAGCGGATCGAGCGCCATGCCCGGGCGCGCGACGAAAGCAGCGGCGCAACCTGCGCGCAGCGCTCCGGCAATATCCCATGCGTGCGCGGCAACCATGCGGATGCGCCCAATTGGAACGTTGAGACGTGTTGCGGCATATTCATACGGTTCCGGCGCCGGCTTCAGACGCCGCACGATATCGGCGGAAAAAATATTCTCAAAGAAGCCTGCAATGCCGGCATTCGTTAACTGCGCTATCGCAACTTCCTCAGTCGAGTTCGTCAACGCCGCCAGCCGCAAACCGGCGGAGCGCAGACGTTCGAGTGCGGCAGGAACATCGGCATGGGGCGGTAATGTGTGCATGCCGTTGAGAATGGCGGCGCAATCGTCTGCTGAGAGAGGCGTTCCGTAGCGCGCCGCGGTCATGTCCAGCGCCGTTGCCCAGATCTTTGTAAAGTTCACATACTCACCCGTAATGGTCGTTACGAATACCGACTGAAGCGCCTGGTTGAACCACGCCTGGCGCGCGCTCGCAACCCCGAATATCCGCATGAAAAGCGGATCGAGCGCGCGCATGTCCAGCAGCGTCTCGTTCACATCGAACACGATCACCCGCGGCATGTTCCCCTCCTGTCATTGTTCCACACAACGAGATATCGTTCAGTAGCTACAGTCACAGACAGCAACGAAGGGCAGCGATGGGGACAACACTCGTTTTACGGCGCTGTGAACCAGACACATGCAAGGTGCGGAGTAGTGGCGCGCGCTTAGCCGGCGGACAGCCGGTCGGCAAGCGTCTCCAACCAGGCGACGAAGCGCTGGCAATCGGCTTCGACCTGTCTCCAGACAACAGAATAGCGCGCAATCAGACGTTCAATCCGCTCTTCGTCGAGTTCGAAGCCATAGAGATTTCTCACAACGTGACGGTTACAGATCCTCTCCCGTTGCCAGCACACGATGACGAATGTGCGGAAACAATTCGCCGAGCGGCTTCAGATCAACCGGAAAATCGGTCAGTTTGCCGGCTTCCGCCAGTGCGGGAAAGTAGTCGGCAGGCGCGAGACCATCCACAGCCAGATCGATGTCGGAGCTGGCAGAGAAGCGCTCTGTAACGAGCGAACCAAACAGAATGACGCGCGTTGCGCCAAACTTCTCGCGCAGCATTGCTGCAATGCGCCCGGCATCACACCGCGCCCGATGCGCCAGTCGCCGGTTGCGCTCGCGTTCAATCGCCTGGCGACGACGCCAGCGCTCGACATACTCTTCGATCGGGCGATCCATCCCTGGAATGTCGGTCTTTAAACTCATCAGGATACCCTGTAGAGCGGAGAAGCGATCCAGTGGTCGTATTTCAGGGCTGCGCCTTCTATATTACACCAATGCCGACTAAATCTCAATAGCCTGCTTTCGCGCAACAGGTCACACCTGGGGTGACAAATGGATGTCTGCGTCGGCGGGGCGGCATTCGTTGGCGCTTACGGAAGCCGTCCCGCCGCCGATCGCCGATCTTTGATCATGAGGGCTTCACCCGAACCCCAAATCGTGAACCGGCGCCTGCGCAGGCAAAAAGGCGAGATCGACAGGTGTGGCCTTTGTGGCGCGATCATCACGCGATGTCTCGTTGTCGCGCTACCCCGCCGGCAGGGCATCGACCCAGAAAGCGTCCATCTTTGCGCGTAACAGGGTATGTTCAGGTCGCTCGAGCTGCGGGTCGTCCGCCAGGATCTTCTGCGCCTCGCGGTATGCCGTCTGGAGCAGACGCACATCGGTCAGCTGCGCCACTTTGAGATCGGGCGTGCCGCTCTGTCGGGTGCCGAAGAACTCGCCGGGTCCACGCAGCTGCAGGTCGATCTCCGCCAGGCGAAAGCCATCGCTGATCATCTCCATCGCCTCCATGCGCTGGCGTGTCACCTCGTTCTGTTCTTTGTCGCACACGAGGATGCAGTAACTCTGATGCACCCCGCGCCCGACTCTTCCGCGAAACTGGTGTAACTGCGCCAGACCGAACCGTTCCGCCCCCTCGATCAGTATCGTTGTTGCATTGGGGACATCGATGCCAACCTCGATGACGGCAGTGGCGACCAGAATATCGTATTCGTGGTTGCGGAAGGCGATCATGACCGCATCCTTCTCGCGCGGCAGCATTTTGCCGTGGATCAGCGCCACCCGCAGATCGGGAAAAACATCGCGTGATAGTGTGGCGTGCATCTCTTCGGCGGACGGCAGATCGACTTTTTCGCTCTCTTCGACCAGCGGGCAGATGACGAACGCCTGCCGCCCCTTGGCGACTTCGCGCCGGATGTGGCGATAGGCTTTGTCGCGTTCGACCGTGGTGATCCAGCGTGTCTTGATCTCCTGGCGTCCTGGCGGCAACTCGTCGAGCACCGACACGTCCAGGTCGCCGTAGATGGTCAGCGTCAGCGTGCGGGGGATGGGGGTCGCCGTCATCACCAGCATATGGGGGTTGTACCCTTTGTCCTTCAGTCGCTGCCGCTGCTCGACGCCGAAACGATGCTGTTCGTCGACGATCGCCAGTCCGAGCGCAGCATACTGTACATGTTCGGTGATCAGCGCGTGTGTGCCGACGATCAGGTCGATGTCGCCGCGCGCGATCCCTTCCAGTACGCGCCGTCGTTCTTTTGCGCCAAGGCTGCCGATGAGCAGCGCCACCCGCACACCGCGTCCATTGAGGTCATCATCGCCGCTCATGCCGAGAATACGCCTGATCTCTTCCAGACGTTCGCGCTGTTCGGGGTCGAGATCGTTCTCTTCCGGGGTGTGGCGTTGATCGCGGGGAACCGGTACACGCCCAAGCAATGCGCGCAAACCGCGATAATGTTGCTCTGCCAGGATTTCGGTCGGCGCCATGAGCGCCGCCTGATAGCCGGCTGCAATAACCTGAAGCGCGGCAGCCGCCGCAACGACCGTTTTGCCGCTGCCGACATCGCCCTGCAAGAGGCGCGCCATTGGCACGGGACGCTCCATATCGGCAAAAATCTCTTCGATGGCGCGGACCTGGGCGCCGGTCAGTTCGAACGGCAGTCGTGCGAGAAATGCTTCGTGCACCTCGTCGCGGCGTGTGATGGGATGCCCGCGTTGCGCCTGCCAGATCATCTTGCGTTGCAGCACACCGAGCTGGATGAACAAAAACTCGTCGAACCCGAGGCGGCGGCGCGCCTGTTCGAGCCTTTCGTGAGTGTCGGGAAAATGGATCTGTGCAATTGCCTGCGACAGCGGCATCAGCCCGGTTCGCTCGAGCACTGCAGGGGGCAGATGATCTTCCAGCATCGGCGCACAGCGATCGACCACCTGTTTGATCAGCGCGCGCGCACTGCGCTCGACCAGTCCGCGGGTCAACGGGTGAACCGGCACCAGACGCCCCACGTGGATCAGGTCGTCATCGGTGAACGGCTGCCATTCGGGCGATGCCATCTGGCGCAACCCGTCGTAGACGCCGATTTTCCCGCTCAACACAACCTTTGTGCCGACCACAAAACGCTGCGCCAGCCAGGGTTGCCGAAAAAAGACCACCTTGAGCGTGCCGGTTTCGTCGCCAACCAGCACATCGAGCCGCGAACCGCCGCTTTTCATCGGCGCCGTGCGCGCATCGATCACCTCGGCGATAATCGTCTCGACCGCTCCCGGCTGCAATTCGGCGATGGTTCGACGCGATGTGAAATCATCGTAGCGATGGGGGAAATGGTAGAGCAGATCGCGCACAGTGCGAACGCCAAGGCGCCGAAACGACTGCACCATCTGGCGCGTGATGCCTGGTACATCATCGAGCGGCGAGTCAGGCGTCAGCGGACGCGCCGGAGCGGCAGGACGCGGAGAACGACGGGTCGATGTCGGTGACGATGGTGCTGACGCATATTGCGGCGCCGGCTGTGTACGAAACAGCGCGCGCAGACCTTCGAGTGCAATGCCGATGCGCGCGCGGCGGGTCGGTAAATCGAGTACGGCGTATCCGGTGAGCAATTCGAGCGCCTGCTGCACCGGTTCGTAGCGCAGCGCCAGTCCAGCGTCCATCCTCCAGGAGGTCAGAAAGCGTTCCAGACCGCCGTCAACGGCGCTATCGTCACAGCCGCGGCGTTGTTCCTCCGCCAGCAGTTTGCCCAGGCGAATGATCTGATCTTTGCCGTCCATAGGGTCGTCTTATGACGCCAGCAGACCGGTGATGCCGAGCGCTCCCGGTCCCATATGCGTACCGAGCACCGCGCCAATCTGCACGGTGCGAATACGGTCGCGGACGAGTAATCCTTCATTGGCGCAGGCATCCGCCAGAGATTCGGCTTCGGCGTGGTCGGTCGTGTAGACGACGCTCAATTCCTGATACGCGCCGCGCGCCCGTGCGAGTTCCAGCAAACGCGCCGGGACGCGACGCCAGGTACGCACCCGCTCGACCGGCAGCACCTGCGAGTCGTGCACTTCGAGGATCGGTTTTACATCGAGCAGCGTGCCCAGCAACGCGCGTGTACGGCTGATACGCCCGCCGCGCTCCAGATAGCGCAATGTCTGGAGCGCCACATACGCGACCGTCTGATTGCGCAGGCGTTCCACCAGTTCAACTGCCTCATCGAGTGTGGCGCCCTGCGACAGACGGCGCGCAGCGGCGAGCGCCAGGTAAGCGATGGGCATCGCGATCGAGTGGCTATCCACACAGACGATGCGCGCCCCCTCAACCAGACGCGCTGCCTGTACAGCGGCGCTGTAGGTAGCGCTCAAACCGGCAGCCACGCTGAGTGACAGCACCGCACTGCCATCGCTGGTCAATTCGCGAAATGCTTCCTCGAACATCCCAACCGACGGCGCCGAAGTCGTGGGCAATTCGTCGTGTTCCGCGATCCAGCGGTAGTACTCATCGCGACTGATGTCGATGTCGTCGCGCAGCGTTTCCCCCTGGCGGTGCAACAGCACAGGAACGACATGGATATGATACGCAGCGCGAACATCGGCAGGAATGTCCGCAGTCGAATCGACGACGATCTTGACCGATGGCATCGTTCAATCGATCCCTTCAAACACAGCCACACCCATGGCGCCAGGTCCGAGAAATGCGCCGACACTCGGACCGAACTGCGCAATGTGCACCCGATCACGGGGAAAGATTGGATCGACCTTTTCCAGCAACTTCTCGACATCTTCCGGCGTTGTCGCATACAGCGCCGTCACCTCACGAACACGCGGAAAATCCTCGATAAAGGTATACAACCCCTCGATAGCTTTGGCGCGAGTGCGGGTGCGCTCATAGGGAACGATTTCGCCGTCGTCGATCAGGAGCAGCGGCTTGATGCGCTGCATCGAACCGAGCACCGTCGTCGCCAGCGCAAGTCGTCCGCTGTGTTCGAGATATTCGATCGTATCGACGAAAAAGACCAGATGACAGTGCTGGATCAGGAGATTGATCAACTGTGCGACTTCACCGGGGGTTGCGCCATCGCGCACGGCGCGCGCCGCATGGACGACGACCATGCCGAGCGCCATCGAGATCAACTTGCTATCGATAATCTCCACCCGGCTGGACGACGCCGGCAGACGGCTGCGCGCCTGTTGCGCCACGCGGTAATTCGGCACGACGCGGTTGGAGAGATGAATCGAGAAGATGTACTCGTATTCCAGCGTCAGGCGGCGGTAGAGTTGCTCGAAGGTCGTCATCGGCGGCGGCTGTGCTGCGATCTGCGCGCGGTTCTCCTGCATCGCCTGATAAAACTGCTCCGCAGTAATGTCGAGACCGGCGCGGTAGTTCTGATTGCCGACGACAATCTGCAACGGCACAATCTCAATCCCTAATTCGTGCGCAACACTTAGCGGGATGTCGCTGGAACTATCGGTAACAATTTTGATGCTTGCCATACGTTTCTCGTTTCATCTCATACACCGGCAGCGTCTGGCAGTCATTCAAGCGCAACAGCGATGCTGCCTCCTTGCTGCCCGCTGGCATGCATTTCGACATGCAACACAGGGAAAGCGACCCGGATTTCCTGCGCCAGTCGCTCTGCATATTCTTGATCAACCCCCTGTCCATAGTAGAGCGTGATGATCTCAGCATCGTTTACTCCAATCTGGCGCAATGCATGGCACACATTATACGCATCTTGCGTTGCTTCTGCAGGCGTTTCCGTCGCACTGCGTCGCTGCCCGTCGAGGGTGATGACCCGCACCTGTTCTGCTGCGGCGATCATCGCCCTGACGTTCTGATCAATATCTGCCTGGAAGTTCAGCGCCAGCAGCGCGGCGATGCCCTGTGGCGGCGAGGTCGTCGGTACGATGTCGATGCGCCTGGTGATCTGTTGGGCGGCTGCCCGTGCAATTTCCGCCGCCTGAGGATCATTGGGCAACACGATGATCTCCTGCTGTGGCAGACGCTCAAAGGCTGCATGCCACTCGTCGATGGTCGGCGGCGTCCTCGTCTCCCACACCAGATCGGCGCGCAGGTCGCGCAGGATTGCCGCGTATCCGGCGCCCGGCGCCAGTGCGATAATACCGGCTGCGCGCATGCCAGTGCGTTCCGTTGCCGGCGGTTCCGGTTCGGGCGGCGCCGCACCTGCATGGCGCGCCATGCGCTGCAGATCCATGTTCACCACCTCGATCTCATCGAGGGCGCCAAACTCCAACGCCCGATTGAGCGCGTCTCCCGGTCGCGCAGTATGAAGGTGTATCTTGACCAGGGCGCGATCGCCGGCAACCACCAGCGAATCCCCAAGTGTTGCAAAGACGCGCCGCAGGGCGTCCAGTGGTGCGGTGGCGTGATGAATGACAAAACTGGTGCAGAAGCCTGCGCCTCCAGCATGATCGTCAATGCGCGCCACAGGCGCAATCGTTGCAGCATGCCCCTCGGCTGTTTCGCCGCGGGCATAGCGCAGCAGCGCCTCGAGCAACACCAGCAAGCCCTGCCCGCCAGCATCGACCACGCCTGCATCGCGCAGCGTCGCCAGCAACTGCGGGGTACGCGCGACTGCAGCGCGCGCCTCGCGCACCGCTGCATCGAGCACGGCGCTCAACGACGCTTCACCCATGCCGATGGCGTGTTGCGCCGCCTCGCCGGCGCAGCGAATAACTGTCAGCATCGTCCCTTCGACCGGACGCAGCACGGCTTCGTAGGCGCGGGCGCTGCCATGCGCCAGCGCAACCGCCAGTTCGCGACCGCTCATCAGGTGGTGACCGGCAAGCGCCGCCGCAATGCCGCGCAGAATCTGCGATAGAATGATGCCCGAATTGCCGCGCCCGCGCATGGTCGCCCAGTAGCCGACCCGTTCCGCCACCACGCTGCACGAGGGATGCGGCGTGATGTCACGTAATGCGCTGCTCAGCGTCAGCGCCATATTCGTCCCGGTATCGCCATCGGGTACGGGAAACACGTTCAGCGCGTTGAGCGATGCTGCATGACGCTCCAGATCACGCGCCGCTGCGCGCAACGCCTCGAGGAGATGTTCGCCATTCCACGCACCCGTCATCACCGACCTCCCACACCCTGCACCCGAATGTTGACCGTCGGTTCGGGAAGGTCGAGCGCGAACGACAATGCAGCGCGCACGGCGGATTGTGCGGCGTGCGCCGCATCGGCGATCGACCGGCCTGCCTGGACGATCAGGTGCACATCGACGACCAGGTTGTTCTGATGCACGTGGACCTCGACGCCGCGGCGCGCGTCGTCTGGTGGAAGAACGAGGGGCGGACCCTGGGGATCGGTCAGACCGGCGACGCCATCGACCCGCAGCGCGGCGGCGGCGGCAAGCGACGCAATGGCGCGCGGCGCGACAAGCACGCGGCCTGCGGGTAGTGTGCTGATTGCGGCTGGATTGTTCACGATCGTCATACGCTTTCCAGTTGCGTCAGGCAGCGGAATATGGTATATTCTCCGGCTAGTGTGTCAACGACATTGGAATGCCCGGCAAAGCCGGGGGAACAGGTTCTTATTATGGCAAAGTGTATGGTATGTAACAAAAGCGTCAGTTTTGGGCGCAACATACGGCACAAAGCGTCGGGTGGCTGGGCGCGGCGCGCGCCAAAAACCAATCGCACCTTCAAGCCGAACGTACAGAAAACGGCGATAATGGTCGATGGTGAGAAAGTGCAGATCAAGGTGTGCACCCAGTGCCTGCGCACGATGTATCGGGCGCGCTGAACGTCATTCTGCTGACTGCTCAGGCTGGCGTCGCGTGGCGATGCCAGCCTTTCTTGTTGCGTGAAAACGCCCGACATTATAGCGGATAGGGTCAGGACGTGCAATTCAAGACGTAGCGCCGCAGCGCGTGGGCAACGCCAGCCTCGCTGACCGGCGGCAGCACGGCGTGCGCCCGTGCGTGCACCGCCGGGGTCGCATTCCCCATCGCCAGCCCCAGTCCTGCCCATGTGATCATCGAGATGTCGTTCTCCTGATCGCCAATCGCCATCACTGCTTCACGCGGCACACCCATCGACTGCGCCAGCGCAGCCAGCGCGCGTCCCTTGCTGACATGCGGCGCGGTCAGTTCGCCAAAGATAGCGTGCGAACGAACGATTGCCAGCGCACCGTCGAATCTGGCGTTCAGGCGCGCCAGTTCGCGCTCGACCACTGGCGGCTCGGCGACGAACAACAGTTTGGTCGGCGGCGCACGCTCAACCAGGCGATCCAGATCGGGAGTGACGACGATCTCCGCCCCTTCGGGGTGGAAGGCGAGGTAAGGTTCGAGTTCCGTGCGACGCGCCGCGATGTGATGAATATCATCGATATAGGCAATCACGAAGATGTCGGCATCGAGAAGTTCGCGTACCGCTGCTGCTGCCAGATCGGCGGGCATTGCCGCGTGGTAGAACGTATCGCCGGTGAGCGGGTGACGCACCAGCGCCCCCTGGTAGCAGATAATCGGCGCGCGAATATCGAGTTTGCGCGCAAACGGCAGTGTCGCGCCAAACACACGTCCCGTCGCCAGCGTCACGTGAATGCCGCGCGCCTGCACAGCGGCGATTGCGTCACGCACCTCGGGATGAATGAGCAGATCCCGGTCGATGACCGTGCCGTCGAGATCAAGGGCGATCAGCTGGAAGGGCATCAGGTCGGCTCTCCTGGCGCATCCCCGCCATGCGCCCGGGCAGGGCTTCGGGATTGACGATATGGAGCGGACGTTCGCCGCGCAGCAGACGAACGACCTGTTCCGCTGCACCAGTGTGCATCACACGCACGCCATCCCCGGTAAACGATGCGATGTGCGGCGTGAGGATGACATTCGATAGCTGCAGGAGCGGGTGGTCATCGGGCAGCGGTTCCGGGTCGAAGACATCGAGCCCGGCGCCTGCCAGTTTTCCGGTGGTCAGTGCATCGATCAGCGCCCCCTGATCGACCACAGCGCCGCGACTGACATTGATCAGAAAGGCTTCCTGTGGCAGCAGCGCCAGTTCACGCGCGCCGATCAGGCGACGAGTCGCCGGCGTCAGCGCACAGTGCAACGTCAAAAACTGCGACTGCGGCAGGAGATCGTCGAGGGTCGCCGCTCGCATGACGTTCAGCGTCACGAACGTATCATCGGGCGCCAGTGGATCGTATGCCACAACCCGCATCCCCAGTCCCTGACCGCACATCTGCGCCACACGCCGTCCGATGCGCCCCAGACCGACAATCCCCAGCGTCTTACCGCGCACCTCGACGCCACGCAGTCGCGCTGCGCTCCATCCTTCGGTGTGGAAACGACGATCGGCGGCGACCACCTGTTTTGCCAGCGCCAGCAGCAGTGCGACGGCGTGCTCCGCAGTGCTCTCGGTGGGACCGTCGGGAGTGTTGATCACCAGGATGCCTCGTTCGGTCGCCGCTGCAATGTCGATATTATCGACCCCTATTCCGGGGCGAGCAATTGCCAGCAGCGCCGGTCCCGCCCGATCCATCCACGCGCCATTGGCGTCGACCAGCGCGCTGATGATAGCAGCAACACTCCCTGGCAGTGCCGCCTGGTCACCACCTGGCGCAACATCGGCATACGCTTCGAGCAACCTCAGCGCCTCCGGCAACAGACGGATGTCCGTCCAGATACGTGGACGGCCTGTGTTGAACGATGACGGATTGTCTGGCATGATTGCCTTCATTCACGCAGCGCCCGCCACAACACGGCGGCCGCTTCGCTCTTTCTGGTCGGGTCGAAATCTTAACAGACAACCACGACATTCGCAACTAACGTCTACAAGACCACCAGTCGTCTGCTGGCTTGCAGGCGCCATGATAACGCCCCGCCGATGCAACAATACGCTGCCGGGCTGCACACCGTCCCGCGTGCCCCCGGCGAACTGTTCAGACTGCTCCTGGGAGCGAGGGCGTCTCGCCCTCGCCAGCCAGTGCAAGCGAGACTGCTCCTGGGAGCGAGGGGGTCCCGCCCTCGCCAGCCAGTGCCAGCGAGACTGCTCCTGGGAACGAGGGCGTCTCGCCCTCGCCAGCCAGTGCCAGCGAGACTGCTCCTGGGAGCGAGGGGGTCCCGCCCTCGCCAGCCAGTGCCAGCGAGACTGCTCCTGGGAGCGAGGGCGTCCTGCCCTCGCCAGCCAGTGCCAGCGAGACTGCTCCTGGGAACGAGGGGGTCCCGCCCTCGCCAGCCAGTGCGAGCGAGGCGCCCTCCTGGGAACGAGGGGGTCCCGCCCTCGCCAGCCAGTGCAAGCGAGGCGCCCTCCTGGGAGCGAGGGCGTCCTGCCCTCGCCAGCCAGTGCAAGCGAGGCGCCCTCCTGGGAGCGAGGGCGTCCTGCCCTCGCCAGCCAGTGCGAGCGAGACGCCCTCGCTCCGAGGGCGATCCCGTGACCCCAGGTGTGAACAGTTACCCCCCCGGCGATGATTTGACAAAAAAACAACCATGTGATACCTGAAAGCCTGCAGAAAAGAAAACAATCACCGTGTTCAGATATCGCGCTCGAGGCAACCATGGCTGTTGTCTCGGAAAGGGGAGCGCCATGTCGCGGCTCGCCGCCTCTTTCGCGGCACTTGTGTTATCTTGTGTCTTCGCTGCTGGCCTGACTGTCCCGCCTTCTGACGAGCGGTTTACCGAGCCGCCGGTTTCACTTCCCCAGGCGTTTCGGGTCGAGCGGGTAGCGCCGCCGCTGCGGGAGACTTCGCCGCAGCCGATCAGATTTCCGGTGGCGGTGCGGCGAACCACTGCGCCGCCTGCCACGCGCGCTGCACCATTCGACGCGCCCGCGTCCCCCGTTGAAATCAGCGCGCCGCTGCCCTTCATCGCAGGCGACGGTCCGCCAATGCGCGGCACACGGGTCACACAGACCGGTCGCCTGGATGTGTATGTTGGATTGCGCACGTTTACGCCCGAACAGGTGGCGGCAATTGCCCCGCGCCTGGAAGAACTCCTGCGTGACAATGAGGAGCGGTTCGGGTTCCAGCTGGAGCGACGGGTATCGATTGCATTCTACCGTCCTTCGCTGGCGCCATCGCGTGGTACGCGCGGCATTGCGTACACCGAAGAAGGGCGCGCCGAGGTGTACTACCGTCCCGATGAAGACATCGAGCGCGCGCTGGTGGTGGCTTCGCACGAACTGGCGCATCATTTGCAGGCGCAGCGGTACGGTGACGATGCTCAAAAGCGGGCTGATATCATCCTGCTGGAAGGTCTGGCGACCTGGATCACCGGTCCGCCGTGGCTGGCGAAGTATAACGTCGCAGACTGGAAGGATCGGGCGCGCCAGATTCGCGATATGGGCGTGCCGTTGCGTTTGTTGCGCGCTCAGCGCTATGGCGACAACATTGCCTACGAGTTGTGGGCATCGTTCGTTGCTTTTCTCATCGAGCGCGACGGTATGGAAAAAATCCACGCCCTGTATGTGACCGGGCGTGGACGTGAACCTGGATCGTCGGATTATCAGGGTGTGTACGGCGCTACGCTCAACGAACTCGCCGATGAATGGCGTGCATGGGTGGATCAGTAGCAGCGCTGCCTAACTCTTGATCACCAGTAATTTCCGTTCCGTCATCTCCTCGATGGCATACCGCAACCCTTCGCGTCCAAAGCCCGATTGCTTGACGCCGCCATACGGCATCGGGTCGAGACGCCAGGTTGGAACATCGTTGATGATGACGCCGCCGACCTCCAGCGCCTCGAATGCCTGAAAGATACGCCCGACATCGCGGGTGAACACCCCGGCCTGCAATCCAAAATCGCTGGCGTTGACCGCTTCGAGCGCCTCCTCGAATGTGTCGTAGGGCTGCACCGTCACGACCGGCGCAAAGATTTCCTGACAGTTCACACGCAGTTCCGGCGCGGCGCGCACAATAACAGTCGGAGCGACAACGCCGCCCTGCACCACACCGCCGGTCAGGAACTCCGCGCCTGCGCTGCGCGCTTCATCGAGCCACGCGGCGACCCGTTCCGCCTCCGCCGGATTGATCAATGCACTCAGATCGCTGGCTTCATCGAGCGGATGCCCGACCTTCAATGCGCGCACCTGCGGCGCGAACAGGTCCATGAATGCATCGTATACTGGAGCATGGACGAAGATACGCTGGACGCTGATACAACTCTGCCCGGCGTAAGAAAACCCGCCGACCACGCAACGTTCGGCCGCAACAGCCAGATCGGCGTCGGAATGAATGATTAAGCCGGCATTGCCGCCGAGTTCCAGCGTCACCCGTTTACGTCCGGCGCGACGTTTCATATCCCACCCGACCGCCGGCGAACCGGTGAAGGTCAGCAGACCGAAGCGTTCGTCTTCGACCAGCGGCGCCGCGTCGCGACTGGCGAGCGGCAGGACGCTGAGCGCTTCGGGGACCCATCCCGATGCGGCGATGATCTCTGCCAGCATCAGCGCAACCCCAGACGTCTGCGATGCAGGTTTGAGCACGACCGGACAACCAGCGGCGATCGCCGGCGCGACTTTGTGCGCCACCAGGTTGAGCGGGAAGTTGAACGGCGTAATTGCGGCAACCGGTCCGACCGGAAAACGACGCACAAGCGCCTGACGGCCTTCGCCGCCGGGCGCCGCATCAAGGCGCAACGCCTCATCGTTCGAGCGAGTCGCCTCATCAGCGGCGGTCGAAAAGGTGACGATACTGCGTGCAACCTCGATCCGCGCCTGCTTGATCGGCTTTCCGGCTTCAAGCGCAATCGCGCACGCCAGCGCTTCGGCGCGCGCTTCGATGCTGGCAGCGATAGCGCGCAACGCAGACGCGCGGCGATGGAGCGGCGTCGCGCGCGTCGTCCTGAACGCCGCGACCGCCGCCTGGATTGCCTGTTCCAGGTCAGCCGGCGCAGCGCGATGGACAATGGCGACCGGTGCGCCATCGTAAGGGCAGGCGACCGTATACGGCGCGCCGGTGCGCCACTCGCCTGCCAGATAGAAGCGATACTCCGGCGTGTCGCTGGGTGTCATATGCGCATTCCTCTGTACGCTGCCCAATAATCATGCTGCCGGGGCATTGTAGCATATGACTGATACCGTTTCAGATCGCAGATTTCGGATTGTCGATTGCTGTCATGGCATTGCAATGCGTTTTGGCGGGAGTGCGCATGCGGCTTGTCCAGTTTCAATAGTATAACATTAGGATATTGCCTTCAGATGCTCAGCATGGTACGCTCATTTCTAAGGATGCATTGCGCCATTGCTCAAAAGCATTGCCTTCCAGCCAGGAATATTGGACGACCCTCTGGCGTTGCGCTTTGTCTTCCTGACCCGAAAGCCGCCCTGATGTTATGTTATGAGCAGTGCACCGGCCAAGACCGACACAAACATCGTTGATCTGTGCGTGCCGTTGCTGCTGCATCCTGATGATCTGGTGCAGCGTCAGGCCACGCTGGTGCTGATGACAACCCTCGGAACACGTGCATTTACGCTGTTGCGACGACGGTTGAGCGACAGTGATGCGCGTATACGATGCGAAGCGGAACAGGCGCTGCGCAGCCTCGAGCGCCACAGCGGTCAACCGGCTGACTATCGCCCCTTCCGCGGAATGCATATTGAGTGCCTGGGGGCATTCCGCGTTTACATCAGCAACCACGAACTCTTCCCGCAGGACTGGGCGCAGACCAACAGCAGCCGCGCCGGTGCGCGGAAGGTGCAATCAGTGCTGGCATATCTCATGCATTGCGGCAACCGTGGCGCGTCGTCGGAAGACTTGCTTGCCGCCGTGTGGGGAACCGATGGCAATCACAGCGCGCTGGCGCGCACCCTCTCGGCGCTCCGCCGCACCATCGAACGATTCGGCGGCGTTGAACTGGCGGAGCGCGCGCTTCTCTACACCGGTGATCGTTACATCCTGTCGCCGGCGGTGTATACGAGCGACGTTCACATGTTCAGTCAGTCCCTTCACATTGCTGAACAGACAGAAGATGAACACGACCTCGCAACAGCTGCGCCGATGTATCGGAACGCATGCGCGCTCTACAGCGGCAACTACATGGCAACCATCGGCATTACTGCCGACGATGTTGACGAACGCCGCACAGATTTACTGAACGGGTTTCTGAATGCGCTCGAACGTCAGGCGGAGCACGCCTGGCGCGAAGGCGACGATGAGCGCTGCATCGCGCTGTGCCGGACAGGCCTCAAATTCGACCCGTCTGATGAGCATCTGATGCTCTGGTTGCTGCGTTGCCTGGCGCGTCAGCGACGCAATCACGAGATGGTGCGCGCCTACTTTCGCTACCTGCGCTCATCTGGCGTTTCGCCGGACGATGATGATCCGGTCGTGCGCTGGATGCATGCCTATCGGTGATTGTGGATACCTGTCATCAGGTAAAGCAGCCGAAACGCTCCAGTGCGTGTAATGTTCCCATGATCGCGACCATCCGTTAGTCAGGTTTAACCAGGCAGTCTATTCACGCGCTATGAATTAGCAACCAGGGTACATGTATTCTACCGAAGGACTGCGCGCCCTGCAACTTTACGCATCGGCAGGCGAGATGGCTTGCGCAAGCGTCACCAGCCGCCGCCCCGCCGACGCACAAACACTACGGGCGCGATACGTCTGAAGACGTGCCTTTGTCGGATATGGGAACTCTCGTAGTCGTGCCACTTTCGCTACCTGCGCTCATCTGGCGTTTCGCCGGACGATGATGCCCCGGTTGTGCGCTGGATGCATGCCTGTCGGTGAGTGCTGACTCATCGTCAGAGTTCCTGAGCGTGCGGATGGCAGCCCTGTGTCATCTCAGTATGCCTGGGTGCGCTATGGTTGTGAGCAAAGCAGGAGACTCGGTCACCGGAACTGAACTTATGACAACCTGGCCGAAAAAAAGCCGAAATGTGTCGATTATGATACAGCGGGGTATGGTGAATGACGCCATCCGCGCACCGTACAGATCGGGGAACGATACTCGTGGATTATCAGTTTGACGTGTACTGGGGACCGTCGCTATCCAGAACGGTGACTCGCGAACGAGGGCAAACCATCGGCGAGGTTGTTCAGAGCCTGGTGGTCCAGCTGGGTTTACCGGAGTTCGACGAGCGGCGCAGGCGCATCGAGTATGGTCTGTATCGCGAGTATAACGGGAAGAAAGAGCGCATTCCCGACTCACAGACGCTGGCGCAGGCGCGCGTCCAGGCTCAAATTGTATATATCGCAAATGTATCATCTCCATGGTGGCAGGCGACAACGCAGGATGGCGCAGCGCCGTCTCTGCCTGGCACCAGTCCATTGCCCCGCCGTCCATTGCCGGTCTCGTCGGCGCCGGTCTCACCGCCAACCTATGCCTGTCGGCTGCAACTGGCGCCGAATTGTATGGTTGTCGTCCAGGGCGATCATCTGGAACTCAACCGCGACTACCTGTCGGACAGGCTGCCCTCGACGGTGGTGCTGGCGGAGAAGGCGCGAGTCTTCAGCGGGTATGACTCACGTCTGATGCACGTCAGTCGCGCGCGCCACTGCGATATCTTTCGCCAGCACGACCGCTGGTATGTGCGCGCGCACAAACCAACATTTGTCAATGGACATGTCCTTGACAAAGGGCAGATATCCGTGATCCAACCGCCAGGGACAACCATTGTTCTTGGGCAGGACGGGTGGCCCATCACTATTGAACTGGTTGCACCATAGCGGCTTTCCCGGCGCCCAGGCGCTGTGATAGCAATACATTCACTCACCATCATTACATCAAGAGGAGGTTGTACCGGCATGCCACCAATCAGTTTAGACCCGGAGCAGGCGCGTGCGACTGCAGCAACATTCGATGGGAGCAAAGGTTCGATCGAGGGTGAGTTGAACCGCATGGTCAGTTCTGTCAACTCAGTCCTGTCAACATGGTCTGGTCAAAGCCGACAGCAGTTTGAGACGCAGTGGGAACAGTGGACTCAGCGCCTGCGCAATATGATGGAAGAGTTGCAGGGGCTGTCTAATGGTCTGCGTCGGGAAGCCGACGAATTCGAGTCGGTCGACCGGTCGTTCCTCAGTTCCTGAGACGCTCTTAATACTACCGGGTCTCAAAAGTCGTTCGGGCTTTTGAGACCTCTCTCTTTCCTCACCAAACGTTCTGCGGCGACCTTTTATATGGTTATTGCTCCATTATGAGTGCTGTTGATCAGGCGAATCCACACGCAACGTCGCAGTCTGAACACGATGAGACGGACTCATTCAATCGGCCGCCGCGTATTCTGCGTGTTCTGCCATCGGATGAGATTGAAATTCCTGCGCCTCCCAACCCGCCGTCCATATCGCTGCCGGCGAGTCTGGGTTTCATTCTGATCCCGGCAGTCACAGGCGTGTTCTACCTGATTGCGCTGATTGCGCGCGGCGGGCAGGGGGGGAGTGTCTGGTTTTCGTTGCCGATTATTATTATTTCTTTTGTCAGCGTCGGTTTTGGCGTCTGGAATTACATTGCGCAGCGCCGGGCGCAAGAGCGGGCGCGCTTGGAGCACGCCAACGCATATGCCGAAACGCTCGAACGGGTGCGCGCCCAGCTGCGTCGTCTCGACAACGAGCAGCGCATCGTGCGTGAAGAGAATGATCCAGACCTCCCGGTTTTGATGCAGATTGTTCAGGGTCATGGCGATGACGATCTGCCAGAACCACGCCTGTGGGAGCGCCGTCCAAACGATGATGATTTTCTCCGGCTGCGCATTGGGCGCGGCGATCTGCCATCCAGCGTCGCAATCAAACCGCCGCGGGCCAATCAGTTCCAGTTTTCGCCGGAGTTGCGGCAGGCGCTCGATCTGGCGCGAGAATTTGCAATTGTGCGCCATGTTCCGGTGACGCTCTCGCTGCAGCATTGCGGCTCAATCGGTATCGCCGGGAGTGACCAGGCGCTTCTCTCGTTTGCGTATGCCCTGATCTGGCAGATTGCCGTGCATCACTCGCCGGATGAAGTGCGTCTGGCGGCATTCTGGTCGACCCCCTTCGACCATTTCTGGTCATGGCTGCGCTGGTTGCCGCATACGCGCGCATTTGATGAAGAGTCGTATCGTTTGCTGGCGCGCTATAATGGCAATCCCGATCATGTGCTGCAGGTGCTTGAGACGCTCCAGCGTGAATTGCGGCAGCGCAGCGAGTATGGCGCCGCCAATCGTCCGTATGTGGTTGTTGTTCTCGATAGTTATCCGAAGTTTGGCGATTCGTATGGTCTGTTCAGCGAACTGATCACGCGCGGACGCGAGCTGAAGTTCAGCGTGGCGTGCCTGGTCAGCGAGGCGCGGCAGACGCCAGGCGCATGCGGCGGCTACATTGAACTGGCGTCACGATCAATGTTGTCGCTTGCCGGTCCGGGCGGTGGACGCCAGGAATTCGTTCCCGATTACGCATCCGCTGTCGAAAGCGAGCAACTGGCGCGTCGTCTTGCATCGGTTACGCAGGTCAGCCTGGAGACGCGCCACGAACTGCCGCGCAACGTTCGTTTCTCGACTCTCCTGGGATTGGGGGAACTCAAGACCTACAATCCCAAGCATTTCTGGCGCGATCCGGAAAATCCTTCCGAGAGCTGGCGACCTGCATCGGTTGGCATGACCGGACCCGACATGTCGAAGGATCGCCTTGAAATCAACCTGAATGAGGGGGTGCACGGCGTCCACGGGATTGTCGCCGGGACAACCGGCTCCGGTAAGAGCGAGTTTCTTCTCACCTTCCTCATGTCGCTGGCGGTGCGCCACAGCCCTGATCGACTCAATCTGATGCTGATTGACTTCAAAGGCGGCGCGACGTTTAAGGATATCGAGAATCTGCCCCACACCGTGGGAATGGTGACCGATCTTGAAGGCTACCAGGCAGAGCGCGCTCTGCTGGCAATCAACAGTGAACTTGATCGACGGAAGCAGCGCCTGCAAAACGTCGGCGTCGCCAATATCCGTGAGTACCGGCGCGCGATGACGCGCAATGCCGCGTTGAAGCCGATGCCGAATTTGATGATCGTCATCGATGAGTTCGATGAGATGGCGCGGGATTATCCGGATTTTGTCACTGAACTGATCCGCGTCGCCAAACAGGGGCGTAGCCTCGGCATTCATCTCCTTTTCGCCACGCAGCAACCGTCACAGGTCAAGGAAGGGCTGCTCCGCAATCTGACCTACTGGATTGCACTGCGCGTGACTGCGCCGGAAGACAGCAAGGCGATGGTTTCTATTCCTGACGCAGCATACCTGACGACTGAGACCCCAGGTCGCGGGTACTTCCGCGTCAACAAAGAGATTGTCGCCTTCCAGTCGGCGCGGGTGACTGTTCCGTACCAGCCGTTTGAACAGGGGGCATCGTTCGGTGAAGTCGATGTCACCGGACGGCGTCGGTTGATCAGCGCCCAGAGTCTCGGAATGGAGCGATTTATCGATGATGTGGTGCATGTGTGTGATCGGTACCATCGGAACATCCATGCTCTGCCGGCGATTGTCCGGGAGGTGAAGCAACGCTACGATCAGGCAATTAAGCGTGGCGAGTTGCCGCCGCCGGGCGACGCTTTCAGCGATGATGACGTTCAGAAGCGCATATCAACCGCTCTTCAGCGTTATCTTGCGCAATGTCAGTCTGGCGATGCAACCGCTGCCGATGCCGCGCGCGAGACGATACGCGGCATGGTGACGCACCTGCAAGGGAAACGTGAAGTCGAGACCGAGCTGGCTTTGATTGTGCAGGCGATGGAACAGGCGCGCGGCTCACACTATGCCGCCAGCGCCTATCGGGTCTGGATGGCGCCGTTGCCCGCCGAAATCCCGCTGGTCACGCTGCTTGACCGTCTGCCTGACGATGCAGATGCCTGGATGAAAGCGCCCATCGGCATGCTCGACTTCCCGACGCGCGCTGAGCAGCAACCTCTGGCGCTCGATCTGATGGGCGTGCACGGCAATGTGCTCGTCGTGGGCGCATCGCGTTCAGGCAAAACGGTGTTGCTGCGCACCCTGATGCTGGCGCTGGCAATGCACCATTCACCGGCAGACCTCTGGATGTATACGATTGATGCAGGCGGGCGCGGCTGTGGTATGGCGCTGCCGCCAGCGCCGGACAGCGACCCCCGCGACCGGGTGTTGCCTCATCTGGCAGATATGCTCGTGCCCCAGGATAGCGTGCGCATTGAACGGTTGCTGGTTGAACTGAGAGCGGTTATCGATGAGCGGCGCCGGTTGTTGCGCGACCATGGCGCCGACACACTGCGCGATTATCGTCAGCGCTATCAACGCGATCAAACGCTGCCTCCACCGCCGCCGGCCATGCTCGTGGTCATCGACGGGATTGCCGATCTTGTGAGCGCTCAGCCGGAGATCGTGATTGATTCATTGCAGGAACTGATCCGCGAAGCGCGTCCATTTGGCATCGCTTTTGCGGCTACTGGCGGAACGTCGAAGGAGGTCGATCGCTGGCGGGGATTGTTTGAAACCCGTATCGTTCTGCGCGTGAACGATGAGACCGACTCGGATGCGCTGCTGGGCAAAAAAGTCGCGTTTCGTATTCGCGTCGATCATCCAGGACGCGCGTTTCTGCGCACCAGCGACGGTCCGGTGGAATTGCATATCGCGCTGCCGATGCTTCGTGATGCCCGACGCAAAGAAGTGAACAACGGGCAGGTTGATGAGTCGTACATCAATATGGATCAGGAACTGTCCCATGCGCTCAGGGTCATCGCGCGGCGCAACCTTAACGTTCCCGATCATCGCCTGCCGCATCCGCTGCGTCTGCTCCCGGAACGCATCGACATCAGCGAATTGCTCGATGAAGCCCCGCCGCCGCTCATCCCCTTCGCCCGTGATAGCCTGACTCTGCGTCCGGTCACGCTCGATCTGGATGGCGGCATGAACCATCTGCTGATCGCCGGCGGACCCGATAGCGGCAAATCGGAAACGCTGCGCACCCTGCTTTACGCGCTGGCAACTCGTCTGCCGGCGGATGATCTGCGTCTGACGTTGATCGACTATCGGCGCAGAACGCTCGAAGTCTTTGCGCAGACCCCTCTTGCGATGGAGTGGTCGGTCAAGGTCATCGACGACCAGATTCCGACGGTCTCATCATTTGCAAATGCCAGAGGCGAGCAACGAACCGTTACGCTGGCTGCAACCGAGGGTGAGATGGTCGGATTGTGCGTCGCGCTGCGCGACTATTTGCAGGAACGTACACGGCAGGGAAGCGCCGGTCCGCGTCTGGTTCTGGTTGTCAATGATCTCGATCTGATGATCGGGCGGGAGCAGGAGTACCTCGCGTTGCTGGCGTCGTATGCGATGCGCGGCGGCGATATCGGTTTTCATGTCATCCTGACGGCGACCGATTTTTCCTCCTGGCAGGGCAATCAGCTGATCAAAGCCATTCGTACCGAACGCTGCGGTCTGTATCTGGGGAAACCGGCTGAAGCGGACAGGGATATTCTCGATGTCGCCGGTGTTGGCGCCAAATGGTTGAAAGCGCTGGCGAAGGCGCAATTCCCGCCGGGGCGTGGGCTGGCGTTGTTGCGCGGGCAGCAGATGCTGGTGCAGGTCGCCTGCACTGCGCCGGATACGATCAATGCTCTGGCATTTCAGGATGCATCCGGAGGTTGCGATGACCGAGTACGAACTATGGCGCTACCTTGAAACTCATGCGCAAATGAGCAATGCGTGGTGGTATTCAGTTGCTGTGTTGCCGGCAACGATTATTTCTGGCTGCGCCTATTTCCTGATGTGGCTGGCATTGCGCCGAACGCGTCAGCTGCCAAAAATGTTTCTGTGGCTCTGTGTGGCCAGCCTGCCGATCATGCTCGTGTTGCCATCGTTCTATGTCAGTTTTGATCTGACCGGCGCGCTGGCATACATCGGGTTTGCGCCGCCTGCCAGTGAACAGCAGATCAGTCGCGCTGCGGCAATTCAAGTCGGCGCCTATCTGAGTCAGGTCGCCACGCTGGGCATTATCGGCGCGTCGCTGGCATTTGTTGTGCTCATTGCTGCCATCCTGGTCGGCGGCTATGCGCCGCCACAGGTTATCCAGGCAGTGCAGTCAATGTCACAGAGCCTGTCGAAGGCAATGACACGCGCCTTTGGTCCGCCGCGCACCAACCGCGTCGCCAGCGCGCGGCACGGCGTTCTTACCGTGACACGCGGCACGGCGCAGCAGAATGCGAAGTTTGGCGTCACTCCAGGCGCAATCATCGGCAAGACTGATGCCACAATTGTGATTACCGATCCTGTGGTTTCACGTCGTCATGCCCGCTTCGATATTCAGAATGACACGGTCTTTCTGGTCGATCTGGGGAGCACAAACGGCACATTTATCAGGCGCGGCGGCCGTGACATCGAACTCAATGGCAATCCGGTCGAATTGCGCCACGGAGACCACATCTATCTCGGCGCGCCATCCGAACCAGAGGCTGTGGAGTTGTTGTATGAGCGTCCACCGGCAGGAGGTCAGCCATGATGAAGCGCTTATGCATCCTCTGTATTGCACTCTCTCTTGTATTGCCGGCGTCGCTGGCGGGCGCTCAAAGCCAGGATCGCTGCAGTGGACTGAATGTGCACAGCGTCAGGTTTCAATTCCCGAAGGTCGAAATGGTGTTCAGCGTCTGCGACGATACCGGCAACCGCATCGCCGGTCTGGATCGCAGTGCGATTCGCCTGACCGAGGACGGCAAACCGGTCTCCGGCTTCACTATGGAAACAGTCGTTGCCGATGCCCAGACGCCGACCCAGAGCGTTGTTTTGCCTGACGGCAGCATGCTGACCCTGACTGCGACTAGCGCCAGCATCGGCATCGTGTTCGATGCAACGCAACTGTTGAATGGGAGCGGCCAGCAGAGGCGCGACAGCATCGCAGAGGGGCGCGCCGCGATCGAGGCGTTTTTGCTCGAATCGGGCGACCCGCCGCCGCCACGCACCCGCTCGCCGGGGAACATTGAACGGGTGGGGCTGTTTATCCCGGCCGATCAGCCAGACCAGTCGTTACGCCCCGAATCATTGCCGGACTTCACCCAGGACCGGTATGCCGTCATCAATACGCTGCGACAGAACCTTCCGGAGCGGCAGGGGAAGACCAGTCTGATCGCCGCCATCCAGGCAGCCATTGATGCAACCGCCCGCGATGCGCAGCAACGCGGCGCCGAGGCTGTTGTGCTGGTCGTGAGCGATGGCGGCGATGCGTTGACCGGCGACACGTTCAATGGGCTGGTCGCGCAGGCGAACCAGCAGAAGGTGAAGATTGCGGCATTTGGCGTGGGCACTGACCGGGCGCTGCAATCGAATGGGTTTCGTCTGAAGCAACTCGCCGAAGCCACCGGCGGCGTCTACATCGAGCGACCGTCGGCGACCGACGCTGGCAATGCCTTTATGCGCGTTGTCGCGCTGCGAGAAAATGCGGCGTATCGGGTGCAGTACGATACGTCGATCATTGACGATGGCAGGCAGCACCCGGTGGTACTCGAAGTCACCACACCCAATGGCGTGCGAACCTACTCATTTTCTCTCACCTACGAGAGTCCTGCTGACAACGTGTCGTTTGCGCCGCTCGGCAATGTTCTGCTGCGGCGGTACTTCATGTTTGCCATACCGATAGCGCTGCTCTTCTCGCTGTTTTTGACCCTGCTCAGCGGTGCGATGTTCTGGTTTGGCAAATCGTCTTCCGGCGGGCTGGGGGGGAAGACCAGGCATTGATGTCGATCACGCGCAAAGGTGTAGCATCAAACAGGAGCGCGCCGCCGGAGATTCTCAAGGATCGCGCATTACCGAGGGATCTGAGGTGAACAATGTCCGAACTGCCCGACCCGCCATTCAAACTGGGGAGCTTTGAGGTACTGGAGCAGATTGGCTTTGGATTGAGCGGCAATGTCTACAAAGCGCGCTATCGCGATGGCACGATGGTCGCGCTCAAAGTTTTGTCGCGCGCGCGTCAGAAAGATCCAACCGTGCTTGGCTACTTCACCAACGAGCAACTGTTACTGCGAGAAATAGCGCAGCACCGGCGCCATCCGCACATTGTTGAGTACTTCTCCAGCAACTTTACCAGCCCGCCCTTTTATCTGGCGACACGTCTGGTCGAAGGGGCGCGCAGTCTGGAGACCATTATTGGCGATCGTCCTTTGATGCCCGTCGGAAAACCACAACCGGCCGACTTTGTCGTGCGCGTCGTCTCGCAGATCGCCGGCGCTCTCGACTATCTGCACACCGGGCATCCAACATTTCGCCCGATTGTGCATCGGGATGTCAAGCCGGCGAATATTCTCATCGATGCTGCCGGTAATGCGGTGTTGATCGATTTCAGTATCGCCAGCCATCCGAACTATGCGCTGGTTGACGAAAAAAACCTGGGTACGCCCGGCTACATGGCGCCAGAACAGTATACCGGCGAGGAAAAGCCAGCATCAGATCAGTTTGCGCTGGCGCTGGTCGCCCTGCACATGCTCACCGGGCGTCGTCCTTTGCCGGAGCGCAAGACAACATCACTCAAACAGATTGAACGCTGGCGCGACTCCAGGTACGAAGATGTCGTTCGCATGCTGGAGCACCGCGTGCATACCGCCGATGTGCTTATTCGCGCGCTGGCATACCACCCGGCGCATCGCTACGAAAGTTGCGAGGTGTTCGCCGACCGCCTGCGCCGCGCACTGGCGCAGGATGGCGAGCAGGTATACGAACCGACGCCGGTTCCCGCGATTGCCGGGGGGCAGTCTTCGTCTTCGCGACCGACGCAGCTCTTCGCCTGGATCGGTATTGGCGTCGTGGCCTTCATCGCAATTGCGGTTCTGATCCTGGCGGTCACACTGGCCTGACGCCGGTGCGCAGCCTGTACCGCTACGACGAGACCGGAAGGGAACAGATGCCGGCAGTATCAGATGACTGCGCAGTCTGGCCGGCGCTGGAGCGTGTTCGACAAACCATACCACGGGAGCATTGTCATGGCGACGAGTACTGCCAGTTTTAATATTGATGCGCGCACTGATCGCGGTCGTCGACGCGCCAACAACCAGGACAGCATCGGTCGCGCCGATCAGTGGAGACACCGGGATCAGCAGGTGAGCCGCGCGCTGCGCGAGCAGTATGGACGGCTCTATGTCGTTGCCGATGGTGTGGGCGGGAACGAAGACGGCGCGGATGCCAGCCGCATGGTTGTCGATGAGGTCATGCGCGCATTCTACCACGACAGCTCTGGGATGTTGCCCGCGAATCCGGTCGAACGCCTGCGCGCCGCTATCGAACAGGCAAACAGCGCTGTCTACGCCGAAGCGCAACGACGCGGCAACAATATGGCGTCAACCATTGTTGCGGCATTGATCCATGGAGACACCCTGACTGTTGCCAATGTGGGCGATAGCATGGCATTTCTCTGTCGGAGCGGGCAATCGCCCAAACCTTTGACGAAAGCGCAGGTGCGTCAGGAAGCCGACGGCGGCAAAGCGCTGGTCCAGGCGATGGGCGACCAGCTTGTGCGTCCGGCGATGTTCTCGGTGCAGTTACACGAAGGCGATGCAGTCGTTCTTTGTTCAGACGGGCTGACCGATCTCGTGCAGCCGGCGGAAATCGCCGAGATTGTCGCCACCCACTCATCAGAACAATCCACCCGCGCATTGATCGACCTGGCGAACCGTCGCGGCGGGCACGATAACATCAGTGTCATCGTGATCCGCAACAGTCCGCCGCCTGAACCGGCGCCGGCGGCGAAACTGGAGGGACGAGCGCGGATGCTTGTCGCCAGTCTGCTTGTTGCTGCGTTGCTTGCCGTTGTTGTGATAGCCGTGCCGTACCTGAACCCTCCTCCGCCAGAAGACGGAAATAGTGCATCGCGCCCGACTTCTGCGCCGGTTGTTCTGGTTGATGGCGGCGGCCAGAATAACGCCGTTCCCGCCGAATCGCCGACAGCGACGCTGGGCGCGTTGCCGACCGCAACCGCAACCCCAACGGCGCTTCCAACCAGCACGCCGCGCCCAACCGCGCGCCCGACGCATACCAGCGCGGCGCCCACCAGCGCAACACTGACAGATACGCCGGCGGCAGGCAGCACGTCTGAGTCGAGAACAATGCCGGACCTTATCGGCAAACCGCGTCAGGAGGCGGAGGAGATCATCAAAAATATGGGAGTCACTCCGGTCATCGAAGAAATTTTACACAACGACGAGAACATCCCGGTGGGTCACGTGGTTGCAACAGAGCCGCCTCGCGGCGAGCCAATCAATCCCGGCGCACCGGTTAAGATCAAGGTCAGGAAACAGCCCGATCAACAGTCGCAACCGCCAGCCTCTTCTGGAGGGCAGCCTGCGCCCGCGCCGTCACTCACGCCCACAGCAACGACGGATTCGCAGGTGTCGCCGCCACCCGCGCCGTCACTCACGCCCACGGCAACGTCGGACACGCAGGTGTCGCCGCCACCCGCGCCGACGGCAACGCCGGACTCGCAGGCGTCGCCGTCCCCCGCGCCGACGGCAACGCCGGACTCGCAGGTGTCGCCGTCCCCCGCGCCGACGACAACGTCCGATTCGCAGGTGTCGCCGACGGCAACGCTGGCGCCCCCCGCGCCGACGGCAACGCTGGCATCCCCCGCGCCGCCGGAGGCGCCGACGGCAACGCCAGGCGATGGCGGCTCGAACGGCGGTTCGGGCGAGAACTCAGGCGGTGGTTCAGACGGATCAGGCGGTGGAGGTCATGCGCCATAGCGACCGGGATGCAACAGAGGTTCGTGTTGGTGAGAGCGAGCGGTGAGGTCTGATGATCTTCGGCGCAGGTCTGTCCATTGTGAAACAACGCACAGAGGAGATGGCTCAGCGATGACAGCGCAATCATACAAACTTCGTCTTGACAACAGCAGAATAGTGGACGTTACACTGCCGGTCGATGAGCCGCTCTATCGGGTGGTGGAACGACTGGTGCAGGAGCACGGCTTGCCGATCACCGATCAGCAGGGACGGCGCATTACATATGCCCTTTATGCGGGGTATCATCGTCGTTTGAGCAGTGAGATGTCGTTACGGCAGGCAGGTCAGGATCAGGGAGGCGAATTGTGCCTGGCGAATGTGTATGCGCCGTGGTGGGAACAGACCCCGGCTGCAACTCGTCGCCTGTTTGGGGGTCAGCCGGCGCGGGGCAATCAGCGTCCACTGCTCTATGCCTTGATCGGCGCCGGCGCGGTGATCGCGCTGCTGCTCGTGGTTGTTGCAGCGCTGCTCCTGACCATGCTGCAAGGGCCGACATCAGAAGCGTCGAGTCGGACGTCTGTTCCGGGTAGACAGGCCGGTCTGACGACCACATCGACGCTGGCGCCTCTGCCGACAGCACTGCCGGCAACATCAGACCAGCCAGCGCCGACGTCGACGCTGCTGCCGACTATGGCATCGCCGACGTCCACGCTGGCGCCGGCAGCGGAACGATCACCGACATCAGCGCCGGCAGGGATGGCGGCGCCAGCAACGGCTACGTCGCCGCCATCGATTGGCGCGCTTCTGCCAGGGCAACTGTCAAATCCTCAACCCCTGGTGACCGCAACGCTCGTAAAACCGGACGAATCTGTTATTGTCGCAGGCGTCAAGAGGGAGTATCTGGATCGAGACAGTCGTCTCTTCTTCCAGGGAAGAACCGCTTTCGGCGCGTACCTGTGGGAAGACGCAGGGCTGCGCACCAGGAAGCCCGCCAGTCAGGGCAGCGTCGTGGTCAGCAACGGAGATCGAGTCGCAATCCTCAGCCAGGCGAACGGGGTCGCTCAGGTGCGCATTGTTGAAAATAAGCTCGATCCTGCGGATCCAAAAGTTATTGGCGCGACAGGCTACCTGCCGGTATGGCTGATCACCGATCAGGGCGTGCCGCCGCCGCCGCCAACCGCCACACCGCGCCCCGGCAAACTGTTCGTCTACAAACTGAATGAGAATGATGCGCCGGGGTGCATTTCAATGCGTATCACCGGCATCAATGCCAGCGGATGGAGTTTTGTCGTCGATGGCGCGAATTTGCGCGGACGATTCGACAACGCCGGAAACGCTCGTCTGTGCGGTCTCGGTGCAGACCAGGAAGTGACGATCAGTGTCCTCGACCGCAACGGTCGGATTGTTCCCGGCGGTCGCGGCGTTCCTGCCAAAGGGCGCGCCATTATGATTGGAGAGTGGCGGCAACAGTAAGAGCCTATCCGAAAAAACTGTCCCTTCGATACGCGCTGCTCAGGATGCGGTTTTTCGGTATTCCGGGTTATTCCGACAGGCTCTGAACACTCAGAGGAAGGTAAGCTGTTCACAATCAGAGTTCAGGGGACGCTCCCAAAGATCGGGGATCGGCGGCGGGATGGCTCTTGCAGGCGCCACAGAACCCTGCCCCGCCGACGCAAAAGCGCGACGTTGACGATACATCTGAACACGTACAAAGGAGGCGACTGCAATGAGTGAAGCAGTGACGACATCAGGGAACGGCGTCATTGGCGCCGACATTGAGCAGCTGCGCGCCACCATAGCTGCGCTGCGCCAGGGAAGCAGCAGCATCGAAAACGCGCTGCGGCAGGCAACGCAGGGCATGGAAGCGCTGCAGGGCAGCCGCTGGTCGGGGCAGCATCGCCAGCAGGCGGAAGCGATCTGGGCGCGCATTCAGGGGCAGTTTGTTCCAGCCATTGACGCGCTCAATCAACTGGCGGCGCGCACCGAGCGCTTCGCCGACGCGCTTGAAAAGGCAGCGCAACGGTTCAACGATGGCGCCGGCGTTCCAGTCGGTCCTTCGGTGAAAGCCCCTTCTGACGGTAGACCATCGGTGACGCCGATGCCGTCAGCGCCGCCGGCGCCGCCAGTGGCGCCCGGCAACGGTATTCCTCCCTATACCCCCCTTCCGAACGGATCAACGCGAGAAGATGTGTTGAGAAACACGGCTGGTTGCACCAACTATGTGCTGCGAAAGGTCAACATGAACGACATGGGACGCTGGCCGAACGCTCATGAATGGAATGATGTGGCCACGCGCGCCGGCTACGCGCTTGGGACTGTACCGCTCAAGGGCTCAGTCATGGTGTTCGAGCCAGGGGTCCTGGGCGCGCACGCCCAGCTCGGGCACGTCGCATATGTGGAAAACGTTGAGGCTGACGGAAGCGGTTTGATGCGCGTCAAGATCAGCGAAGCAAATGTAGCCTTTCACAACGGTCAGGTAGTCTGGGGCACGCACACGCCGCCGACAGAACGCACAATTAATCTGCGGCGCAACGGCGATGGCGTGGTCACCGACGAGCGCGGCACCCCTGTCGCTGTCAGTTTCATCTACGGCAAAAAAGCATAGGTGGTATCTGTAACCGTGCAGGATCAACTGCGGAAGTCGCACTTCCGCAGTCTTGATCGGCAACAAGGGTTCTCGTGTACAATTAGCGGGGATTCATTATGACTCGTATTGGCGCTGACACCACACACCTTTATGAAACGGTCGCCGTGCTGCGACAGGGGAGCAGCAATATTGAGAGCGCCCTCCGACTGGCGATACAATCGATGGAAGCGCTGCAGGGCAGCCGCTGGTCGGGGCAGCATCGCCAGCAGGCGGAGGCGATCTGGGCGCGCATTCAGGGGCAGTTCGTTCCAGCCATCGATGCGCTCAATGAACTGGCGGCGCGCACCGAGCGCTTCGCCAATGCACTTGAAGAGGCGGGGCGAGTATTTGGCAATGAGAGCAACATTGCCGGTACAGACCGGGCACGTCGCTCAGTGTCCGGTAATGGAGCGGATCATACATCGGTAATCCCTCCCGGGCTCATCGGACAGAATAAGATGTCGCCGTGGCGGGCGGGGATCAAATTTATCAAGGAGATCAAAGATATTAAGGAAAGGCTTGAGTGCATTCGAGACTTGATGTTAATTTCAACTTTGGATTTTAAGCGCGGATTCACCTATAAAGATCAGGTTATTATCTATGGTTCACGTAAAGCAAAAGAAGCGGCCTATCTCAAAGCTGCCACGACTCATATGAAAGGGGGCTTGTGGAATGCGCTGGCGAAGCAAGCGCCAGGGATGTTGAAAGAGGCGGGAAAGACAGCGCTTATTACAGCGGCGTTTGAAGCGGTTGACAGCGGCCTCGATAACTGGGAAAAGTATAAAGATGACAGCCAGGCTGTACAAAAGACGGCGGTTGCAACGGTTATTGATGCGGGTATGACAGGCCTGTGTGTGGGAATAGGCACAGGTGTTGGCTCGGTCGCTGGCGCTGTTGTGGTCGGAGGTGCGCTCGGCCTTGTGAGCGGCGGCACGCTCGCTCCGCTGGGAGTCGCGGTTGGCGCTAAAGTAGGGGGATTTATTGGAGGGATGGCAGGTGAATTGGTTGCAGACAAAATAAAGGAAGGCGAGTGGTATACTCAGATCAAGGAAACCTGGGTTCAGCAAGGGGCGGATTGGATCGACAAAGTAATCGGGGCGGATAGGATCGACAAAGTAATCAACGAAGGCAAGAGTCTTGTTGATGCAGGCAAAAAGATTACCGATGACGGAATCCAGTTCGTGAATGACACAACACGAATGATTGATACGAAAGTCCGTAGTTTATTTGGATGGAGAGGCTCATAATGCCGCCTCTTTCTTCTCTTAGCGTATATGTCTGACTATCTTTGAAAGGCAAAAACGTGGACGTAGACCTGACCATCCGGATATCACTTGAGGAACTTGCACTGGCGCTTGTGTTGAATGGACAGTCGGAAAGCGCCAATGCACTGCTTGCAGGCAGCCTGGGGCGTGAGTTGAGTCAGGATGAGGCGATTGGCAGACTGACTGCGGCCAGTCATACCCTGTTGGGGAAGGGGCTGATCGAATTATCGGAAGATGGCAGCATCGCCTCATCTCCAATTCTGACCGAAATCGTCCGCGTGATGACCGCCGCGCGCTCCACATTGCGCTATTCTCTGTCATCTCCCGAAGAACGGCGCGCGCTTTCGTATCACTTTGTAGATGATGGCATCTACGAACACTGGCTCGATGAGGGTGTTATCCACGTCATCACGCGCGTGGATGTGGAAGAGGCGGTCAAAACCTGTGCGCTTTTCTTTGAGCTGGAGTCGTGCCAGCCCACTCCTGATGCTGAAGGGGTCATCTCCGAACCGCTGTTCCGCCAGGCATTGCGTCAGAAAGAGGTGCCAGACGCCGAGCGACTGCTGCGCGACGCGCTGCCCGAAACGCTGTGTCGTCTGCTGAGCGAGGACGCGGTGCGCACCAGAGCAATTGGGGACGTGCTGTGGATACGATACCAGGAAAATCGCGAGCCGGTTTCCGATGAAGGGTTCCTGATGGTGTTCGGCGCCGAACGCTTCTGGCTGTTCCAGCCGGTGCGGGGAGACAATGGCGAGGCAAAGATCAGACTGTTGCCGGGAACCGTTGATACGTTGCAGCAGGGAATCCGTCAAATTGTAGGCAAGTATGTCTGAGTTTTACCCGTGAATCGACACACACTTTTTCTTGCGGCACTGCTGCTATGCTGTGCAACACTTGTGCAACTCTCGCAGGCGCTCGCATATACGCAAGTCATGCCGCCTGTCGCGAGTTCAGCGGTTTTGCGCGAAGGTGATGCGCCTGGTGACGACACGGTTGCAGAGACCGGCACTCCTCCTGTACCGGATGGATTGCCGGCTCACGCAACAGCGGATCGCGCGTCGATCGGCGCTGTTCCGGCTGATGAAGAACAGCCGTCGGTGCGGGTCTTCCTGCCGCTCATTGCGCGTCCGGCGGATGCGCCTCCTCCCCTTCCCACTGACTGGCTGGGGCGCGTCAACGGATACCGCGCGCGGGCAGGCGTGCCGCCGGTCACTGCCAGTGCAGTTTTGAACGATAATTGCTTCCAGCATGCACGCTATATGGCAGAAAACAATCACCTGACCCACAACCAGAACCCGTCACTGCCGCACGCGTCATCAGAGGGACAGATATGCGCCCAAAAAGGGAATGCCTGGATGGGATGGGGCGGCAGCTGGCAACCGTATCAGGCCGTCGATGGCTGGATGGGATCGGTCGGGCATCGGCTCTGGCTGCTCTACCCGACGACGCCGACTTTTGGGTTTGGGTTCTACAGCAACAACCAGCGCAGCGCCGCCGCGCTCGATGTGCTGTCAACGGCAACCTTTGGCAATGATGCGTCCTACGCCGGGTGGCCCGTGCGCTATCCCGCGCCGGACCAGCGGGACATTCCGGCGACGCGCTACCCGATCACGCTGCACTGGCCCTATTTCGAGCAGAAACCAGTCGTGACCGGCACGAGTCTGCGTGTTGTGGATGGGGCTACGCTAAACCATACGTTCACCACCGATCTTCCAGCTAATCACAAAGGGATTGCGATCACGCCAGATCATGCGTTTCCGCCAGGTGCGACGATTGAGGTGACGGTGACCGGCAGTTACAAAGGGCAGCCGTTCGCGTTCACCTGGCGGTTTCAGACCGGCAGCTAGCGCTGCAACGAGATTGCTTCCGACAAAGGCACGTGTGCAGACGTATCGCACCCGTGGCGTTTGTGCGTCGGCGGGGCGGCGTTTTGTGGCGCGTGCAAAAGCCATCTCGCCGCCAATGCGTGATCGCAGGGGCTTCCCCCAATTGCGAACCGTTCCCTGCACAGGTGCAACGGGCTCGCAACAGTGCGATCAATAAGAGCCTATCCGAATAACGCAGGATACCGAAAAACCGCCCCTTCGATACGCGCTGCGCGCTACTCAGGATGCGGTTTTTCGGATAGGCACTAAGCACGGCCTTTGTGGACTTTGTGCCTTTGTGGTGCAATCATCACGCGATGTCTCGTTGTCGTGCCAGGAGCGCCCCGGGCAGGCGTCCGATTGTGGGCGCATCTTCTCTGTCGGGACGCCCGTGATAGGCGCCCGGATGTGGCCCGTCGCACGCCCTGCCCCCGACGGGCGCCCGATCCGTCTGAACACGGACTTGTGTGGGTTACTGATCGTTTTGCGTCTCGCCACTGACCGGCGATCGAGCACGAACTCCAGGTTGCACCACGACTTTTGCGCGTTCGATGATCGCGCGAAACGACGGGCTGGTTGCGGCCCAGTCCACCACGTCTACCTTCCAGGGAAGATCAGACTCGGCAAACTCCTCTTCGAGCATTGCCAGAACCTGAAACGGTAGCGGCTCATCGGTGATGATCGCAATATCGAGGTCGGAGTGCATCCTGGCGCGTCCCTGCACACGTGAGCCAAATGCCCAAACCTCGTATTTGGGAACGCACTTTTGCAGAATAGCGCGTACAATCGTCCAGTGTTCTGGTCGAATGTCAAGAGTCGGCTCAGTCATTCCGCATCTCGAGCCTGGTAAGCACTGCGCGTGCGTCGGTAAGAAAATCAGGCGCGCGGGCACACATAGCCTGAGCTTTAGTAACGTCGCAGGTGTGCGATGTCATAGTGCGCATCTGCTGGTACGCAAGCCAGGCTTCTATATCTCTGATCAATCCTTTTTCGGCAGCAGTGCGCAGGAAATCACGAAAGCCGCTAAAATCAACCTCCGACGTAACTGTTCACCCTTCTCCTGGGGGCGAGGGTGCGGTCACAGCGACATTGCAATGCAACGTCGCTACGCGAATTCTTTTGCACTAAACAGGTACTTTGACCCGGTTACTGGACACCGTAATGGACTGGTGGTATGATCTGCCGCATTTTGTGGTGGTCACAGGGATTCTATGCAGTCTTCATCGGCGTCAGCCGCAGCAGAGAGGCGGACGACCTTCTCCTGGAGCGGTATGGGAGTGGCGTTGCTGGCGCATACCGGATGGGGCGCCTACCCGGTGCTGGCGCGCTATCTTCAGACCGTCAGCGATCTGCCGTCGATGGCGCTGCTCGGTGTGGGCAACCTGCTTGCGCTTGTGATCTATCTGCCGTTCGTCTGGCGCCACGTCGATAAGCGCATCCTGCGCTCGACGCTCATCTGGGGGTTTGCGCTGGTGGTGGTGCTGCGCGCGATCACCAATCTGCTGGCGGCGCGCTTCACGCTGGCGATATACATCCAGCCGATCACGCTGATGACGCCACTCCTTGTGGCACTCCTGAGCGCCGGGTTGTTCCGCGAGCCGTTGCCGCCGCTGACCTGGAGCGCGATTGCGCTGTCACTTCTGGGTGCGCTGTTAATGATGAGCAACGATATTGGTGCAGCCGGAGTGACCTTCGCGTTGACGCCATCCGACTGGATCGGCATTGCACTTGCTGCGGTTTCGGCACTTTGTCTGGCAATCTACATGATTCTGGTGCCGCGCACGGTCAAACATGCCGTACCGGGGGAGTCTGTGTTGTTGATGCAATTGCTGGCGTTGACGGTTACAGGCAATGGCGTGAGCCTGCTTATCGACGAGGACTGGACGCGCTTTGCAACGCTCACACCGATGGACTGGACAATCTTCGCAATTTTTGTTTTTGGCGTCTTCTTGGGCGCGAACCTCGGGCAGATCGCGTCGTTGCGCCGGCTGGGAGCGCCGCTGGTCAGCAGTGTCATGGCATGGCGCCTGGTTGCAACGCTGGCGCTGGCGGCGCTGTTTCTCGGCGAGCGCCTCGACTCGTGGCAGCAGATTGTGGGGGCGCTCATTGTACTGGCGACGATCACCGTGTATCTGTGGCGGCAGGGACGACCATTCATCGCCAGAACAAGACACGAGCGCCTTCAGCGCTGATGCCTGCCGTTGCCGTTGACCGGCGCCGACACGGGCTCTGGCGTCCCATTGTATTTCAGCCGCTCCAGTGCCTCTTCCGGACTGCGCACCGTCTCGATGGTGTGCATATCGATTCCGAGGTGCGTCAGGGTCATCGCGACCGTTGCGGAAATCCCGCTGACAACAACCCTGCAGCCAAGCAGCCGCAGCGCCTGGATGGTCATCAACAATGCCTGCGCCACCGATGTGTCGACAGTCGTAACGCCGGTGATGTCGAGGATCATCAGTTTTGTGCGGTGTGTATGGACGGCATTGAGCAAATGTGCGCGCAGTGTATCGGCGCGGCGCGAGTCGATATGACCAACGATTGGTGCAAGGAGGATGCCGTCTGCCAGTGACACAACCGGGGTCTCCAGCGCACCGACCAGGTTAAGCAATTCGCGTTCTGAAGCGAGTTGCTGTTGTAACTGTTCGTTGGTGCGTATCAGTCTGGTCTGTTGTGTCTCGAGTTCGCGGTTGGCAGAGCGGAGGGACGAGAGCATCTCGTTCAAGAGCACGCTGAAATGCCAGAGCAACATCATGATGAACACGATTGTTGCTGCCACACTGCCGATTTCCAGCCATACTCGAAACCAGTCTGGAAGGCTGGACGCGATGATGCCCTGCGGCCAGAACTGCCCGACCGCCAGAGCGATCAGGCTGCACACCGTACTGACAGTTATCAGGCGTTTGAGGTTTTGCACCGTCATGTACTGCAGCCCCAGAACCACCGTCAGGAGCGGCGTGAACATGAGAGTAACAAAGAGGAATGGCTGCACCAGAACGATGATCAATCCACCGGCTAACAGACCGGCGCTCGTTACGGCGATGGCAGTCTGGACATTGCCCTGCCGCACGTTATGGAGGGCATAGAAGAGAACGCCGCCACTCAGCACAATCGCGGCGCCGCTGATGCCGGTTGCAAGATCGCGAAAGATCAGCGCCAGCACCAGGAACACAACGCCAAAAATGAATGTGACCGGCATGTACATCGAGAGAAAGCGGCGCAGGCGCGTCATCTGCGCCTGTAATGTCGTCTCGGGCATAATGTCAGTGGTCATCGGGCGAATCCTTTCACAAACCTGCCTGTGTTGCGTTGAGTTGCTGCATGTCACGGGACTGTGCATACCGCGCTGCGGTGAGCGACCAGTCACGATTGGCGCAGATCCAGTATTGTAATGCTTCGACGTAGGTATTGAGCCCTGCATTGACTGCGCTGTTGAAATAAGGAATGTGTTCGCGTATCTGCATAAATGTAGCAACTTCGCGGGCATGCATGGCGAGTGCGCGATCGACCGCTTCAGACAATGAACATCGATGCTCATGCTGAATGACCAGCACCAGGTTGTGCAGATCGCCATGCTTCATTTCTTTGGGATAGGACAACACATCATTACACCAGCAAATGATATTGTTCGCAGCTCGTTCCAGTTGCTGTACAGTTGCGTGGTGACGGGCATAGAACGGGATCTCGATCCTGTCAGTCAGTTCTATCAGATCAAAACAAGCGTATACAGCGCCAGAAAACAAACGGGCAGCGCAGTATGTCGCTATATTCGGCGCAGTACCACGCTGCCGGTTGGTCGTTTCCCATCGGTTGGCGGTAAAGTACAGGCGTACATGGTTACTGAAACGGCGTAGCCAGACATCGGACGCATGTGTCGCCAGGCGATGGCGAAGGTCAGCAAGCGCATGGGTTAATCCCCAATCCTGCGCGTCTGGTGCGGCTCCTTCAAGGATTGCAAGAAAACGTTCGTGAAGCGCAGTCATCTGTTGCAGATCACGGCCGATGCCGGCTTCATCGCACTGGTCATCCATAAAAAACAACCACGCGATCCAATCGGCAGCGATCTGCAACATTTCGCGATCTGCTCGTGGATAGGCGCGTGCAGCCAATATCCCATACCGCAGGTGACGACTTTTGCTGTACACCGCATGGCTAAGCAGGGCAAAGGACTCCGCCCACGCAAGCGTCGCCTGATCGACGACATCAGCATGTGGGTTTATTGCCCCGGAAAACGGGTAGACAAGGCGTGCACCGTGGTCCTGATCCACGAGCGCCTCCTTTCAATCATCTGCTAAGGTTTCTGTGCGACCAGCACCAGATATCCGAGATGATCGCGCTGAATAGCAGCAAGTTGTGGCCATGCCTGTTCGAGCATTGTCAGGAGATCATCGCCATACAATGCCCGGATTTCATCACGCTTCTGTACCAGGGCATCACTGACGAACTGAAGCGTCCGTTTGGTGTGAGTGCTGATATCAATCACTTCGTGCACGATAAATCCCGCATCGGTGACAAGCGACGGATATCGCTCGATGGTTTCCAGCGAGCTAAGCATGAAACTCTTGTAGAGGAGCGTGCGTTGCTCGTTAGAAAGCGGTTGTTCCTCGGTTACATCGGTCAGGACGAAACGCCCCCCTGGTCGTAATACCCGCCAGATCTCTCTCAGCACATGTTTTCGGTCTGGCATGTGAAGCAATGACTCGAAAGCCCAGGCTGCATCGAACGATTCCTGTTCAAAAGGCAGTGCCATCGCATCTGCCAGCTGAAAGCGCACCCCGTCCGCCACGCCATGCTGATCGGCAAGCGCCGCTGCACGCGCAACCTGATCGGCGCTGACCGTGATGCCGGTGACTGCAGCGCCTGTCTGCAGGCTCAGACGGATCGCCGGACGTCCAACCCCGCATCCAACGTCGAGAAGTGTCTGTCCTGCGTTGAGATTGACCTTGCTTATCAGCAAGTCGGTCAGACGATCTTGAGCTTCGATGTTCGAACTGGTATCGTCTAGACCGGTCCAATAACCGACGTGGATGTTGTCACCCCACAGGGTGGCGTAGAACGGGCCCATCAGATCGTAGTGAGCGCCGACCTCTTCAGGTGTAGGATGAACTGCTGTTTGTTCTGTCACGATCTCCTCCACTGGTAGTGTATAGGTACATGCCTGGACACGAGGTAACAGTATATCGTCAAAATTGTATTAAGATCGCAATCATGGCACGTGGTGTGTCGGGTTTGATAATCGGCGCATCCGCGCGCTTTAGAGCCTATCCGAATCATGCAGAATACCGCAAAACTGCATCCTGAGGAGCGCGCAGCGCCCCCGTATGGGGGCAGCGCGTATCGAAGAGGCGGTTTTGCGGATAGGCTCTTAGGGGAGAACCTGATTGGGGCTCGGCGCCGCCGTGCCCCAACCGGGCAAATCTGGGCGAGCTGCCTGCGTACCTGGCGGCTCTGCTGACATCAGCGAAGCGATGCCACTACAGCGGTCGAAAAGCGCGACCAGCGCGAGGCATGCCACAGCGAGAAGAGGGTGCGATTTGCCAGCATGACGCACACCAGATCGAGCGCAGGATCTGCCCAGGCGAAGACACCAGACACACCGGTGTGCCCAAATGTGTCAAATGAGGTATATTCGCCGGAGAAGTGTGGATGCTTGTTGCCGCGCAGATCGAACCCCAGTCCCCAGGCACATTCGTTCCATGTCATAAAACCTTCAATCCCACCGCGTAACCCTGCAGTCTGGCTGGCAGTCATCAGGCGCACCGTCGCCGGTGCAAGCACCGATCGTCCATCGCACATGCCGTCGTTGAGGAAGATCTGGAAGAAACGCGCAACATCACGCGCTGTCGAGAGCACGCTGCCGGCCGGATGGGTCTGTCGTCGCGCGTGCACCGAATTGAACCGTTCAGTGGAACTGCCGGGGTCGGGTGTGCCTTCGACGTGCACGATGCGCGGAAAGAGATCGTCAGGCGGTGCAAGCCAGGTGTCGTGCAGTTCTGCCGGCGCTATGACATGTTCGCGCATGAATGTCGCAAATGGTGTGCCGCTGACTTCTTCGATAATGAGTCCCAGTAATCCATACCCGACGTTGCTGTATTCGACTTTGCTGCCGGGAGGCGTAATGGGGCTGGTATTTACATATGTGCGTAACTCATCGGCAGTGCTGGCGTCAGGCGGAAACCGGCTGCGATCAGGGTCTTGCGGGAGACCAGAGGTATGGGTGAGCAACTGGCGCACGGTGATCGTGTCGCGTCCTGCGCCCTGGAAACCTGGGAGGATGCTGGCAACCGGATCGTCGAGCGCCAGCTGCCCGGCTTCCACAAGGAGCATGACGGCACTTGCCGTCATTGGCTTCCCGATCGAGGCGATATGGAACAGGCTGTTGCGGTTGACTGGCGCAGCATCGGGCGCCGGCGCGCTGCTGCCGCCATAGAACTCGCCCGCGAGGCGCCCGTGGTGCAGAACAACCGAGGCGATAGCTGTCACAATTCCTTCGTCAAGCCAGTGTTGCAGGATTCCAAATGCGCGCTGGAGTCGTTCCGGATCAAGAGTGGCTCTGGTATGTGTCATAAGAGTTTCCCCCTCGGTTCATGAAGCAGCATTCGCGCAGCATTCCTGCGTTCACCGGTCACTCCTTGCCTTCAACCTTCCACGTTATGCCGCCGCATCCGCCATGCCAGCACTCCCCCCAGTGCGATCGTCTCCATCGCCGAGGTAAGCGCAAACGCCGCCGGAATCGCGACCACGCCCCACGGTTCGATCCACAGCCAGATCAACGCGCCGCGTCCTGCGAGTTGCGCGCAGTTCGTCACCAGCGGCGTCTGCGTATCGTGCAGCGCAATCAGTCCGCGCGTCAGCACTTCGGTGGCCACATAGACCGGCAACCCTGCGATATACACCACAAGCAGCAGGGTTGTCAGATCGCCCGCAGCGGCGTCGAAACGACCACGTTCGAACAGCAGACGCACGAGGGGGCGGCCGATTAATGCCAGCAAGAGCGCACATCCAATCGCCAGGATCGTGGCAACTGCCAGCGCTCCAATCAGTGTGCGTCGCATACGCGCCCATTCTCTGCGCGCCGCAAAGGCGGCAATGCGCGGGAATGCCGCCTGCGCGAGCGCAACGCCGATTAACCGGAGTGGTACGCCCATCAACAGACCAGCGTTGAAGAGCGCCGGCAGCGCTCCCGGCTCTCGCGCCAGCGATGCAAAGGCTGTATCGACGATGCCGCCGGCATAGTTCACCCCGGACGACAACCCGTTTGGCGCCAGCAGACGAACCATGCGACGCAGCCGCGTGTCCTGCAGATCCCACGCCGGTCGCACCCGAAAGCGGTTGGCGCACAGTCCGGGCCAGAGAATGGCCAGTTGCAGGATGGCATCGCCAAGGACGCCGAACGTCGGACCATAGATGCCGACGCCAGGGATGAAACGCGCCGCCAGAATACCGCCGATCATCGTGACATTGTGCGTCACGATCGAGATGGCGGTCAACAGAAACTGATTGCGCGCATTCAACACGGCAATGGCAACACTCGCCAGCACAACCAGCGTCAGTTGCGCCAGCATGATCCGCGTAAGCGCCACAGTCAGCGCAGCAGTTTCGGCGTCGAAACCAGGAGCAAGGACAGATTGCACAAAGAAGGGGGCAAAGACCATGCAGATCAGCACAACCAGCGAAATAGCGACGGTCAGGGTCGTTGCCGCCAGGCTTACCAGCCGCTGCTCAGCAGCATCGCCGGCGTCGCGCCGCGCGCCGAGCAGCGCCGGTATCATTGCGTTCGACAGCGCGCCGCCGCTGATCAGGCTGGCGATCGTATCAGGCAGGCGAAAGGCGGCATAGTAGGCGCTCGCTTCCATCCCTGCGCCGAACTCGGCGTTGAAGAGCGCCTGGCGCACCACGCCCAACCCGGCTGATAGCACATACGCGGAAGTGAAAAGGATCGTCCCTTCAGCGATACTGAATTCGCGCCGGATCATTGATCGACGGCAGCTCGCAGTGCGCGAATGTTGCCCCATGGCGCTGTCGTTGGCATCACGCAACCGGTCGAGAGGCAGACGCGCCGTCCACCCAACGCCTCAATCGCCTGTTGCGCCAGTGATTGCACCGTCGCCGGCGAACCTTCGACAATATCGCGCTGGCTCAGTCCACCGACAACCATGCCCGGAAAACGGCGCGCGCCTTCGACGAGATCAGGTCCGGTATCACGGTCGTGCCAGTTGAGCGCCTGCGCCGGATGCTCTGCCGCAATGTCGAAGTACGAATGGAGACCGTGCAGGTGGAGCAGAATGAACGGCGGTTTTCCCTGAGCGGCACTTGCTGCATGCGCCGCTTCGAGAATGCGCAGATCGAGCGGACGGCACACCTCGCGATACTCGGTTTCACTGATGACATCGGCAGTGCAGCGCTGCATGGCGTAGAAGATGCCATCGGCGCCTGCCTGCAATGCGGCGGCGACGAAACGGACGGTTGTTTCGGCGATTGCCTCGAGTGCGGTGAGCAGGTCGGATCGGTGACGCCGGAGATGGACGATATCCATCCCGCCGCCGATCAGGTTCTTTGCCTGGCTGATCGGGCTGAACACCGTCGCCAGCAACGGTACGTCCGGATCGATCAGTTCGCGGGTGCGACGGATGGCGACCAGGTGGGCGCCGAGCGCCCCTGCGTGTGGATCGAGCGGCTCGATGTGTCGCCAGTCGGCAGCAACGCTGACCGGACGCGCGATATAGTCACTGGTTCCTTCGGAGTGCCCACGGTACGCCACGCGGCACCCCCAATCCTCGACGCAAAAACTGCTGGATGGCGTGAGTTTCACGAAGTCCCAGTCGTACCGGGTCTGGAACTCGGCAACCGACGCCGCCAGCTGCTCAGGGTCCTGATCATCGACCGGAAAATGCCGCCACAACGCGACCGGCGGACGGTCAACCGCTTCTCCACGTAGTGCAGCAGCGAGACGTTCACGTCGAGTCATTGGCATGGTGCACCTCTCTTGATTGTGAAAGACATCTGGCGCAGAGTGCGGCAATGTCGCTCTCAGAGACGCCGCGCCCGTTCGACATCGTCGGTGCAGAGGGTGTGAGAACGCAATGCCGGGTGATCAATCATCTGCAATGACGTTGCGAAGATTGAAGGTCACACGTGCCGACACGAATCGATCCACACACGATGCTGCTCGGCTTGTGCAACAGACGTCTGATGTCAGTTTCTTCCATATGGTACCACGGGTCTGGGGATCGGTCATCGACCTGCAGCAGAGACATACAGTAACGTGAGTTCGGGATAAGGGCTCTCGTTGCCTGACCCGAACTCACCAGGTAGCCTGCGAAACAAAGTACAATGTACAGAAAAATCAATCCCAGAACTGCCGACTTTTCTGTCACACTGGTGCAACAACGTATAGACGGGCTGATCGGGAGGGACATCATGGACAACATCGATAGCGAAGAGTACAGGGCGTGCATGCCGGTTCGTGTAGAACCTGATTATTTTAATCCCTCGTGCTATCTTCCATATGGTCTGACTGTGGAACATGTACGCAGCGCAATGGAAGACTTCACAGATCTTTTGAGTTTTATAAACCAACAGCTCTTTACAAAAAGAATGCCTCGACTGGAAAGTTTTTTGATGCCAGCCAGTTTTAGTAGTTTTGTTGGGGAATTCATCAATTTCAGAATCCCTGAATACTGTACTCAATTAGTAAAGAATCGGTATCACAATGGGCATCCCGACCTTATACCAAGAGGAATGTTTCCTGGAGATGCAGTTCCATACGCGCAAGAGGGAATTGAAATAAAAAGCTCGAGACACGCCAGTGGTTGGCAAGGACATAATCCGGAGTCAGTCTGGCTTATGGTATTTTACTTTGACAGCAACACTGCGAGCGATCAAATGAGGGGCATCGCGCCCAAACCATTCCGTTTCAAAGGCGTGTACGCTGCCAGACTGGACAAGAGTGACTGGGCGTTTTCCGGTCGATCAGAGACGAGCCGAAGAACGATTACGGCCACCGTCACGAAAAGCGGGATGCACAAAATGAAATCCAACCGGGTATATGAAGATCTAGGCAAAGTGAAGAGATAGTTGCATATCTTTGGAAGCTATCGAAGACAGTGCAGGAATAGCCTGTAAACTCATGACATAGTATTCCTTATGTCTCTCAATGCCGAGAGCAGCATACCCCACCGCTTCAGCTGCAGCAATGGTGGAGCCAGAACCCATGAAAGGGTCCAGGACAATTCCCTCCCCAAGTGGTAAGGCGGTATACACAATCTGGCGAAGAAACGATTGCGGTTTCAGGCTGGGATGGTTTGCTACTGCACGTTCCTTTTGAGGGGTCCGTTCACTCTCGATAACATCCTCAAAGGGGTTGCCATCAGGTTTTCGGCGCAGACCCCCTGTCTGAAAATGCCTGAGACATTCACCTACGGTCATCTCTTTGGGGATCGGCTTTCGGAACAATCCCCACGGCTCGTAGCACCCACGGGGCATTGAGCAAACTCCAGGAAATTCTTCTTCGGCATTCTTCGGTCTGTCACCACCTCGCAGTGTTCTGACCAGCCTGATAATCTGACCGCGAAATTCCAGCCCTGCGTCGATCAGAGATGCAAAGACTGGTTGGGAAAGGAATACATTTGATGCAAGAAAGATATGTCCTCCAGGACGCAACACATGCAACGCCAGCAAAGCCCACTCGTAAAAGTACTGCTGCAGTCGGGCTCTTTCTTTTTGATTGAGCGCCGTAAAGCGCGGTAAGGGAGATCGGGCATGCCCGTCGAAGGAAGGCGGAATGCGCCAGATTCCGCCATGACCATTGGATCGCTTCTCCAGTTGTTCAGCATCATACTCTTTTACGCCATAGGGAGGATCGGTAACGATTGCATGAATACTGTTTTCGGGGATCTGTTTCATCCAGTCGAAACAGTCGGCGTGGATGACCAGTGAACGGGCAAATGAATGAACCTCATAATCAAAAGCAAACGTCTGCTTGAGTTGTGTTCCTGTCATTGCGATCACCTACTCGCCAATCGCTTCACCGAGTTGATAGACCGGACTGATCTCGCGGAGGAACTGTCCTACCGCCTGTCTTTCGTGGTCATTTGCCGCCAATAGTTTCTCGAAGTCCGACAGGCTGAGGAGAATCGCCTGCGGCAACCCCCGACGTTTGACGACATAACGCGAGTCGTTCTGGATGACATCATCGAGAATGCGACCAAAGTTATTCTGAGCGACTGTTGAAGAGATGATTTTCGTAGCCATCTGTTCTCCAATTTGCTAATTTAGCCAAATTGTATAGTCGGACGGCGGGTTTGTCAAGAGTCGCCGTTGCGGATTCGTTGACACCCGCGCCTCCGCGGACTACAATACCCGTTATTCTGATTCGGGAGTACGTGTATGGGTCTCTATCCGCCTGATGATCCGTTTCTCATCGATACCTCGCTCTTCGGCATTCCTGTGGTTGTACGCTGGTATGGCGTCATTATTGTGAGCGGTGCGTTGCTGGCGGGATGGATTGCAGCCAGGCGCGCGCAGCGGCGCGGGTATGATCCCGAGCATGTCTGGAATCTGTTGCTCGCTGGCATGGTCTTCGGCATTATCGGCGCGCGCGCGTACTATGTGCTGTTCGAATGGCCCCGTTTCGCCGGCGCCTCCTGGCTGGAGATTATCAACCCGGCGACCGGAGGTCTCGCAATCCACGGCGCTCTGATTGGGGCGCTGGTTGCAGCAGCGCTCTACACGCGCTGGCATCATCTGCCGCTGCGCGTCTTTCTCGACATTTCCATGCCGCCGTTCCTGCTGGCACAGGCCATCGGTCGGTGGGGCAATTTTATGAACCAGGAGGCGTATGGCGGCCCGACCAATCTTGGATTCGGCGTGCTGATCGATGAGCAGCATCGTATCGGTCCCTACCGCGATATGCAGCAGTTTCCGCCTGATACCTTATTTCACGCCACATTTCTGTACGAGTCGGTGTGGAATGCTGTCGGGTTCGGCGTGCTGATCTGGCTGGAGCAGCGACTGCGCGACTGGTTGCGTCCCCTTGATCTTGCACTGCTCTATGCCATCTGGTACGGGCTGGGGCGCTTCTGGATCGAGGGGTTCCGCACCGACAGCCTGTGCCTGAGCGGAATCGGCGGCGCCTGCGAGGGATCGCTCCGGGTTGCGCAGGTCGTCAGTCTGCTGCTGGTGGCAGGCGGCGTGATTGGATTGCTGATCAATCATCGTTATGCCGCCACCCATACGGCGCAACCGCGGGGCGCCTGATACCAATTGGAATTGAACAAGCCGCATGCGCACGCTCATCAGAGCGCATCACAACGCCATCGCAGCAATCTCCAATCCAAAATCTGCAATCTAAAATGGTATGAGTGAGGCGCGTCTGGCTACCCTCCACGTACAATGCTGATGAACAGCGCTGACCCTGCGCTCAACAGTGCGATCAGCGCGAGTGTGGCGGGTATGATCAGGGGCCATCCTTCCCACCCGCCGATGGCTGCCGCGATTGCCAGCCCTGCCAGAGCCAGGGTTGCGGACAGGACGATCAGACCCAGCGCGATGCGTGTGCCTGCCTGGGCAAGTGCCGCCGATGTGCGTCGCGCTTCCAGATCGCGCGTCTGGATGCGCAATTCTCCCTCGTTCAGCCGGTGGAGCAGGGTGCTGATCTGAGCCGGCACGGCGCCAACGATGCCGCGCATTTCTTCCAGTTCGCGCAGTGTGCGCTGAATCTGCGCTTCAGGACCGTTCAGTTCCGCCAGCGCGCGCATGGCGTAGGGCCGCGCGATGCCGAACACATCGAGGTGCGGATCGATCTGCACGCCGATGCCTTCCATCATAATGATTGCCTTGAGCAGCAATGCCAGCGGCGCCGGCAGACGCAGGCGGTGACGCTGCAGGAGCGCCAGCAGTTCTTCTCCCATCTCGCGCGCCGATAGTTCTGCCAGTGAACGACCAACGATGTGATCGACAAAACGGCGCATGTCGCGCCGCAACGCCGGAGAGAGTTCACGCTGCGTCAGCATTCCCAGCCGCTGCAATGCCCGCAGCGCGCCGTCTGCGTCGCGTTCCAGCAGCGCTACCAGCAGGAGCAGCAGATGACCGGTCGTTTCACGGTCGAGGGAAATCGCCTGCCCAAAATCAACCGCGCCGATGACCTCGCCGGGTAGCACGAAGAGATTGCCGGGGTGGGGATCGCCCTGAAAGAAACCATCAACGAAGATTTCCTGCAGAATAAGTTCCAGACTGTGCCGCGCCAGCCGTTTGCGATCCATACCGGCGGCTTCCATTGCTGCAATATCGGTGATCTTGATGCCGAAGAGCCGTTCGGTGGTCAGCACGCGGGCAGAGGTATGGCTCCAGAAGACACGTGGAATGCAGACATGCGGATTGCCGGCGAAGCTGGCACGGAACCGGTCGGCGTTGCGCCCTTCGCGGCGGTAGTCGAGTTCGGCGCGGAGGGTGACGCCAAATTCCCATACCAGTTCGATCAGGTCGTACTGTTCGCCAAACGGCGTGTTATGCTGCGCCAGAGTCGCCAGTTCGGTGAGGATTGCAAGGTCGATCGCCACAAGTTGCTGAATGTCGGGTCGTTGCACTTTGACGACCACCAGCGTGCCGTCGGGCAGTTCGGCGCCGTGGACCTGACCGAGTGATGCTGCTGCCAGCGGTTCGCGCTCGAAGCAACGAAAGAGTGTGTCGATCGGGCGCCCCAGTTCCGCTTCGATCGTTGCGATCGCCGTTTCTGCCGGGAATGGAGGCACCGTGTCTTGCAGTTTGTTCAGTTCTTCGATCCACCCTGGCGGAAGCAGATCAGGGCGTGTGCTCAGCGTCTGTCCCAGTTTGACGAACGTCGGACCGAGGTCGGTCAACGCCAGACGCAGACGTTCCGGCCCGCTGATCGGGTCGGGCGCCGGTTGACGGACAATACGTCGTGGCAACGACAGAAGTGTTGTCAGTCCCAGCTGATCCAGCAGATAGCCGAAACCATACTGCCAGAAGACATGGGCAATCTGGCGGTAACGACCGAGATAGCGCGCCTGGCGAACAATTGGCCACATGAGAACACCAAGAACCACCAATCAAGCGCCAGCAAATCGAGCGCCACCAACCACGAACCATCAATCCAGCACCGGAAAATCGAGCGCCACCAACCACGAACCATCAATCCAGCACCGGAAAATCGAGCGCCACCAACCACGAACCATCAATCCAGCACCGGAAAATCGAGCGCCACCAACCACGAACCATCAATCCAGCACCGGAAAATCGAGCGCCACCAACCACGAACCGCAAATCAAGAGCCACCAATCCAAAATCAAGCGCCACAAGCCATAAATCCGGCAACAGCAATCCAAAATCGAGCGCCACGAACCACCAATCAAGCGCCGGCAATCCAAAATCAAGCGCCACAAGCCATAAATCCGGCAACAGCAATCCAAAATCGAGCGCCACGAACCGCCAATCAAGCGCCGGCAATCCAAAATCGAGCGCCATAAACCATAAATCCGGCAACAGCAATCAAAAAAATCAAGTAATCAAAAAAATCAAGTAATCAAAAACCAAACAACCATTGTACCCGTTCCTCCCCAAGCGCCGCAGCGACGTGTTGGGCGAGGTGATCAAATGGATCGAGCAAAGGAGGAGACGGATGATCTGCACGCCAGCCGAGGCGTCGCAACCACGCACGACGGAAGTCGTCATTGGCGAAGATGCCATGCAGATAGCATCCCCATATGCGACCGTCATCGCTGATGTATCCATCGTTGATGGCGTTGTGCTGCATGATGGTGATGAGTGGGCGATCTGTGCCAGTACTGCAGGTTCGCCCCATATGAATCTCGTACCCGCGCAGATGCGCCCCCTGCGCCCACGGCGCGTGCGAAATGGCGCTGACCTGCACAGTCCGTTTCTCGGCGCTGAAGATCGTTTCGACCGGAAGTAACCCTAAACCGGGTTCGTTGCCCCCCTGCCCTTCAACACCCGACGGATCGCTGATCTGCTCGCCGAGTAACTGATAGCCGCCACAGATCCCCACGATTGCGCCCTGAAAGCGTTGCAGTGCTGCATCGAAACCGCGCTCGCGCAACCATCGCCGTGCTGCCAGGGTGTGTTTTGTGCCGGGAAGGATCACTGCTGCAGCGCCGGTCATGTCTTCGGGGTGCGTGATGTAGCGCACCGTCACACCCGGCTCACGCGCCAGCGGGTCGAAATCGTCGAAGTTGGCGATGGCCGGCAGGTGGATGACCGCAATCGTCAGACCGTCATCGGATCGGTGGTTGCCGCGTTCCAGTGCAACTGCATCCTCCTCTGGAAGATGCAGGTCCTCGATCCACGGAATGACCCCCAGGACCGGCAGACCGCTCCGCTGTTCCAGGATGTGCACTCCTTCCTCGAAAAGCGTCGGGTCGCCACGGAAACGGTTGACGATCAGTCCTTTCACCAGCGCGCGTTCCTCCGGTTCGAGCAGCATGAGCGTGCCGAGCAACTGGGCGAAAATGCCGCCGGTGTCGATGTCGCCGACGAGGAGGCAGCGCGCCTGTGCGTACATCGCCACGCGCATGTTGACAATATCGCCGTCCTTGAGGTTCAGTTCTACCGGACTGCCCGCACCCTCGGCGATCACCAGGTCATAATCGGCGCGCAGCACATCGAGGTTGCGGGTGACAACTTCCCACAACATTTCCTTGCGCCGCCAGAAATCGAGCGCGTCCAGGGTGCGCCAGGGTCGCCCTTCGACGACGATCTGGCTGCGACGCTGTCCCTCCGGTTTGATCAGGATGGGGTTCATCTCGACGGTCGGCTCGATCTGTGCTGCGGCTGCCTGCACCGCTGTGCTGCGCGCAATTTCGCGCCCATCGGCGGTTACAGCGGCATTGTTGCTCATATTTTGCGCTTTGAAGGGGGCAACACGCAACCCGCGCTGCGCCGCGATCCGGCAGAGCGCCGCCACCAGGACGCTCTTGCCGACCGATGACGCAGTGCCAAGGACCATAATCACCGGCGCTGTCATACGATCTCCTTCCAGGCAGCAAGCAGTCGCTCATTCTCCGGTGGACGGCGCGGCGCCAGCCGCACCCATTCCGGTAATCCGAACGATGCGCAATCGCGTACAACACAGCCGTACTGGAGCAAACGTCTTCGGATTGCTGACCCATCACCGCAACGCACAAGCATGAACGGCAGCGCTGCACGCCAGACGTGCAGCTCCAGCCGGCGCAGTCCGACGTAGAGATCGTCGCTGACGCGCCACAGACGTGGCAGTGTCGTGGGAAGAAAATCGTCATCGGCAAGTGCGGCGAGCCCTGCCGCCTGCGCGGCGCTGTTGACGCTCCACGCCGGCTGAAAGCGACCGATGCGCTGTACAACCTCTGGTTGCGCAATCAGGTACCCGAGACGCAATCCTGCCAGAGCGTAACTTTTGGTGAGGGAATAGAGCCGGATGAGATTCGATGGAGCAGGTGCATCCAGCGGATCGCGGAGGTCATCCAGATTGCGCTGAAACACATAGTACGCCCGGTCGACGACGACAAAACCATTGCAGGCATCGGCAAGGGTGCGCAGCGCGGCAGGAGAAAGAGTCGTCCCGGTTGGATTGTTTGGTGCACACAGCCAGATCAGGCGTGGACGGAAGCGTCGCACGGCATCGTGCAGCGCCTGATCGTCAAGGTGAAAGCCATCGTCCGCCTGCGCGCGCACCTCGACGACCCGCATGCGCATGAGTCGGCTGGCGTGCTCGTATTCGCCGTAGGCAGGCGCCATGACCAGGGATGCCGCTTCTGGCGCACCCAGCGCCTGTGCAATCAGGTAGATCAGTTCATTTGCGCCATTGCCGACCAGGATATGCTCGGAGGTGCAACCATGGCGCTGTGCCAGGATCGTCCGTAAGGCGATGCAACTGCGATCAGGGTAGGGCGCCGGGTCGAGGGTTGCCAGCGCTGCCCGCACCGCAGGCGGCGGACCGAACGGGTTCAGGTTGCTGCTGAAGTCGATCACCCGATCCGGTGCGATGCCGAGCGCCATGAGTTCAGCGTGGTCGAGCGCCCCGTGCGCTACCCGTTCAAACGCGCCCATGCCGCCTCCAATGCGTGCAATTCGACTGGAATGCCGCAGACGACCAGGTAGACTTCGCCAGCGGCTGCAGCGACCCGCTGATTGGCGCGCCCCAGCAGGTCGCGGTACTGCCGTCCAAGCGGATATTCCGGCACAATGCCCATGCCAACCTCATTCGTGACGATGATCAGGGTGAGATCACGCAGTTCTGCCGCGTCCAACATATCCGCCACCTCCTGGTCGATCGTCGGCGTCGGGTCTGCTTCGTGCGCCAGCAACAGGTTGCTGACCAGCAGCGAAAGACAGTCGAGCAGTACGACCGAGCCGGGTGCAAGCGCCCTCAGCGCAGCCGCAACCGCACGCGGCGCTTCGATGGTCTGCCAGGCGGCTGGACGACGATGGCGATGGCGGGTGATCCGGTCGCGCATTTCGTCATCTCCCGCTTCGGCGGTGGCCAGATAGACGACGCGCTCGCTCAGGCGCGTCGCGTACTGTTCGGCGCGCAGGCTTTTACCGCTGCGCGCGCCGCCGGTAAAAAGCACGATGCGACTCACGCCGGTATCTCCTTTCGCCAGGCCGCAGCAGCGGCGACGAAACGCTGCGCCGCCTGCGGGCATCCCAGGAAATGGACGTGGATGTAGGACGCGAGCGTGTTGCGGGCTACAGCTCCCTCCAGGAACGTTGCCGGACGCAACGCATCGGGAAGACAGGCATAGAGCCAGGGCAACTGCGCCGGGCGTCCTTCCCAGATCGAGTAATGGAACTCGTGTCCGCGCAATGTTTCTCCCTTTCGCCAGAGCCAGGTATCGTTCTCGGCGCATACCGTCCGGTATCCCAGGGTCAGGCGTGAGGTCATGATCGAACGTCCGGCAAGGGCGCCGACCATAGGAAACGAGCGTCCTTCTGCATCAATGATAGTCTCCGTCAGATACATCAACCCGCCACACTCGGCGTACACCGGCATACCGGCGGCAATGGCGGCGCGAATGGCATGCAGGAGCGCGCGGTTGGCGCTGAGCGGTTCGGCGTAGAGTTCGGGAAAGCCGCCGCACAGGTAGAGCGCCGTGGCGTGGTCGGGCAGCGTTGTGTCGCGTAGAGGGCTGAAGAATGCAATCTCAGCGCCGGCAGACCGCAGAAGATCGAGGTTGTCTTCGTAGAGAAAACTGAACGCCTCGTCACGCGCAACTGCGATGACCGGGTTTGTCCCGGCGGTCGCGCGACCCGCCATCAGTGGGACGACGGGCTCTTCATCGAGCGGCGGCGCAGCGCCTGCCAGCGCCACGATCCGGTCCAGATCAACCGTGTCCTCAATGCGTGTACGCACCTCTTCCAGCCATGCCCGCCAGCGTCCAGGTTCCGCCACCGGGATCAGCCCCAGGTGACGTTCAGGCAGGGTGAGGGTTTCATCGCGCTGGAGAAAACCAAGCACCGGTACACCGACGCTCCCCTCGATCGCATCCTGCACCATCCGCGCGTGGCGTGGACTGCCGACACGATTGAGAAGAACTCCCGCAATCGTGATCCGCCGGTCGAAGTCGCGCAACCCGGCGATGAGCGCAGCAGCGGTGCGCGCCATTGCCCGCGTATCGAGCACGATTACAACCGGCGTGGCGGTCAGGCGCGCGATGTGCGCACTGCTGCCGGTGTCATCATCGCCTGCATAGCCATCGAACAGACCCATCACCCCTTCGATGATCGCCAGGTCTGCACCGGTGCTGCGTCGTGCCAGAACTCCGCCGATCTGTTCCGGCGGGATCAGCCAGGCATCGAGGTTGAAACAGGCGCGCCCGGCAGCCAGCGCGTGATACCCCGGATCGATATAGTCTGGTCCGCATTTGAACGGTGCAACCGTCAGACTGCGTACAGCCAGCGCAGCGATCACCCCGGCAGTTATCGTTGTCTTGCCGCTGCCGCTCATCGGCGCGGCAAACAGCAGACGCGGCAGAGCGGGCATCTATTCGTCCTCCCAGAGCATATGGTGCGCAGAAACGCTCGTCGGGTCGAACCAGGCGAGGGTATCGGTCAGCGCGGCTACCTCACCAACCACCAGAACTGCAGGCGGCGGCAGTTCGGCGCGTAACTGAGCGTTGGGAAGGGTTGCAAGCGTTGCGCGCAGCACGCGCTGTTGCGCGGTCGTGCCACGACTGATCAGGGTCGCCGGGGTCTGCGGATCGCGACCGGCGCCGATGAGTCGGGCGCACACTGCATCGAGACGGGTCAGCGCCATGAGCACAACCAGCGTCGGCATCGCCGCCAGAACGCGCCAGTCGATGGTGCTGGCGGTCTCCGACGCTTCATGCGCTGTGACGACCGCAAATGCTGCAGCAACACCGCGCTGGGTCAACGGTATACCGGCATATGCCGGCACACCGATCGCCGACGAGACGCCCGGTACAATCTCGTAGGATAGTCCAGCCGCAGCGAGGGCGGCTGCTTCTTCGCTGACGTGACCGAACACGCACGGATCGCCGCCTTTCAGTCGGACGACCTGCAATCCGTCCCGCACCAGACGCACGAGCAACTCGTTGATCCCTTCCTGACGCAGCGCATGGCGTCCTGGTCGCTTGCCGACGAAGATGCGCTCGGCGTGCGCCGGCGCTTCATCGAGCAGTTCAGGGGGGATCAGGCGATCGTAGAGAACCGCATCCGCCTGACGCAGCACGGTTAATCCACGTACCGTGATCAGATCGGCGCGACCGGGACCGGCGCCGACCAGGTATGCTTTGCCAGTCATACGACATCTTTCTGTTGTTCTGAGTCGTTGCTGTCGGCTTCGTTGTCCAGCTCCTCATCCAGCCAGCGCGCAAGGGCATCGCGCAGCTTCACAGCGCGCGCCGGCGCCGCACCGCCGCTGCTCACGGCAATGGTCACGCCGCCAGAGCGGTACATGGCGGGCACGTGAAAATGCCCTTCCTCCGGCGCATCGGCAACATTGCAGAGCACACCCAGGGACGCAGCCTCCTGCGCAATGTGCGCGTTGACCGCGCGCCGGCTGGTTGCAGCGAACGCCAGCCGCGCTCCTGCCAGATCGCCTGGTTCGTAGTCGCGTCTGATCCAGGTGATCCGCCCCTCGTCTGCCAGAGCTGCGAGGTGTGGTGTGGCGGAAGGGCTGATGAGACGCACCGTTGCTCCTGCCTGCAGTAGTCCGCGCACCTTGCGCTCGCCCACCGCGCCGCCGCCGATGACCACCGCAGATAACCCGCCGGCGCCGGTCAGCACGATTGGATATTCGCGCGGCACGACCGGTATCGACTGCTGCTCGACAGCCGCGCGCGTCGTCTCTGGACCGGTTTTCGCGGCATACCCGCGCGGCGTCGCCATCCGTTCCCCCAGCATATAACTCTGACTGTTTCCCACCAGTACCACAGTGAACATATCGGCGCACGACGGGTCTGCATGAGCCAGCGTTGTCAGGGTGATATGCTCATCGGCGCGGGAGACGTTGCGCCCGAAGGCGACCGGCGTCGATGGCGGACGGTGATCGCGCAGGATGCGCAGTGCAGCATCGAGTTGCCAGTCACGTCCGCGTGACCGGGGGTTGTAGAGCGCCACGACGAAATCGGCGCGTGCTGCAGCGCGCAACCGACGTTCGATAACGTCCCACGGCGTCAACAGATCGCTCAGGCTGATCACGCAGAAATCGTGACTGACCGGCGCGCCGAGCCGCGCAGCGAGCGCCTGAAATGCGCTGATGCCCGGCAGCGCTTCAACAACTGGATCATCTCCCGTCCATCCGTCGTCGCGCAGCGCCTCGAAGACTGGTGCAGCCATGGCGTAGATGCCGATGTCGCCGCTGCTGATCAGGGCGACACGCCGACCGGCGCGCGCTAGTTCGATAGCCTGCCGCGCACGACCCGTCTCGTCGCCCATCGTCGGGGTCACGATCACATGCTGGTGCGGCTGGAGCAACGGTCGGATCAGGTCGATATACACCCGATAGCCGGCCACAACGTCGGCATCGTGCAGCGCCTCGCGCGCCGCAGCGGTGAGGTGCCGCAGATCGCCGGGACCGATGCTGACAAGGGTCAGCCTGCCGCGTGACAGTTGTCCAACAGCCGATGTCGGTAATGGTGACGCGGCAGAAGGCGCTACCGGTGCAGCGGCGCCGCGGAGCGCGACGGCAATCGTGCAGCGCGGGAATGTGCGCTTTTGAACGAGCAGTGAACCACCGCCGGCAATCACGGCGCATGGCTCGGCGACGCCTGGAACGCCGAAATGGGTCATCGCCGCGCTGGAACTGAACCCGTCTGCGTCGAGCGTCGCGAGTTGCGCCATCGGGACAACGTTCAGAGGAACGTCAAGCGCATCGGCGAGAGCGATCAACCCCGGTTCCGCCGCCTTGATTTCAGCCGTGGCGAGCGCACCCACGCAGCGGGCATCGAAACCGGCGTCGGCAAGCGTCACGCCCAGCGCCGCGCGCAACTCATCGACCGGCACGCCACGCCGGCAGCCGATGCCGACAACCAGCGCAGGCGGCAGGTAGCGCACACTTTTCGCGCGCAACGCTTCCCAGAGCGGGTCAATCCGGCGGTGAGTCACCAGGAGCGCTGCTGCGAAACGGGGATCCGTCAGATCAGCGGCATCGTCAACGAACTCGACATGCGGGCAGGACGCCAGCAGATCTTCCATCGACCGGCGCGCATCGGGCAGATCGGGGTCAATCGCGCACCCCAGCACGTCGCCATTGACCAGGCATGCCATCGCATGGGTGAGCGCCGAGTCATCGGCGATCCGCCAGCCCTCGCTGCGCCCGATCAGATCGAGCGCCGGCAGCCCCTGCGCGTCGCTGGCAGTGGTAACAGCCGCCTGACCGCCGGTGAGCGCGGCGACCTGGCGCGCCAGATCGTTGGCGCCTGCCTGATGTCCACCCAGCAATGGGATGACGAACCTGCCACGCTCATCGAGGCAAACGACCGCCGGATCGATTGTCTTATGCGCAATCAATGGCGCAATAGCGCGCACGGCGATACCGCTCGCCATGATCAACACCAGTGCGCGGCTGCGCTCCCACCAGAAGCGCACCTCTTCGAGCAGTGAGGTCGTGTACGGCGTGACCTGTCCCGGAGCTTCGGCAGGCTCAGCTGCTGTGCCTGCGGCAGCGCTGGTGTCAACGAACTTTGCGGGCACACGCGCCATCGCACGCAGTTCGGTCGCCAGACGTTGCGCCAGACGGGCGCCGGCGCGGGTAACGGCAATGATCACGAGGGTCTGGTTGCTCATGCCTGATCCTGGTTCTGCTCCCCCCGGCGAAAGCGATGCGTATAGGTGCGGTCGTAGAGGCGGCTCGTCGCCTGATCGGTTCGTTTCAACGCAGGATCGAGCGCCGGACTGACCAGAATGAGCGCCTGGCGCGTGAAACCGGCCGCTTTGACCTTTCCTGCAATGTCTCCCAGCGTCCCGTAAATGATCGTCTCATCGGGCCAGCTGACACGGTACAGCACGGCAACCGGCGTTTCGCGGGTGTATGCGTCCCCCGCGAGTAACTCATCGACCACGCGCTGAATGCGGGTGATGCTGAGGTAGATTGCCAGCGACGCGCCGTGCGTCGCCAGGCGATGCAGTTCTTCGCCAGGCGGCATCGGCGTGCGCCCAGAAACACGGGTGAAGATGACCGTCTGCACGACTTCGGGGACGGTCAATTCGACGCCGAGACGGGCTGCTGCAGCACATGCAGCTGTCACCCCCGGAACAATGTCGTAGGGAATGCCCCGTTCGTCGAGCGCCGCCATCTGCTCGTGGATTGCACCGTAGAGCGACGGATCGCCGCTGTGGAGACGGGCGGCAACCTGCCCGGCGCGGGCAGCGTCATCCATCAGGGAAACGATCTGTTCCAGGTGCATCCCGGCGGTGCCGATCACGCGCGCATCGGCGCGTGCCCACGACGCGGGCAACCCGTCGTCCACCAGACTGTCGGCGTAGAGGATTAGATCCGCCTGCGCCAGAATGTCGCGCCCGCGCACCGTGATCAGATCAGGGGCGCCGGGACCCGCACCGATGAAGTAGACTGTTCCGGGAACGACAGGGTATGTCATAGCATGTCTCCACGGCGAACAATGACCAGCGACAGGTAGGGACGGCGCTGCAGGTCGAGCGAACGCAGATCGCGCGCGATCAACTCTTCCGGCATCCCGACACGCTCGGCGTAGAGTGCGTGGTCGAGCAGGTCGAGTTCTTCGAGTGCAGCGATAATCGATGGCAATGCTGAACCTGCCTTCATCAACACCACCGTCTCGAAATCGCTCAGGAACCGGCGCAGGGTCGCGGCATCCATCTCGTAACCGGCGGGCACGATGATCATGCGTTCATTGCTCATTGCCAGCGGGACGCCACCGGTTGCGGCAGCAGCTGCGAATGAGGTCACACCAGGGATGATACGCACCCTCAGCGGCGCCTGCAGCGTGGTCAGTTCGCGCCAGAGGTAGACGAAGGTGCCGTAGAGCAGCGGATCGCCAAGCAGCAGATATGCGCCGTGGCGCCGGTTCTCTAATGCAGCGACAATTGTTTCGGCAGCAGCGCGCCACGCCGGACGCAACTCTCCTGCGTCGCGCGTCATCGGCAGCGGCAGGGTCACAATCGTCTGCCGCGCACGGTCGATGTGAGGTTCAGCGATGCGCAACGCCAGGCTCTGGTCACCGTCGCGACTCTGGGGGACGAACAGCGCATCCGCTTCCTGGATTGCGCGCAATCCCTTGAGGGTGATCAATTCCGGGTCGCCGGGTCCCACACCAACGGCGGTCAGTGTTGCGGTATCAGTCATCACACGTCTCTTTTCGCCATACAACCAGAAAGACGGGATTGAGCGCTTCCAGGCGCAGCATCGACTGGATGGGCGCTCCACGGTTGATCTGCGCCTGGATCACCCGCGCATCGGGCAGGAGCGTCACGGCCTGTTGCACATGCTGGAGGATAACCAGGTTCAGCACCAGGCGTCCCTGCGGTTTGAGGCGCCGCTGCGCCAGGTGAACGATCTCCGCCATGCGCCCGCCGCTGCCGCCGACGAACACGGCGTGCGGATCAGGGCAACCGGCGCAGGCGTCCGGCGCTTCACCGTGGATGACGTGCAGGTTCGGCGCCGGAAAACGACGCAGATTTTCGCGGATATGGGTGATGAAGCGTTCACGTCGCTCGACCGCATAGACCCTGGCGGTCGGGCAGGCGCGCGCCGCTTCGATCGCGACCGATCCACTGCCTGCGCCGATGTCCCACAGCACCTGACCCGGCTGAAGCGCCAGTTCCGCCAGACTCAGCAGCCGCACTTCGCGCTTGGTCATCTGACCGGCTTCGGTGCTGAAGGCGTCATCGGGCAGACCAGGCGGCACAGGCAGCTGACCGGCGCATGAGTCGTTCCAGACCACGAACACATTCAGCGCTGCCCAGGTCTGTTCGGTTGCACCGTGCAGCGTTGTGCGCACGACACGCTGCATCGGACCTCCCAGATGTTCGCAGACGGCGCAGCGTGTCGCCGGCGGCAATCCGGCATCGATCAACGCCGTTGCGAGGCGGGCGGGGGTATGCTGCTGATCGGTCAGGATCGCGGCTTTCGGTGCGGTCAGCACGCCGGCGATTACAACGTCGAGAGGACGGCAATGGGCGCTGAGGAGGGCTGCATCGTGCCAGGGTTCCGCCAGCGCAGCGAACGCCAGTTGTGCGGATGTCGGCGCCGGAACGAGTTCGAGCGCCTCAGGAGGCAGCACACGGCGCAGTGTTGCACCGATTCCATACCAGAGCGGATCGCCCGACGCCAGCACGACTGCCATCTCCCCATCTTCCCATGCCCGCTTCAGACGTTCCAGCGCCGGCTCGACCGACGCGCCGATGAGCAGCCGTTCGCCGGAGAACTCGGGAAATGCGGCAAGATGACGTTGCCCGCCGACGAGCAACGACGCTCCCATGATCCGGTCATGGAGCGCGACCGGCATCCCTGCCGCGCCGGCATCGGTCATTCCCGCCACCAGGATCGGTCGGCGCGTCGTCACGATCCATCCTCCAGCGGCTCATCGTCATCTTCATCGAACGGCTCGCTCATCAGACGCTCAATCAGCGGTCGAGCATCGCCGATCGGCGCGGCGGCGCGCACCGGTTTGGGCGCAGCAGCGCGGGCAAGCACGTTCCCATCGAAATCGACCAGGATCGTCTCGAGTCCTATGGCCCCTCCCTGCGCCTCGATGAAGCGCACACAATGCATCAGCGCCAGTTCGACGATCCGCTGGAGCGGCGCTGTCTGCCCATACTCCTGGCAAAGTTCCAGGAAGTGCCGTCCGGTGTTGGCGCAGGCAACGGCGTCGACCAGCGCCTCCGGCGCGCCAGTGTCGCGGCAGACCTGCGCCAGAAACGCAAAATCGACCTGATTGCCGGCCACATGGGTCTGCATATGTCCCTGTGCAGTTTTGATCATCTTGCCGATCATCCCAACAAACACAGCTTCCTCAACGCCGCACGCCACACAGGTTTTCAGCGCATCGCCGGTGAAGACGCTCAACTCCACAAACGCCAGTTCCGGCAGTTCGGGGAAGATGCGCATCGCAAACTTCTCGGAACGTCCACCGGTGCAGAGCACCAGTTTCGGCGCATGGTTGCGCGCCGCCATCTCGACTGCCTGAATGACGCTGGCGCGCCAGGAAGCCGTGCTGTACGGAAAGACCTTGCCGGTCGTGCCAAGGATGCTGATCCCGCCGATGATGCCCAGGCGCGGGTTGAGGGTCTTCTGCGCCAGACGTTCGCCCTCGGGCACGCTGATGATGACTTCCAGCCCATGCCGCTCAAGGAAGGCTTCCCCATCCGGCGCACACTCGCGCACCGCATCGCGCACATTGTCGGTGATCTGCTGGCGTGGCACGGGATTGATCGCAGGACCGCCAACCGGCAACCCCAGACCCGGCAGCGTTACCCGTCCCACACCGATGCCGCCATCGATTGTGATGCCTGGCTGCGCCACACGTTGCACCCGCGCGCAGATCAACGCGCCGTGGGTTACATCCGGATCATCGCCAGCGTCCTTGACCATGCAGCAGAACGCCCAATCCTCGCCATGCTGCATCTCAACCGGCGTCATGGTCGCCGTTTCGCCGATCGGCAGCGTGATCGTCACCTGATCGGGCCAGTACCCGGTCAGCAGGGCGATCGTGGCCGCTTTGGCAGCGGCGGCGGCATTGCTTCCAGTTGTGTAGCCAGTGCGGAGACCGCGCTTATTGCGAGGAGGAACAGTATCGTTCATTCACAGAAATCAGTACACTGCCGTATTATCGACCCCTGCCGCCAGACGCAAGAGCGCATTGACAATCGCGACCGCCACCGTCGATCCGCCCTTCCGCCCGACTGTGACAATCCAGTCAATATCGGTGCGCGCCATCAGCGCCTCTTTGCTCTCGACCGCGTGGACAAACCCGACCGGCACGCCGATGACCAGCGCCGGCCGCGCGCCGCCATTGATCAGGCGCAGCAGTTCATACAGCGCAGTCGGCGCATTCCCGATCGCCACGACAGCGCCATCGAGCAGACCACTCGTATGCGCCACGCGAATACCGGCGGCGCTCCGGGTCAACCCATCATCATCGGCAATCGAGATCGCCTCACGCGACTCGTTCAGGCAGTGGATCGCGCCGCCGAACTCTCGAATGCGTCGCTCGTTGATGCCAGCGCGCACCATCTGAACATCCGCAAGGACGTGGCAGCCGCGGCGCAGCGCGGCGATGCCCGCCTCGACCGCGCCAGGAGTAGCGCGGGTGATGGTGGCGAACTCAAAATCCGCAGTGCTGTGAATAATCCGTTCGACCACCGCGTTGAGCGGCGCCTCGATATGAAAACCTCGCTGCTCGAGTTCGGCGCGGATGATCGCGAACGAACGCGCCGCAATCTTGGCAGCCGTGAGCGTCTCCGGAGGAAACTCAGTCATCACCTTCCCTCTCTTTCAAACGCGACGCAACCTGGGCAACGCGGCGTCCCAGCGCGCGCGCCTGCGCCAGGTCTTCCTCAGTCAAAACCCCGACCGCGGTCGCACCATAGTACGACCCGGCGCGTTCCATCACCGGACTCCACGGCAGCCCCACGACGATCATCCCCGCTCCCAGAAACCAGTGGAGCACGGTCAGCAGGGTGAACTCGGTGCCGGAATGCCTTCCGGCGCTGCTGGTAAACGCCGCGCCGACTTTCCCGGCGAGACTGCCTTCCTCCCAGAGATCGCCGGTCGTGTCGAGCCAGCGTTTCAACGTTCCCTTAATCCCCGTCCAGTTCGGCGTCCCGATAATAATCGCATCCGCCGCCAGCAGATCAGCCTTTTCGGCTCTGGACGGCAGCTTAATATCGACCGTGACACCCGGAACGCTGGCGGCGCCCTCGGCAATTGCCTGCGCCAGCGCTGCCACCTGGTTCCCGATATCGTGCAGAATAAACACGCGACAGGGTGAGGTCATGGGCAGCCTCTCTGATAACATAGTTGCCGGGTGCGCAGGCGTCTCGCGCACCCAGGTCAATGCGCATCACGTCCGTGTGCAGCGTCGCCGCACAGGCGTCTGAAATGATACACTCCCTGCAACAGACAGACAATATTGTAGATCACAAGCGCGATTCTGGCATGCGATTGTCAGATACCCACGTCTGAACGACGTGGGCTTGTCTCTGGCGCGACACCCCCTCCCCCCCCCTTCAATCCCCCCCCACTGAGTGGGGGGGGAAGGGGGGGTGGGGGCGCCTCCGAGACAATAGGCGGTCTGACAGCAGCCCAGAAGATGGTGCGCGCCGCATTGCAATCAGCATGCGTCGTATACCCGCACGCGACACACCAAAACACAGCCTGTCCGGTGCGGTTGCGGCGTTCCGTATGCCCACAGGCGCTACATCGCCAGCTGGTGTACGCCGGATCGACGACCACAACCGGCACACCCGCCAGCCGCGCCTTGTAGCCGATGAACTGCCGCATCTGCGCAAAGGCCCAATTGCTGCGTCGCGCTCGTTCAGATTTCCGTACCGTCGCCCGCGCCCCCCCTTTAGTGCCCCCCACAACGTGGGGGGGATTGAGGGGGGGAGCCGCTTGCTGATGCAATGGTTCGTATCCTTCTGAAACCGGCGTTGACGACCTGCCAGCCTGCGCAGATGGCGTTTCGCCGAGCGACTGCCGCGCTGCTGGAGCCGCCTGCGCAGGTTCGCGTACCAGCGTCGTTTGCGTTCAATCGGTCGCCCGCGCCCCCCCAGTCCCCCCCCACGGAGTGGGGGGGTTCGGGGGGGCGCCGTCGCTATCCGTGGCAAGGTTCGCGATGCCCAGGTCTACCCCAAGCACGCCGTCGATCTGCTGCTTGTCCGGCTCCGGCGCGTCGCAGACGGCCAGCAGGTAAAACGCACCCTTGTGGTGCACCAGGTCGCTTTCGCCGTTGCGGTACGCCAGCAGCGCGCGCTGATGGTCGCCCAAACGGTAGGGGATAGACTGTCGCCCGTCGACCGTCCAGATCGACACGGCGTCCCTGTCGGCATACCACGTCAGGTTGCGGTCGTCAAAGGCAATGGCGCCGTGCGGCTTGAACGCGCGCCGGGTCTTCCGATCCAGCTTGTAGGCATCGGCGACGTTGGCAATGCAGCGAATGAGGATGTGCGCGCCCAGGCGGAAGGACGCTTTGATGTCACGGTAGACCAGCTTCTGAAGAGGAAAGCGACGAAACTCACGCGCCTGCCAGGCAATCGCACTGATCGTGGTGCACGCGGCGTTCGCTTCCCGCAGCGTAGCCAGCAGGGCCGCGTGCTGGTCGGGGGTTGGGTTCAGTTTGACGCGCGCGATGAGCTTCATACAAGGTGAAGTATACCATGAACCGAACGTTTGTGCAAGCGGTGGGCTGAAGCGAGGGCGCTTCCTCCCACCGCTCCCCCCTTCCCCCCCACGAAGTGGGGGGGGATTGAGGGGCTCTCAAGTGTAGGGTTTTTTGCTAGGCCGCTTTCTGATGCGGTTGGTCGATTGACGGACGTGCACCATGGGTGTCAAGACGTTTCGGCCAGGGTTCCGGGAGCACCTGCATCGGTGGGAGCGCACGCCCATGGATGCACGCCGCCACGCGCAGGAGGCGACCCCGGT
>FWPU01001843.1_pt1 | contig 61243 bp, 62 predicted proteins | sample 2228361 | NCBI WGS metagenome assembly FWPU01 (sample SAMEA103939777, study PRJEB20133) | metagenome
TTGCTGCCAGCGCGCCCAGCAGAAAAGTACCTTCTTGCTGCATTGGGAATATAGATGCCACATTTTCAGAGTTTACCAGTCCTGTAAAGACGATAAATTTTGAATTTGGATAATCTTTTCCGACCCTGATAGCAGGGTCTCCCCACTGAAAGCCATGAGCAATGATAAGGTCGTAACCCTCTTCTCCATATTTTCTTAGAGTAGACTCTATTCCTGCAATCGGGATATTGTCTTCATATGCCACTTTGTGTCCATATCGGGTCTCTAACAATTTTGCAGCGCCATAGGCAGATGCGCCCCATCCGCTATCACTAAACAGGGCATCTGTTACAAGTGCTATTTTCAGGATTCTCTCTGTGTGTTTAATACTGCCGGACCTCGGTTGCTTAAATGAATCCGTGCTCAATTCATATTTTTCCGGTACCATTATCTTGCCATCAATCACATCCTGAGTAAGCTGCTGCAGCCTGGTCTTTACATCGTCTGGTACTTTGCTTTCTAGCTCATGAAATGGTGCCAGGTATACAATGCCGTCTCCATCCGCTGCCTTTGTCAGTTCTATCCCTGGCTTGAATATTCTGCCTTCAAACCTGTCTTCAACTACCATCTGCACAGCTTGGTCAAACGCCTTGTCGATGTCTAGCACAAATGAGGTGAGCACAGTCTCCGGCGCAAGCTTGTTTTGATCCTGGACAGCTCCAAAGGCATAGATTCCCTTTTCTTTTGCAGCTTGTATGACTCCGTGCCCGGATGTGTCAGCTACATGCAAAATGAAATCTGCCCCAGAAAAAATTTGAGCAAGTGCAGCATCCTTGCCCTTTTCTGGGTCATCCCAGTCTCCGAGGTAACTTCCTAGAATCTTGATTTTTGGATTAGCAAATCTTGCACCTTGCTTGTAACCCTCAAAAATATTCAGAAGGTTGGGATACTGACTACGTTCAAAATAGGGACCTATGGGTTTTGTTGGATTTTGAAGTGAGGGATCGCTGCTATCGACTACAACCCTTGTTACCAATGAAACTACGCTCTTCTGTATTCCTCTCCTGTCCAGTTCATTTTGCAGAGCTTGCTCTATCATGTACCCTATTGATCCTTGGGTTTCTGCCGTGCAGGCATGTAGGGGAAAAGGAGGCACCAGAGCTTTGGCAGAATCGTGTCTTATCAGGGTGGCACCAACCTGAGGACCATTTCCGTGTGTAAGGACAACATGGAAATCACTTTCAATTAGGTCAACAATACCCTTGCAAGCCAGTGCTACGTTTGCAAATTGAATATCAAAAGTTCCCTTGTCCTCCCTCTTAAGGAGAGCATTTCCCCCAAGCGCTATTACAAGTGTTTCTTTGGAGCTCAAGGAATTGATAGGAATCAGAAAATGATATAAGGATAGTTGTGGTCTTTTTGCAAAAAAATCAGATATGCTAAATTTCAAATTCTCTGATACACTTTTTTGTGCATGTCAGCTACTGCATTTTCATTTCAGCGCCAGAGAAACAAAAGAAGCTTACCTAGGTTTTCATTCTGCGATAATGCTGTTTGCTGCCATGCATAGGGCAAAGGTGGCGCCTGTCGAAAAATCCAAGCCTGAGGTGTGCCCCCGCTTGCTCAATGACCTGATCTTGTCTGCATATGACAAAACATCTCCTTGAGCAGCAGAGTTGATCAATGCTTGGATTTCCATATCAACTAACCCTGCAGCATTATACTCCATCAGTTTGAAACTGATCCAGCTAGTCAAACAAGCAAATGAGGGACCAGGAATTATTGCAGAAGAAGACCCTCTGTTCAAGCTGCCACAAATATAGTTGAACATTGCAAGAAATCCAGAAATAAAATCATCTCCGGCAGGAGTAAATCCGGGTCCTCTCCCACACAGCCCAAGGAGCGCCCTGCACAACCTAGATTCAACTTCTCGGCTAGCAACAATATCGAGGGCATCGGCACCGTCGTAAACTGTTTCAAGAAATTCTGAGAGCAGACCTTTCGTGGTCATGTCCGGATTGAGCAGGCATCCTTGCCTGCCACTGGAAGTGGCGCATTCTCTTAATACAAGAGACAAGTATTCACCATGAACCAAGAAATTAGAAAGACTGCGTCTATGGAATCTTTGGATTTTGTTTTCAAAATAATTTGGCCTATCCACAATGATGGTAGCGTTTCCTAAACTAATTTTTGTAGTGATATTGTCAATCTTGTCGCTGCGGGGAGCCACCTCTTCTAGAATACAAGCCCGATCCCCGGCTAAGACAAAGTTTGATAGCGAATTGAGCTTTTTTGATCTGTTACGGCTCTCAAGATACTCTATATTGAGAGTTATAGGTGAAGCAACATTTCCTAGGCTAACGATAAGAAGCTCGTCATCATCTGTCTTGATATTTATCGTGCTGTCAAATACATTGAGCACTGTGCCATCTAGACCATCAGTTGATTTACCTATTTTGTCTCTTAATCTGCCTCCCATGGTCTTGCAAGTAAGGATATTTGATGGTGAGGCAAACAGAACTGATGATGTCATATCGTTTGCCTCACGCAAGAAGATGAACTCACAACTCTAAAGGATCTTGTCAAGTACATCTTCTGTTTCCTTATCTAGCTTGGCGGGCGGGTTCCACATCACATCAACCACTTTAATATCCTGAAGTTTTAGCGCGCTGAAAAATATCTCCAAGCCGATATTGAGGACATTTAGCTCAGAATCAAGAAGAGGCTTTATTGCAGTTGCATAAGATTGCTCTTCTTCTCCCGCCACTGTCGCCTTCACGCTTCCTCCCAGTTGTGTGGTAATTCTAAGTACTTGTTATAGATATGAGCTAGGTCCACATTACCTCTTGAAACGATTACCGCTGATGCAACGGCTGCCAATGCGTTTGTTGGCATGACAACGCAGCCTGCGTTCTTTAGGCTAGAAATGCTCTTTTCGTAACCCTGCAAATCGGCGTTTGTGCCGCAAACGTGGGCAATGATTGACAAATAACGCCCACTTTCTTGTGCGGTTCTCTTTGCCTTTTTCAGCTCATCCAATACTGCGCCTACTGGGTCAGAGTTTGCTCCAAAGCCAAGCACAAAATCCAGCAAGATCACTGCGACTTCTTGATCTTGTACCTCGTCCAGAATTCGGAGTTTCCTGATAGTAGGATCGATCATAGGATGCGGTCTTCCTTTTGTAAATTCCTCTTCTCCTAGGTCTATGATGGAATGTTCTCTGCTCTTGAATGAATCTTCTAGCGGCTTTACGTGCAGGATGGGTGCATTTGAGTAAATCGAACCACCGCTCTTTATCATTTCGGCTAGTATGACCTGTGATTCAAAGGTAAAAGTTCCACCAGTGTAAAGTGCCCTGATATATTTCTGATTGCTTTGGAGCTGACTCCATTCATTTTGAAGAAGTGTAAGAAGCCCTTCTGGCGGGATGTAGCATCGATTAAGGGCTTTTTTGAGCTGATCGGCTCCTATAGCATCGGCAACTGCCAATACAGAAGATGCAAGTGAGCTCACCTGAACTATCTGATTGTTGTTGTTATTATTACTACTTCTTATTTTTGTACCATCATTGTGCTTGTTGCTGCTGACAATCGAGTCGCCACTACTACTGCTGCCACCAATAAAGGCCAAAACATACCTCTTGGTGCCTTCATTGGCAGCGAAATCAATTATCTTTTGCATGACTGTCGGAGATGGCGGCTTTGAAACAATTGCTATCACACTGATATCTTTGTCCTTCTCCAAGATTTTCATGCATTCAAGCATCATTATGCCTCCGATCTTGTCTTTTGGATCATTGCCTCCGACCCCCAGTCCGTGTTTTACACCTATGTCGCAATGATCAAGCAGGCTCGTAACTTCCTGAAGGCCGGTTCCCGCTGCGGCAACTATGCCAACAGGGCCTGTCCTGATTGCATTTGAAAAACCGATCCCTCTTCCATTGATTATTGATGTCCCAGCGCCAGGCCCTAAAATCAACACTCCTCTCACAGATGCCTTGCTCTTTACTTCTAGTTCATCTTCAAGAGGGACATGGTCGCTGAAAATCTTTTGATGTATGCCCTGATCGATTAGTTTTAGAGAAATGTCCCTGACATACTCACCTGGTATTGACAGCAATACAAGGTTTGTGTTTGGCATTTTTTTGAGCGCCGCTTCTATGCTGTCTGCCTTTTCTTGAACGTCACTACCACTGCTGCTCAACTGGATCTTTTCTGGCGACTTGAACAGTTCGTCAAGCTGACTGATTGCCATATCGACTGACTGCTTGTCTTTTGCTCTAATTGCAACTAGCATATCAGATTCATTTGCATGATCTATGGCAGATGGTGAAAACCCAAGGCGAATAAGAATCCCTTTGTTGGTTTCGGTAGCCATGACCACTGAAGCTTCTAAAATCCCATTTGATAGCCGCCGAAGTCTGTCTGAAATTTTCATAAGCTGCATAGAATCACGGTAAAAGTTCGGTTTTACCATCACATGAAACAAGTCTTGTTGTTCTTGCAAGAGCTCAGACAAAAAATGGGAAATGCTGATGCTATTTAAAGATAAATGATAAGATCAAGGCATACTAGCATAATTGTTTTTTTTGAAAATTCATGATGAGCAGAAGGTATCAAGTGACGGCCATGTGTCTGTGTGCATACATGCCGTTACTGGCCTGCCCGGCTAGCTGATATTGAATTTGTATTCGTGAAGCCCAAGCAACATCGCCAGTTCAGAATGAATGAACGAACGAATGTATGTATCTTTTCATGTTTTATGATATATGACAATTATTTGAGCTGAGTATACTAAAGTATAATATCTTCACGCAGAACATTTTCGTATTGCATTCATAGCTCGGAGGATTTGGCAAAGGGGGGGCACCGGCAGCCGCTGGCGAAGATGGACGGGGAGGAAGCAGGCGCGAAAGGGAAAACCTGTCTATTCCTACCGGCGAGCCTATCCTTCAAATGAAGGATATCACTATCAGGTTTGGGGAAGTTGTTGCAAATAACAAAGTCAATTTTGAACTGCGAAAGGGCGAAGTCCATGCGCTCCTAGGTGAAAATGGAGCTGGCAAGACGACCCTGATGAGCATCCTCTATGGACTCTACCAGCCCCAAGAAGGTGAAATGATAGTAAAGGGACGCAAGACCTCGATAAAATCGCCAAATGACGCGATGGAACTTGGCATAGCAATGGTTCACCAACATTTTCTGCTTACGCTTCCGCATTCAGTCACTGAAAATATCATCGTGGGCCTAAAGTCAAAGGGGTTGTTTCTTGACATAGCCGGAGCCGAAAAGAAAATCCTCCAGCTGTCGCAGAGGTATGGTCTCAAGATGGACCCAAAGGCAATAGTGGGCGATCTGGCGGTGGGCGAGCAGCAGCGCGTTGAAATAATCAAGGCACTTTACCGCGACGCTGACATACTTATCCTTGACGAGCCAACATCGATGCTAACTCCGCAGGAGGAAAAGGCACTATTTTCTACACTTCAATCCATGGTAAAGCAGGGCCTCTCCATTATCTTCATCACCCACAAGCTGCATGAAGTGATGGAAGCCAGCAATCGAGTAACAGTGCTTAGAGGAGGCAAGCTAGTTGGCACTGTCAATACCTCTGAGACAAATGAAACAGAATTGGCAAGGATGATGGTAGGTAGGCCCGTAGTAGAGGTCGTTGAATCTGCCGGAACTTCGTTGAGCCGCAATCCTGTAGTCTTGCAGCTAAAAGACGTGTCAGCTCTGAACAACGCAAATGTAATGTTTCTGAAAAACCTTTCACTAGAGCTCAGGACGGGAGAGATCCTTGGCATAGCCGGCGTGGATGGAAACGGCCAGGCAGAGCTTGCAGAAGTAATTGCTGGATTGAGAAAGGTTCAGAGCGGACAAATAATCATGAACGGTAGGCCAGTAACCAACCTTGCGCCAAGAAATATCAGAGAATGGGGTCTTGCATACGTACCGCAGGACAGGCTCGATACAGGATTGATACTGGAATACTCTATCGCTGAAAACCTGATACTGGATAGATGGTATACACCAGAGTACTCTGGCAAGGTTTTCCTCAAGCAAGACGAAATGAGAAAATTCGCACAAAAGGTAGTTACAGATTTTGACGTAAAGACGCCGGGAATAGACGTTCCAGTAAGTTCACTGTCTGGAGGAAACCTGCAGAAGGTTCTGATGGCAAGGGAGCTTGCAAGAAATCCAAAGGTTTTGGTTGTTCACAACCCTACCAGGGGCCTAGACATTGGCGCAACAGAGTACATTCACAAACAACTTGCAAAACAGCGCGATAGCGGTGTCGGCATCTTGATGATATCACTAGATCTGGATGAAATACTGACCGTTTGTGATAGAATCGCAGTCATATACGAAGGCAGGATAATGGCTGTGATGGATAAAAAAGACGCAGATGTCGATCAAATCGGTCTAATGATGGGGGGAAGAACGATGGCAGCAGTTTCTTCTTCCTCCTCATTAAAGGAGGCGCCAGTCAAAAAGTGAGCGTAATCAGCGTAGTCCTGTCCCAAACAAAGGACAAGATGAGAGATTTCCGGTCATTCATACCGTTTGCATCTGCAGGATTGGCTTTTGTGGTTGGAGCCATTATCATTGGCTCTAGCGGCTTTGATGTAGGGGAGGCATTCTCCATCATGTTCCGCGGGGCTTTTGGATCTGCATTTGGATTTGGAGATGTCCTGCTGAAGACTACTTCGCTTCTGCTTGCCGGGCTGGCTGTTTCTGTAGCATTCAAGTGCAGACAGTGGAACATCGGAGCAGAGGGGCAACTCTACATGGGTGCCCTTGGAGGGACTTTAGTTGGCATTTCCGCTTTGGGGGCAATACCAGGGCTAGCTATTATTGGTGCGATCCTGCTTAGCTTTATTTTTGGAGCGCTTTTTGCCCTTGTTCCAGCCGGATTGAAGATCAAGTTCGGGGTGAACGAAGTTATCTCTACAGTTCTCCTTAATTTTGTAGCCCTCTTGTTTATCTCATTTCTGTTGCATGGACCCATAAAGGCTCCTGGATTTCTGCCGTATTCGCCGGAAATAGCCGAAGAGTCACAGATGCCCATAATATTTCCCGGCACACGCCTTCACGCTGGCATAATCCTTGCCGGGTTGGCAACGGTTGGAGTTTACTACTTGTGGAAGACCAAAATGGGGTTTGAAATGAGGAGCGTTGGTGCAAACATCAAGGCTGCCCGCTATGGCGGGATGAATATCTCAAAGAGTGTGCTCCTTACCTTAGGCATTAGCGGAGGGCTTGCTGGAATTGCCGGAGGGCTGCTGGTCTCCGGTGTGCAGCACATCCTCATAGAGGGGATCTCGCCGGGGTATGGTTTTATTGCAGTAATAATTGCGCTGCTTGCAAGACAGCATCCGGTAGGAGTAGCCGTAGTTGCATTCTTTTTCTCAATTCTCATGACTGGCTCTGAAACGATGTATAGGAGCTTGGGAGTGCCAAGCGCATTTTCAATGACTCTGCAGGCCCTTGTCCTTGTGTTTGTACTTGTTGGCGGGCTTTTTGTCCTCTGGCTCAACAAGAGGAGTAATAACAACAATAAGAAGAAGATCATCAGTGCAGGAGGCATGAGCTGAAGGCCATGGCCGGCGAAGTTGAGGCTGTGGTAATAGGTGTTATTGCGTCAGGGATTCGGTTTGCCGCACCTATCCTTTTTGCGGCCCTTGGTGAAAAAATTGCAGAGCGCTCCGGGGTGTTGAACCTTGGCATAGAGGGAATGATGCTCATTGGCGCCTTTGCAGGCTTTATGGGGGTATTTATCACTGGAAACTATGTCGTAGGAATTGTAATGGCCATGGCCAGCGCTGCATTGCTGGCGGCGCTAAAGGGGTTCTTGAGCATAACAATACGGACAAATCAGCTGGCCGCCGGGCTGGCAATATGGCTGCTGGGCACGGGGCTTGCCGCGCTTCTGTACCGTCTTGCATTTGGTGTTCAGACAGCCGCGCCAAGCGTTGACCTTATGCCCAAGATCAATATACCCGGACTATCCGATGCTGCTGGCATAGGTCCCATCCTGTTCAACCACGATCCACTTGTGTACATAGCCTTCCTTCTGATTCCTGTTACCCATTACTTTATTTTCAAGACAAACCTTGGGCTGAAGATAAGGACAGTGGGCGAGAACCCAAAACAGGCAGACGCCCTTGGGGTCAACGTCTACAAGATACGCTATTTTGCTGTAATAATTGGAGGGGCGCTTGCAGGGATTGGAGGGGCATATTTTTCGCTGGTGCAGACAGGTTACTTTCTTGAAAATGTCACAGGGGGAGCAGGATGGATTGCTCTGGCCTTGGTGATATTTGGCCGGTGGAAGGCATACTGGATAACAGCTGGCGCGTTCATTTTCGGGATGGTGGACTCTTTCCAATTTGGGCTTCAGGCAACCGGAACAGATATTCCATTCCAGTTCCTGCTAATGCTTCCATATCTAATCCCAATTGCGATCCTTGCAGCCATGTACAAGAAAACTGGGGCACCGGCCGCTCTAACAATTCCGTACAAGAGAGGGGAGAGGTAGGAGTCGACCACTGGTCAGCCACAAGTGGCTCTCGTACTCTTTTTGATAAATGAATGATGATAGCAACAAGGCAAGGGGAAAATACAAAAAGTACGATTAGATACGGTGCTGTCTTTAGTTTTCTGGGTCCCGGTTATTGGGATATGGAGCTACGCTATAGTAAAGCTAGAGGGATGGGAGCTTGTCAGCGTAATGATTGGAACTGCGATAATCAACGCGTCGCTTGGCGGCCTTTACGGCAGAATCTTGAATAGATGGCGAAAAAGCCTCAACTACGACTGACGATCTTGGCAGAATTCTACACGCTTACATATATCTCTCTATTTTAATTCAAAACTTGATAAAAGAAAGATTGGATGTTATTCTTTTTTTCACAATTATGATATATGACAAAAAACAAATGAAATCTTACTAAAGTATAATACTTTCTCTAGGACCCCTTTTTTTATGAAGAAGAGGCCACTCACGAAATCAAAAATGAGCCACGTCGCACCTGAAACCGCTACTGTTTTTGTTGCACTGATACTTGTATCATATATGACGATCGCTGCCGCACCTTTTCAGATGGCTCATGCCCAATCTAGCGGAACGCTGAGGATAGCTCTTGTCACCGATGCCTTGTTCAGCGATGGAGGCTGGGGCGCCACTGCGTTCAATGCTGCAAAGCAGCTAGAAACGAAATACGGCCACCAAGTTGCCTATGCAGAAAATATTGCCATACCTGACATAGAATCTACTCTGAGGCAGTACTCTGAAGACGGCTACGACCTTATCATTGCTCATGGCTTTCAGTGGGGAGATCCCGCAGTCAAAGTAGGTAAGGAGTATCCAAACACAAAGTATGTAGTGTTTACAGGACTGGTAAACTCTGAAAATGTGGCATCTATATTCCCAATGCAGCAAGAAGGTACTTTTCTGCTGGGCGCGCTGGCAGCAATGATGAGTAAGACTGGCACCATAGCATACGTTGGGGGCGACCAATATCCAAACCTGATAAACATCTTTGAGGGTTACAAGCAGGGAGCAAAGTACATCAATCCAAACATCAAAGTGATTGGAACGTATCTAGGCGAGTGGGACAACCCAGCAAAAGGCAAAGAGGCCGGCCTAGCGCAAGTGAATGCTGGCGCTGACTTTTTGTTCCATGTAGCTGACACATCCGGGCACGGAGTCATACAAGCTGCAAAAGAAAAGGGAATCTATGCCTTTGGAGCTGTAGGGGATCAGCACCAACTGGCACCTGACGCTGTGCTCACCTCATTTGTGCTAGACATTGACAAGGCGTTTGACCAAGCTGTGCAGATGGTAGTTGAAGACAGGTTTGAAGGAGCGCTGCTAAAGCCTGGAATTGAGGCTGCCAAAGGTGCAGGAGGAGACGGCATTGTATACCTAGCACCATTCCATAATCTTGACAGCAAGGTGCCATCTGATGTAAAGACCAGGCTGCAGCAGCTGACTCAGGATGTAATTGATGGCAAGATAATAGTGCCGGAGAAATATGCAATAACTGCTGACATTACAGGAAATGCGCAATTTGAAGACCAACAGTTTACCATCACTGGCAGATCCGCTGAAAGCAAAGTCAGGGTTGTCACCATCAATCCCGGAAGTTCAGTAAAGGTTGACTTCGACAAGTCTGGAGAAGTGGAGCTGACCCTGCCAAAGAGCATGATAAGTGGCATCTCGATGGTCAAAGTTGGCGACACTGACGTAGAATTTCAGACACTAAGCTCTACAGACACAGCTACTACCATCATGTTCACCTTGCCAGAAGGTAGCAATTCAGCCGACATTCACGGCACATCTGTTGTGCCTGAATTTGGGGTGATAGCTGCTCTGGTGCTTGCAGCCCTGCTGGTAGCTGTCATTGGGATCGCACGATTCAAAGGAACTGCGCTAGGTCTTTGGAAGATCTAGACTCCCTCTCCTTCCATTTTTGATGCTACAGTAGTTGACAAAAGTTTAGATTAGTTTCTGTGCTAGAGAAATTGAAAACTTTCGCCTGCAACTAGTGCTATTAGATATTCATAGGCTGGCGAATTGTCTCAATATACGCGAGTCGAAGTTACCAAGGCCGGTTTATGAACGGGATGGAAGAGCTCCGGCTGAGGACCAAGTTGTGTTGACGCTCATCCTTTATCCTGCTCTATTCTTTCTCTTACCTTGGCAGCCATCTGCTTTAGCTTGTAATTATCCCCATATACTACAAGTGTTTGATCTATTGTTTTAATTTCAAGTTCTACTTGTTCGCCAGGGAGAAATGGAAAATGGCTATCCTTTACCATATCAGCAGGTATCGCAAGGTACATGGTAGTGCTATTTTTGCTCTGTGATAATTTGGCTTTGGCTTGTAGTACCATATTGTGTCAATATGGTTGTAATATCGCAAAAAGCTTGGCCAATAAACGACAATAATATTCTTCCAATTGCTGCAATAAAGATTAAAATCATATGGAATCGATATGGCTCGCTCAGTATCTAACTAGATGCCCACTCATTCTTCATGAACAGGCTCTTCGTCGTTTGACTCCTCTTCTTCAGCTTCTTCCTCCTCTTCTTGCATTTCTCTTTGCTTTTTCTTCTCATACTCCTCATATTCCTCGTCTGTCATGATACCTTCGTCGGGGTACAACCCTTGGTTCTTGAAAGGATCAGGTTCTTTGTCAAAGCCTATTTCTTCCTCAAACCCGGGTATGTCTTCAAAACCTGACACTCTTCCCCTGGGTTTCTTTGGTGACGCCATCTGACGCGCCGCAACTGGCTTGACCATGGGCCTGCGGGCTGCAGCTGCCATCGCCGGCTGCCGCCTATGAATCATAGGCCTTGCTATATGGTGTTGCCTTTGTGGAGTTATTCTTCTCTTATGGATAATAGTAGGATTCTTCGTTTCCGCATACTTTTTGATTTCCAAGACCGAACGCCAGATAGACAGCGCAATAACCTTTGTAAATAAAAGGATGAGCTAGCGCAAAGAGTCGGCATTATTGATTTCGTTCATGTATTCGATAAGATCCTGCCTATGCCACTTGCCTACAATTTGGGATGCTTCATGTTGTGACGTAGGTTGATCTGGGTGACATTCATTCCAGACAGCAACCGCATATTTCGTAAATTCAAACATCGCTTCAATGGCATCATCTGTCGGTTGTCTGGCGATCACTTGGCCCTTGTGGACTACTGGCCTACTTGGTAGATCTAGGGCTTTGAGCTTCCATGATAGCCAGCGGTAAAAGTCATTTCGATATAGGTATCGGATATCTCTGACAATCTCTTCTTTTGTCACTTCAAGCTGAAATTGGCCAGACAAGTTCCTATGTCATTGACCATACGTACTCAAAGCTAAATACTTTGATGTGTTTTGACCTTTGGCTAGCAAGTACGAGCATGTTAGTCAAATCTTGCAGGCTGTTAACATATATCCTAAAGTAACTGTTGCCTAATTGTAGGCTTGGCACCCGAGAAATACCATGATAAAACATGCTATTGCAGCCGATGCAGAAAAAGTAGGAATGCAAAAAAAGTAGGAGTTGGAGCTGGCCTAGGCGTAGTCGCAATTATTGCTGTTATAGTTATTTATCCATCACTCCTTAGCCCTGTCACCAATCAGCTTGGAATAGACGACATAGTTAGTGAGGGCAGCAAGACAACCTCTAATCCTTCTCAGTCGACACCACAATCATCAGACAATGCCGAAGAGATCAAGGAAATTTCAGAACCGACTACGAACATTCCAATTATCTCAAATATTGGCAAGCAAGAAAAGCCATCTCTTGATGAGCTACGTCGCTATGCTCTAGAAAAGATCAACGAAGATAGAGAAAAATTCGGATTATCACCTGTTGAACTAAGTAATAATGAAGCAGCGCAGGTCCATGCTGAAGACGTTCTAAAAACAAGACAAATATCCCACTGGATGATAAATGGTGAAAAGCCCTACATGACCTACTCCAGACTTGGAGGGACAGGATATGTAGGTCAGAATGTGGCACTTTCTGGCGATATGTCATACTACGAAGATTGCACCTCTGGCTTCTATGTATGTGATGCAATGGACCCATTTGAACAGATAGATGTTCATGAATATGGCATGATGTACGATGATGCCGCTTCAAACTGGGGCCACAGAGACAATATTCTTGATCCGTTTCATACGCATGTGAGCATCGGTATTGCCTATGACGAACATACGTTTGTAATTGTTCAGAACTTTGAAGATAATCACATTAATTTCATCATTCCAATTACCGAGGATGGTAAGAGTATTCGGCTCACTGGCTATCTTCCTCCAGAGACTGAACTTTATGGAATCAATGTGTTCTATGATGAATACCCGACAGAATTGATTTATGAACGTCACAAGACTCAAGGCTACTATGAACTAGGTGAGATGATAGCTGGCGTGCCTCCACCTGGCAGTTATTATCAAGACATAGAAAACATACCGGCGTCAAATTGGCATGAAAGTTCTGGATTTATTGATATCCGTTTTAGTATTGATTCAATTGCTGATAAGGACGGTGTATACACTATAGTAACATGGTTGAAGGACAAGTCAGGGGAACCTTTCACTGCAACCAGTTATTCAGTATTTGTGAATTAGGAGTTGTTGTAGGCATATGGCGTTACCCAAGATGAAAATAAAGAAAATGAGATTGTCCCTGTAAAATCATGGCAAAAATCAGCCAGTACGGGTCGTGAATACTGCAATTGGGATTATCTGATAGATGAGCTAAAATCACAAATAAAGCAAGAAGATGGTTTTGAAATCAAAGTTAACGAATACTACTACAAGTATCGTTCCTTTAATAATGGCACAGTTTATCGTTGGACCGAAGGAGACTTGAATAAGGATGCTGCCATTCAACAACAGCAGAATCAGGAATCGCAATCAGAAACTGCGAAATGGTCATGCTATCTGTGTGGTGCCACAGAATTATTCCCCTATACATGCACCTATTGCAAACAAAAGTTTTGTAGTAAGCATAGAATAGCAGAGATCCATGATTGCATCAAAACTAGATATGTTAAGTACATTAGAAAAACACGGCTCAGAAAATATGGACAGAATATCACTTCAGGCTTGTATAGAGTTGTTTGCGACCAGTGTGGTCATAGCTCTCCATTTGGTACCCCCATTGAAGATGCTGGCGTTCAACGAGAAATACATATCACTGAAAAAGGCTGTGCATCTGATAAAGTATATTCTTGGAAGGTGGTTAGAATAAGCCACCTGCCTCAATAAATTTAGAAAAATTCAAAATCATCAGTTTTGATGTTTATTCCGGAGCCTTCTAGTATGTCATAGAGGGCCCATGAACGTTTGAACTTTCTTGTTCCTTTTGTTTCTCTTTTGTTATTGAGGTCAAATCCATGTATTATTCTTGTAAATGGCAGTAATGATGGGGGCTTTGGTGGCGTTCGAGTTGGAGTTGAAACACCCAAAGTCATACCTGAAAATTTCCTTTTAGTAGGTCTTTTACAGCACTTTTGAGATCATCTTCTTTTTGCAGTATAACTAAGCTGCTTCCACTTGCGGGCCGCTCTCTTGTTGCCCTTCCTGCCGGTGGCTTGTCGAATGGCCTTAATGGTTTCTTAACCTGTAAACGTATGAAATCTTCCGAGCAATTAAGTAATCTTTCATCGATAGGCCCTAAAAGTTCCTTTATTTCCGGCGCCCTCGAAGGCTAAGGAAGCAGTGACATCTAATTAGTCTGGTTTGTTAATCTATATCAGCTTCAATTTTTACCTGTCTTCTGGATTATGTGGCCAACTCGTATACCTTCCGTTCTCTTCTACCTTCACCAATCCCAGCTCAACTGAGCCGCGCATGTATCTATAATGCCATCTTTCCGCCTATTGCACTGCTTGTCGACTTGCAAGCCTCTTCAACAAATAAAAATATCAAACAAGATCCTTACTGTGGCTCTATCGTTGCGGGCGGCTTGCTTGACACTGCATACGTGACCCATGTCGCGCCTTCCACTTCATTTGTTATCCTGTTGCTTATTCTCTCTATGAGCTCATAAGGCAACCTAGACCAGTCAGCAGTCATTGCATCTATCGATTCAACAACCCTTATCATTACAATGTGTCCATAAACCCGCTCGTCTCCCAGCACTCCAACAGCCCTATCGTCACCCACAGCTGCATAAGCCTGCCACACCTTGTCGTACCATCCGGCAGCCTTTAGCTCGTCTTCCACTATCTTGCTTGCATGCTTGCATATCTTGGTCTTTTCAGGCGTTATTTCGCCTATTATCCTGACAGCCAAACCCGGTCCGGGGAACGGGTGCCTCTTTAGCAGATCGTCTGGCACACCAAGCAGCCTGGCGACTTTTCTCACCTCATCTTTGTACAAATAGCGCAATGGCTCTATAACCTTGAGGTCAAGCCACTTTGGCAGCCCTCCTACGTTGTGGTGTGTCTTTATCACAGCAGCAGGCCCCTTTGAAACCCCACTTTCAATCACGTCCGGATACAGCGTGCCCTGTGCAAGCCACTGAAACGGCCCATTCTTTTTTACAACATCAACAAACACGTTGGCAAACTCTTCACCAATTATCTTGCGCTTTTTCTCTGGGTCTGTCACACCTTTCAGTTTGCCAAGGAACTGCTTTTCTGCATTGATGTAAATGAGATCGATATCCATCTGGTCTTTGAACAGCTTCACTACATCCTTTTCCTCGTCCTGCCGCAGCAATCCGTGGTTGATAAACACACAGCGCAGTTGGTCGCCTATCGCCTTGTGCATGAGTGCTGCCACTGTAGTCGAGTCAATGCCACCGCTTACCGCTGCCAGCACCTTCTCCTTGCCTACCTGGTTGCGAATGTCTTTGATTGTTGACTCGATAAAGCTCTCCATGTCCCACTCTGGTTTCGCACCGCTTATCTCCTGAGCAAAGTTCCTCAATATCTGAACGCCCCGCTCGGTGTGCACTACCTCAGGGTGGAACTGGATTCCATAGAACTTTTTCTCCTTGTTGCCAATTGCTGCTGAGTGCGAGTTCTCTGTATGAGCAAGCACCTTGAACCCTTCTGGCAGCTTTTCTGCCGCATCACCGTGGCTCATCCAGCAATTGATGCTACTCTGGCCCAAGTTCTTGAACAGGTCTGCCTTGTCATCAATGACAAGCCCTGCCCTGCCATACTCGCGGCTATTCGCTCGCTTTACCTTGCCTCCAAAATTGTCAACAAGCACTTGGTGCCCATAGCAAATGCCAAGGATTGGCTTGCCCATCTGGAATATCTGCTTGTCAGGCTTGGGCGCGTCCTTTGCATAGACGCTTGCCGGCCCACCAGAGAAAATGATCCCTTTTGGGTCTATCTCCTTGATTACCTTTGCAGGTGTGTTGTATGGCAATAATTCACAATACACGTTGGCTTCGCGGATTCGCCGGCAGATAAGGTGGCTGTACTGCGATCCAAAATCCAGAACCACTATCTTGTCCATTCGTATCTGCTAAGTTTAGAATTAATGGGCTTTATTAGGTACTAGCCTCATTCTTTTCTATAGAAGCCATCAATCGATGAGGACTGCGCGCAAGGCAGAGGACGGAAGTGGAATACTTGATGCCAAGTAGTCTGCTGTGGGCGGGTTTTAGGGCGCGTTGCGTGATCAGCGTAAAAAACTCAAAGGGCAATGGTCAAGCTCAACCGGTGCATTGCTCCGAAGGGCCGTGATATGTTCTACGGTTCAAAAGGCTTTTGGCAGGTGAAGCAATGATGCGGAACGTGGGACTGAAGCTAATCCGCAGAGTAGATGCCAAGAAGTCAAGGAGTCAACGGACACTTTGACAGAACCTCGATCTTCTTCTATTTTCCGCCGCTCTTTTCCAGCATCCTTGTAAATACCCATGTAGAAGTGTTGAATATTTCCTGCAGGCGATCTTTATCGCGGTAGTTGTTTATCACGATACGTTTGATTTCGCCGTTGTCCTCATCAACTTTGTAATTGAGGGCATTAGGCTCCTTTATGCCCTGGCTGGCATCCTTGTTCTTCATCCCATCGAGTATCCTGTTTAGGAAGAATGACCGGAAAGGTGGTGTGTTGACATTTAGGTTGACGTTAGGTGCTGGCACAAGCACAACTGCGTTTGGCGACACCTCTGCGTTTGCAAGCCAGAAATCGTCCTTGGCTCGCTTGAGTGGCCTGATATCTCTGTTGTCAGACGATTTGAGCGTCGGGGCTGCTGCCTGCTGCCTTGGTGATGATGGTGACTGCCTGGTTTGCTGTACCTGTGCTGTAGTGGCTGTAGGTCCTCCTCCTCCTGCTGCCGTGGCAAAGCCAATGCTAGCTGCTGCCTTGAAGCTTCCTTGCTTTAGCAGGTTGTCAATGATGGCCAAAGTCGTGCGCAAGCGCTCGACTTCCTCCTGCTTGTCTTCTATCTGCTTGATCAGCCACTCGCGTATGTCTGCCGCGCGCCTGATATCGTCCTCGGAATAGCCTGATGATGACATTATGTTATAGCATGCCCTCTACAACATAAAAGATATAATAGCTTTTAGTCTGGGCGGAAACTTCTGTAGAACATATCCGTCTCACCTCAAGCAGGTGAGCTTTTACTATCTTTTTGTGATATTGTCAGAAGGTTTAAGGTTCAATTTCTTTCACGCTCCATAATGTTACGACGGGACATCATATATATAAAGAAGTCACAAAAGCATCATGAAAAAAGCCTTTTAGCTCAGCCTTCTTCTTTTATTTTCGTGTCTCTTCATCTTCTTCTTCGCTTACCTTGCGTACGGTAATTCTTAATGGAACGTTCTTTCCTATTTCTTCTACAGCAATTATCACGTTCCCTATAGTAGCTTTATCGCCTTCCCTTGGTATCCTTTGCAGGTGCTCATGCAGCAACCCGCTTATAGTAGAGTAATCCTTGCCCTTTGGCAGGTTGACGTTGAGCGCTTCGTTAACATCGTCAATTTCCACATCTCCCTGAAGAACCACAGTCTGCCTATCCACTTTTCTCAACATCTGGAGTTCAATGTCCTTTTCATCTGTTATCTCACCTACAAGCTCTTCAATAACATCTTCCAGAGTCACAAGCCCCTCAGTGCTACCAAATTCATCGACCACTATTGCGATCTGAAGGTGCCTTGCCTGAAACTCTTTCAATAACTTGCTTATCGGCATATCCTTGGAGACAAAAAGTGGTTTTCTTGCAATGTCCTTTAGCATCATGTAGCTTGTCTTTGTTTCAACAACTTTTAGGACATCCCTTGTGTGAACAATGCCCAATACATTGTCCTTGTTATTTTCATCAACTATTGGAATTCTGGAAAATCCGCTATTGTTTATCAATGGTAATGCGTCCCAAATCAGCAACCGCGCACTTAGCACAAACATGGCATTTCTGGGGGTCATTATGGCTCTTACCGCGGTATCATGGAACTCTAGAACCTCCTTCATCATTTCACGCTCTTCTTTCATGAGCACCTTCTCCTCGACACCAATATCCAAAATGGCGCGTACCTCTGCCTCACTCAATCTCTTGGGCTTTTCTTCAATTTTGACAGCTCTGAACATCCCTTTTGTTATCAGTTCCAAAAGAATTACCAGAGGATATAGAATATACTGTATTGCCAGAATAACGCGCGCAAATGTGAGCGATATCTTTTCTGCATGCGCGTAGCAATATGCCTTTGGAGTAATATCACCAAATACAAGCAGGATAAATGTCATTATTCCTGTTGCAATACCCAGTCCCAGACTACCAAATGTGCCAATTGCAACATCTGTTGCTACAGCTGCTGCTCCTATGTTAGCCAAATTAACTCCAAGCAAAATCGTAATGAGCATCCTCTTTGGATTGGACTTGAGTTTTGCAAGGGAGTTTGCACCGGACCTCTTTTCGTTTACCAATCGCCTTAGCTGTCCCCTTTCTAGGGAGACAAGTGCAACTTCAAGGCCGCTGAAAAAAGCAGATAATGCGACCAACGCTCCTAAGGCTGGGATAGCAAACTGTAGCTCTACTACCATACTTTATTAAATTTCATCAAAATGTTACGGGCTTGGCAGTAAAAAAGGCTCTGGTGGCTGTTGTTAAGTTATAGGTCAAAGCCGATGAAGCCTAAGGAGGCTCTCTCTTTTCTAACGATTGAATCTCTCTGTTACAGTTTTTATCTGAATATTCTTCTTCTGCTGCTGTTATGTTATTACTATTACCGCGATTTAATTCCCATTTCATTTGTGTGTGTCTTTTGAGTCTCTACTATTTTTGTCCCTATCTTCTTAATTGTTCAACTACAGTCTTCAGCCTCGATTAAACCTGTATATATAAGGTCATCCCAGGTGCAAACGTATATGGCGGCCAGTAGAGTAACAAAAAAGGATCAAAAGAAAAAGGGCGCCGCAACAGCAGCAACGGGAGGCGGAGTTCTTGGCATCCATCACATCACTGCAATCACAAGAAATGCCCAGCGCAACATTGACTTTTACTCTGGCACCCTAGGTCTAAGGCCAGTGAAAATTACAGTTAATTTTGACGATCCAACTTCATATCATCTCTATTACGGCGACTATATGGGCCATCCAGGAACCTTGCTGACATTCTTTGTGTGGCCGGATATACACAAGGGAACTCGTGGAACAGGACAGGTTACCACAGTTGCATTTCTTATTCCACCAAAATCACTGGAATACTGGGTAGATAGACTTCGTCGCAATGGCGTCTCAGTTGTAGGCCCATCTACGCGCTTTAATGACGCCGAGCAATTCATCTCTTTTCATGACCCGGATGGGATGATGCTAGAGCTGGTCGCTCCTTCAAGTGTTTCATCGTATGTTCATTCAAAGAAAAAAATTCAGAACGAAGACGTCTCCGCAATTAATTATTACAACGTCTGGAAAGAAGGGCCAGTCGATGCGCAGCATGCGCTAAGGGCTTTTCATTCAGCTGCCATCTCAGAAGAAGGGTACGAGCATACTGCCTCACTCCTGACAGATACTATGAAGTTTCAGCTTGTAGCAAAAGATGAGAGGGAAGGGCGCTTTCGTTTCAAGGCTATAAACAACAGAAAACTAGGCGAGGTTCCAGAGGCAATAGGCTCAGTAGTTGACGTGGTATGCCAGCCAGATATCACAAGGGGCATTGTAGGGATAGGCAGCGTGCATCACATTGCCTGGCGGGCTTCTGATGATAGCCACCAGCTTGACTTGCGCCGACGTATCATCAAGCAGGCTCACCTTGATCCAACACCCGTAATTGATCGCAAGTATTTTCATTCTGTTTACTTTCGTGAGCCGGGAGGTGTTCTTTTTGAGATTGCCACCGATCCGCCTGGAATGACGATAGACCAAAAGCCTGAGGAGCTAGGAACAAAGTTAACGTTGCCAGAATGGTACGAGCCTCTTCGCAGTAAGTTAGAGCAGGAGGTGCTTCCTCCTGTAAATCTGCCGCCAAGAAATATGACGAAGCAGCATAAAGAAGAGAGTAGCGTTGCATAGCAATGGCACCTCCAGAAATCCCGCGAAGGCTTGGTTTTGTTCATCGGTATGTGCCGCCAGCCAAGGGGACTGCTGCCAGAAAACAAACAACAACTACTCTGCTTCTTTTGCATGGAACCGGAGGAAATGAAGATGACATGTTGCCTTTAGGACAAGCACTTGATCCAGATGCTGCATTGCTAAGCCCAAGGGGCAAAATACTTGAGGCCGGCATGACGCCACGCTTCTTTCGCCGGCTAGCTGAAGGCGTATTTGACATCGACGATCTGAAGTACCGAACACACGAGCTGGCAGATTTTGTTGAAGCGGCTTCATGTGCCTATGGTTTTGATGAAGGCAACGTGTTGGCAGTAGGGTATTCCAATGGTGCGAACATTGCGGCAAGTACACTTTTGCTCAGACCAAAGACGCTATCAGGCGCAATACTTTTCAGGGCAATGGTGCCCCTTGTTCCTGACAAGCTGCCAGACCTCTCTGGCAAGCGCATTTTCATGTCATCTGGGTTGCGCGACCCCATAGTTCCAAGACAGGAAGCAGAAAAGCTATCAAAGCTGTTTGAGCAATCTGGTGCTACTATTGTTACCTTGAAGTGGCAAAAAAACGCCGGTCATGAGCTAACAGATGACGACATACAGTCAGCCAGACAGTGGTTGCTGCAACAGCATTAGTGTTTATGAATCATCTTCAGCAGCAGGTGTAAATAATAATAATGATCATGATAATAATACTGCTGCCGACAGAGTATAATCGGATCTCTCTGGCATTGTTTCAAATAGTGGCTTTACTCGCTCAACAAGGTCGGCTAATAATTTGTTATCTGGAGAGTAGAATTTATCCATCTCCTCCTTTGTTTCCCAGAATGTAAGAACAATTGACTCATTTGGATTGCTTATACTTTGAAGTATCATGTGCCCTTTCATTTCTCTCCCTGCCTGGACCTTTGCTGCTATTATATCGCGGAAAAATTCAATGAATATGCTAGTACCCTTTTCTCTGTCTAGAGAAGATTTAAAATATACAATATTTTTCTTGACGTATCTGATATTTGGCATTTATCAGCCAATAATAATAGATTTACAGGGCACTGTAAATTTAACGGATCTCACTTCCTGTTTTATTTTTAGAGTATTTTGTAATGCTCTATTTTGAGCTGTATGGAAGTTAGCTAGCTATCTAGCTTGTTTAGCTGATGTGGATCAAATGTTTGGAGCTTTAGAAGTCTTAAGCTTTTTCATATCAATCATATATGAAAAATATGTTCAAAGTGATGAGTCTTATGGCTGCAGGAGTAGTTTTGATGAGTTTTTGGCCTCTATTCTCCGAGCATCACCGAGATTCCAACACTTCAATTGCCAGCGGTCAATTGGGTCCTAGTAGGAGTCATCATGATGGCAGCAAGCGTGGCTACTTTAAGTTCAGCATTTGTAGTTAGTAGGTTGAGTCAAAGAAGGATGATGATAATAATGATCCAACCATCTGTTTTCGCCGCGCAAAAACCGACAGAAAAATCAATTGTAATAGTTCTTTTGATTTTCAAGCATTGAAAGCAGTATTGAAAAATTTTGACAAGCAAATGACGAATACTATTCTCTATTAAGGGTTATTATTTGATGGATAGCAAAAACGCGGAACACAAATCAAGAGAAGTAAAGAATCAAAAGATCAGCTGGCTATCATAACCTGCAATGGTGGCATTTTCCATAATGAAATGGAAATAAGCATTTGTTGTTGGAACTGGTGATGTCACAATTGTAAATAAATCCGCAACGAGTGCATTGATGCCCATGGCATTGGTGGTGGTGCCGCTCCTCTGGTTGGGACAGCAATTTTTTACATACACACAAGCATGGCAGGATTATTTATTCTAATGAGAAAAATCTGTTACGACGATAGACTGAATCTCTTTCTTTATTGTTCTATTATCATCTGTTTGATTGCAGGAAGGCCATAGATTCTAACAAACTTGATGCACCATCTGATTCCATCGGCTTGCTGTCAAAGACTCCAGTATCAGTCAAGAAATCAACATCGCCCTTGTCAAGTCCTACTGTCATTCTATATGCTTTTTGTGCCCATAAACCAAAATTAGTAGAGGTGCATTATTGCACTAAGTTCTGCAAGAGCCTGCCGCATTATTATTATCATCAATCGCGCATTAATAATGAAAGACTACTTTCTATAAATTTACGCTGTAGTTGCAGCAGACGGGGACCTTTCTCTTCTAACTTCCTCTTCACTCTTTCCTGTTAATGATGCTTCAATCTTTTTGACCAATGATAATCAAGTATTGATGGAGAATTATCCATTAGCCATTGTGCCATTCTCTCTTCTTCACGTAGTGTCTGCTTTAGAGGAGATATGATAGCATCATCCTTAATTCCGAACCACTCGGCAGTTTTTATTATCATTTTGTAGGATACCACTTCAGCATCCTCTATTATCATATCATTTTTGTCTTCATTAGCTCCATTTCCTCAAATGTTAGTCTACTACCTGTGTCAGTACCACCGCCGGTAGCAGCTTCCTTTACCGTCTCTCTTACTGTGTCTTTCACAGTTTTAGCTGTCAATGAGGTCGCTGGAGGAACCAGGCTTGGCAAATGACCTTTGGAATCCGTTGGAGTTCCGCTCAAGTTTCTGATAAGCTGTTGAAGCCTACGCTGATGCTCGTATGTTTCATCTAAATGGTTTGCAAGTCGCTTTCTTACATCTTCTATTGGTGTTTCTCTTATTCTATTTTGCAGACGTTCTGTAGCAGCATTTTCAGCTTTTATTTTCGAAGATATGGCGTCTAGTATCTCCTTTTTATCTGGGAATATGATCACCACTGCATGTCCTTCAAAGCCTTTGGAATGTTGCCATAGATGTTCGAGGAACCAAGTTCGAAGTTTATTGCAACATTTACTGATGGTATCTGTATGTCTGGCCCTACTTTCTCTGCTCTACAGACAAAGCCTTTCTCTGCCAATTGCTGTATTAGCTAATGGACATAGAACTCATGCTTAATTGATGGCTTGCTTCCTGCCAGTTGGTAAAGCACCTTAGGACGACCAAGGCCGAGCTGACGTTCAGCTTCTCAATGACCTCTTTCTTTATTAACCTTCAAACTATTTCGCTGTACCTGTCCTCGTCCCAACCAAGCATTAAGCGAGGCTCTGTCACAGAAAGGGAAGGCAGACAGGGCATCACATGGCTAGGGGATATGAGTTAATTTATAGCATTTGAGAAGGTCTCCGATCTTATAGATTATGAATTGTTCTGTCCAACCAAGATATCAAGAAGACCGATGCATGCTATCATGCAGCTGATTTCAATATTCTAGAAAAGAGTCAGCGGGATAAATTAGTACAGCGTCATTTCAAAAGCATCTTTGTGAAGCAAGACGGGTTTCTATAAGAGCGACAAACTCCTAACCTGAAGCACCTAGCATCCATAATGAAGCAGGCTTCGAAAACTCTCGAAGCAGAACTATATAATCTATTATATATTGAAAAGAAGAAGGATGGAAAAGCCTTGGTTCTTATTTTACTGTCGATGATGAAAAGGATATTTTAAAGCTTGCCGGGAAGTCGGCTTTGTTTAAAAAGTCAACAATCCATGCTTGGATAGCTGTTTGATTGCATGACTTTGTTTAAAAAGTAATAACTCATAAAAACAAAGCCCTGGAAGTCTGGAGGACTCTCTTTTGCTTACGACAGGGTTTTAAAACCAGTAACATTCTCTTGAGAACTTGCGTAGCTGGCGGCTTTGTCGTCTTTAGCAGAGGAAATTTCTTCCTCGGGTATTTCAGGAAGGAGGTCTGTCGGCAATGTAAATGTAAAGATGGCGCCCCCTTTTTCTTTATTTTGAGTGGCCCATATCCTACCGCCATGCGCTTCGACAATCTTCTTGGATACAAAGAGTCCAAGACCTGTCCCACCGTTAGACTTGGATGCGAATTTCTCGAATAGGCGGTCCATTATTTCGGGGTCTATCCCCTTCCCTGAATCTTGCACTTGGATCATAACCTCACCTTTGAAAACCGAAGCAGAAATACCGACTTCACCGGATTCAGTAAACTTGACAGCGTTGTCAATCAGGTTATAAAGGGTTTGCCATATCTTTGGTCCGTCGCAGTAAATCTTAGTTCCATTCTCACTACTACTCCCACTACTGCTACTATCGGCTATATCCAATTTGGAATCAAAGATTATTCTCACATCGTCTCTTTCTCCTAGGTACTTTTTCTCTATGTCCGCTATTACCGTGTTAACAAGCTTTTCTAGGTCAACCTCCTCTAAATTTAGAGATAGAACTCCGCTTTCTATCCTGCTTACCTGTAAAATATCCTCGGATAGTTTCATTAATTTTGACGCATTACGTATTACCAAGGACGCGCTGGAAAATAACTCTTCGAAATCTTCTTTCCTGAACTTGTCTTTGTGCTTCATTAATCCTTGCTGAATCAGATCCGCACCATTAAGAATAGGCATTATAGGGTTTCGCAGTTCATGCGCGGCAATATTCACAAACTCGCCTTTTATCCTCTCTGCATCTCGACTCTTCTCATAAAGGTATGTTTCTCTCCACAAGCTTTCAAAAATTGAAGCGCACGGCACCACTGTTGCCTTGCTGTTAGAATATAGAGCAAGCCCTATTGCCTGACTGAATATTCTTCTTGCATCATCCTTTGTTTCTACTACCAGCAAGACCTTTTTGTCAACAATGATCATGTTAAGCTTTGTTTCTGTGGGAGTTTCAATCCTTCTAATGACAACCCCGCTCGACCTCAATTCATCCAGTTTGTCTTTTATAAAGTCGTCTTCTGGAGATAGAATCCTAATTTGTACACCACGTTTAACTGCTTTCTTTAATTCATCCACAATACCGATCTCGCGTTCCCGGTGAATTGTGTTTACAGTTGGGAATGTTAGAAGAATTTCAGACCTTGCGATCCTGACTAGATTAAGGTAGTGCCGTTTTACCCTGTCAGGCGTAGATAAGACCTGAATTGTCTCATGCTCTGAAGCCGCAAACCCTGCTTCTGCCAAAAAAGAAGTCATGAAACTTCGCTTGTATTATTACTATTAAACAGTAAGATAGACTCTTCTAGGAGATTGTTTTAACTTGATTCTGCCCGCTAAATGAACTATATCTACTTGCCAAGTTCAAACATGAGTTGAATATATGTACTGCGCAATGAACTCATTTCTAAATTCTAACGTGTATTTCTTGCCACCTTTTTCAGTCATTACCTTCTTGCGAAGAAAGCTTCCTACAGGGGGTCTCTATTCAGAGCTCTGCTAAATGCTGATTATGATGATGATAATATGCAAACAAATGCCTGTGCCTGAAAGTCGGGAAACAAGAAACCTGAAGATCATCGGCCAACAATAACAAAACATTGCAGAGCTGGTCCGCAGGGAAAAAAGAGAAGAACTCTGGAGGAAGTACAAAGCATGAAGCCCGTGTTTTTTGGCTGCAAAAATACTGTGGGGTGTCAGGCACAGCGTAATGCCCGTTTTCCTCGGAAATAATGACGAAACTAGGTGTGTGGCACACCTGTGTATAAACCATGCAACAGAGATCAGCTGATAAAAATGGTCACCGCTAGCGATGGATTATTATTTCCATTCCAGGAGAAGAAGGAAAAAAGGGTAGTAGCAGCTGTTCAGCTGCCGTTTCGGAGATGAACCCTTGAACTCTGGTTCTAGTAATAGTGGTGGTATTTTTTGCCTACCTGTCGTGGCGCTGTTCATTATTATGGTTATGCAAGCAGGCGATCTTTGTGCAAATTCCTTTTATCCAGAGGGAGCCGCCGTCATCATCTTTTATCCATCTCTTTAACCTAGGCTACACATACACACACTATCTTTAGAAGCACATAGACGACAAACCGCAAAAGCTAGTCATTAACACCAAGGGCGGGCAATGCAACCCTGCGACGACCACATTATTATCTACCTCTCAGCTCGCTATCGGCGAAATTCATATAGAGTAAGAGCAAAAGGCCCTACTCACTACCAGTGAAGACCTTCTTCTTCTTTTTAATTTGAAGCAGCTTTCAGGCCTCTTGTGACACGCAGTTGCTGGTCTTTCTTGGGCTTAGATTGGCTAAACCCTAAGCGACTGCATTAGCAGCCACCTTGTCTACTATCGGTATGATGATTTTAAAGAGTTTATTTTTGACCAAAATGCAAGCAAGCCCTACTTGCCGTCAAACAATGTCTGTTAAGCACTAGAACTGACGGCTTTCGGGCTTGATTGGTATTTACGGCCTTGCAGGTACAACTACGCTCGCCCTGCGTGGTTGCATATCATTCTTCAACACCATTATTTTAAAGAGTTTATTTTCCTTTTTATCAAGAGAAGCAATTTGTGTAGTAATAATAAACCAAGCCCTACTTGCCATAAATGCACCTCTGGCTTTCAGGCTTGGTTTGGTGACGCATTACCCAGCAACCACACACATGGTGTGGATGTATGGTTGCTTGTTTGGCTTCAAAAGCAAAATTTTAAAGAGTTTTGTTAACCAAGACACACACATGCTATATTTGTAGCTGTGTGCTTAAACTATTTTGCATCGTATCAAGCCATTTTCGACCCTTTTGTGTAATACGGTAAAGCTTTGTGCCGGGCTCTCTTGCCAGCAATTCTTCGTTGATAAGCTCTTGAATTACTGCCTTTGCGACATCAGCCGTGGTAAAGGCCTTATGCATGATTTGCAGCATTGTAATTGGGCTTGCCACAGCTCGCAATACTGCTACTACTTTGAGCCGAATTTTGGTTCTAGCAATAGTAGATCCTCTTGTCGATGTTGGAATTTTAAAGAATTTATATTATATTATAAAGAAACAGTCCTTACCTGCTTGCTGGCGGCACATCATTCGCGGCAGCAGCTTTTGGGCCGACTGTATGTATACATATGGTCTGAACTGGTGCACAACCACCTGACGATTATGAAGAAGATGTAGCTCATCATGTATTTACACGACGAAGATAGATAAAAAAATCAAATCAAATGCAAGCGTAATCTGATAGTTGTGGTAGCAGTTATCAAGCACAAACCCCTCAAAGCGATGTCTGCATTTTTGTCGTAGGAGTACCTGACCCTATAGAGAGAGATGCTTGGCTGCGCTATTCGCAGAGCTTGATTGTGTGAAAATAGGGGAAGAGGAGGTGATCATCAGTGGTATATACAAAAGGTCAGAGATAGCTCTGTTGGTAGATTTGGTGTCCCTCTTTTTGGCAAGTATGGATCGTTGATTGGAGCTTCAGAGGCAGTAAACTAGAACAACAGTTTTTCAGCAACTTGCACACGCGGCGCAACGCTGCATTGACAATATGTTACCAGATTTGAGAATCAAATTATATACTTTTTTAAATTTTTAGTTATGTACCATATATAACAATGGCAAAACAGTTAGTTCCGCTTTCAGACCGCAGCAGCGCTTTCTTTCTGCTTGCCTCTGCTCTCCTTATTGGCACTTTTGTGCCTATAGCCGATATTATTATTATGCTAGATGAATCCGCTGTTGCCATCAAGAAAGTATACGCTCAGACAGACGACCTCTGGTACGTGGGAGAAGGCGTCAAGCAGGGTATGTGGGTAAAGTACAGAATTGAAGAGCTTGACACCAACAATGGCAGACCATATGAAATGACAATTCACTTTAGAGAGCAGCAGCAAGATGGAGAATGGATTGCACCGGTTTATGTTGTGTTTCAAGGAAAGGTGTTGCAAGGTACTCTTAGGCTTGGAAACAATTTGGCTGCTTTAGGTGGGTCTGACATTCCTGAAGCAATGGAACCATTCATAGATGGATACCGAGGATCAATTCAATGGCTTGAATCATTTACCCAGCAATCAAGCCCGCTATCACTCAGGCAGCCATCCTGGGGCAAGATAGCCGCAATAGGTGGTGAGGAAGTAATGCCACTAGGAGAAGAGCAGGTGACCGTGGCAGGTGGTACTTTTGATGCCACCGTTATTGGATGGCACAGGGGCCAAGTAGATAATAGAATATGGATTGTTAATGAATTTCCATATCCTGTAAGAGCAGAAACATATGCAGATATTACCACAGGCCAGCCGCCTATTTTGTTTAGGTTTGAGCTGCTAGACACAGGGACAGGCCAGCCGCCAGTTCCAGAAGGAGAGGCATTTGTACCTACTCCTCCACTTAGCCAGACCACAGGAAGAGGCACCTATATTGTAAAGCTAGATTGGTCTCCGGAAGCCATTGAGCCGGGACAGCAAGTGACATTTGAAGTCACTTTTGAGGATAACACAGGCTTTCCACTAAATAGGGTAAACTATGACTTGATAGTGCAAAATGCGAACGGCAGCACGATTGAAGAGTTTACAGTGCAGAATACAGATGCTACAGGAACTGGAACGCACCAAATAATATTTGAGAATGCAGGATCAATTAGTGTAGCAGTAGTTATCAATACAGTTGAAGGCAGGCAACCTGGAGGAGGACAATTTATCGAGCGAGCTGACTTTAACGTTGTTGCTGTGCCTGAATTTCCGATGGGAGGGATAACTACTACCACCATCATCTCTGCTACAGCCATAGGTCTTGTGGTTATTGTATTGCGATTAAAGGCAAACAGAAATGCCCAAGGATATCCTGTAATGTAGCAAAAAATAGATGGAGGAGGTGCGGTGTGCTGTCACGTTTTCGTCAGAACAGAGATCTGATCCGACGATAAGTTGGATCATATTTTGGAAGCTCATGTAGCCGCATGCAAGCAATTATGCATGTATGCATGCTGATCCTAGTTTACTTTTCGAGCTTGCTTTCGAAAGAAAATTGTCCTTCTGAGCCTGCCAAACTTGTTGCTTGCGCCGTGCAGTTTTATTGAACTGTTGCAGTGGATACAGACCTTCCTCCTTTTTGAAATTGTTAGATCTGTCAGCGGATATGTTCTTCGACAGCTCAAACACCAGAAATAAAGCAGACCTCTTGCTTGATGGAGGTCTAATGCGTCAAAATCCAAACCCTCGTTTGTACAAACCTCTTTGGCAATTTTTACCAGTGAAGGGCTACAATCAGTAAGAGTTTTTGGAACCATTATAGTATTATTATTGAAAGCATGTAGATAAATCTAATTGTGCTGATACATCTAATCATTAAAGTAAATAATATTGTTTATTACATCGATAGGCAGAGAATGTTATTGATATCAAAATGCGAGCGGTTTACATAGTAGACAAAGTTTCGATTGCCAAAGTGCTTGTTGACCCAATGAGGAGGGCGATATTGAACCTGCTCAGAGAAAAGCCAATGACACAGGCCCAACTTGCACAGGAGCTTGGTTTATCAAATGCCTCTTTGAATTATCATATGAAAATTCTCCATCATAACAAGCTTGTAGATGTGACAAAGAGTATTGCACAGGAGCATGGGATTATTCAAAAGTTCTTTTCTTCGGCAGCGTATCTCTTTGTATACGATTTAGACGCCATGCCTAAGGATGTGGCTCGTTATTTTTATCCAATCAGCCTAGAAAGAGCAAGAACGCTCGTTTCTGTCATCATGGCTGATACTCAATCTCCATCATCATTTTCTTCTGCAAAGGGAAGCTTGAACCGTGGCGATATCGATGAGATATCAGCTGTCCTGTCAAGATTGCTTGTCTTGGTAGCAAAGCAGTATTCTCGCCAGAGGGCTTCATATGGGGATGAGTCAATCGTATACGAAATATACACAAAAGTATTCAATCTTTTCCTAAAGCAACTAGAGCTTCCTGCAGGTAATAAAAGCGGCTAATAAAGAGGTAATTGGCACAAATCAAATAACACTTTTCATAAATAAATAAAAACCGGGGCAAAAAGATGTCTATAATAACTCTTTAAAATAATGGTCGCTGTCTCGTCTTCTTCCGTAAGATAGCACATACAAACCAGCTCGGGACATCATCAACAACAGCTTAAGTCGGCAGCAGAATACCTGTAAGCTGGACCTAGAAGATATCCTGAGCCATTTTTTATCCAGCAGCTAGTGACGAACTTGCCTTTCATTTAGAAATCTCCTTTTGTGTTTTGATGGTCTAGGAGACAGCCTCAACCTGTGATGACAGCATGGGCACATGTTTCCCTCTACATACATGAAGAGGCTGCAGTGTTGGCACCTTTTTTGCCCTGAAAGGTAGTGAAGGTTGTCAGACGAATTTGTTGCACGAAATTGCTCGCATATTCCCTTACAGGCCAATATTGTTTCCTCCTTTTCTAACCGCTTTGATATTATGTACAGGTTTTATCTGAATTGCAGGATTTTAAAGAGTTATTATCGGTCCTAATCGGCAGTTTCAGTTTCAGCATCATGACAGGCAAGCCCTACTTGCTGGTGGCATTATTCGCAACAGCAGCTTTCGGGCTTGGCGACGTGTGTGTATGATTTCTTCGGCTACGTTCACAGCCATGATGGCGGTTGGCTGCATCGCTATTTTGAAAGCCATTATTTTAAAGAGTTTTTATCTTGATTAAGAAGCATCCTGAGGTGGAGATGCAAGCCCTAATCACTGGACAATCGCTGGCAACTTGACAAAGAAAAGTACTGTTGTTGTCTGCACATCAAACTTTTACTCCCGGGATACTGTCAGCGACGCCTTCGCCGATTCAGGCTCATCAATATGACTACAGCGCCGCCCCACGCAATGGCTGCCGGAATGTATAGCTGAAAGAACCATGCCACGCCACCTAGCACGGCAAGACCCATGCCCGCGATGCCCTTGGCCTGCCTCCTGCGCCTAGGATTCATGCCTTGTTGGCTGCAAGCGGTGCAAATCCTCTGATGGGCTTTTTGGATATATCTGCTAGCTCGGAGCGGGATTGCTTGGCAAGCATCTCAAGCAGGCGTTTGCCAGCCTCCATCTTTTGCTTCTTAAGCTCGGCGTCCTTGCCCTTTTTCTTTGAATACTTGCCGATGCTCTCTCCAAAGTCCATTCCTACAAGGACTATTTTCTTGGCGCCAAACTCCTCTGCCAGAAACACACCTCTGTCGCCATCGGTAAAGCCGCCAAAATTATAGACGTTTTCAACTGGCATAACCTGCGTGGACCCGACTAGCTTTTTGAATTTCGGAACTAGCTTTTTGAGCATGGCCGTGTTATCGCCGTGGGCGTGCACCACCATAATTGCGCCGCCCTTTTCTGCCTTTTGCAAAGATGCTGCGTCGCCGTCAAGGTCGGTGACAACAATGTCTGGCTTTATCTTGTTTTCAATCAAAAACTGCACAGCGCCGTCAGCAGCTATCTTCACAGACTTCTTATTCTTCTTGATAAACTTTAGCGTTTTTTCATCCTCTAGGCTTGGGCCGGCCCCTACCACAATGATGTTCTTGCCCTTGATCTTTTTCTGTAGCACCTTTGGGTCAAGCGCCTTGCTCTTTATCATCTCTGATAGGATTCTTGCAGCCTCCTGATCCTTTTCGGTGCTGTATCCAAATTCTGCGCGGATTCCTTGGTAATACGGGAACCAGTCGGCGAACTTCACAGGAAGAGGGTGCGTGGACGTTGCTATTAATATCTTCTGCCATGAGGGGTAGTGGACTACCTTTAATTATGCGGCGCCAGCATAGTGGGCATGGGATGGTTTGGCTTGGCACGAGGGGCTTTGCATTGAAAAAAAGCACCCATCGTCGCCAGCGCATCGAGCTTCAGCACAAGACACTCGTCTTTATGGCAAGCATGATTGCCAAAGCGTTCCTGATGGCCATGGTTTCAAGCCAGGTCTTTTGCAGAAGCATCGACCCAACCATCGTTTTCATGCAATGTGGGCCAAATGCGGCATTTATGGGCGGCAGCGTGGCGGCGGTAGCGCTCATGGGAATTGTCTTTGGCTACTATATCGTCCGGCTCAAATCATTCAATGACATATTTCCCCAAGTCATGAAGGCTGACTTTATCGTAACGGCAATGTACCTTGGCGTGGCGTTTTTCGCTCCAGATACAATTGCGGCCAGAGTCATGATGTGGCTCTTTGGAATGTGGATAATTGGCATGGTGCTTGCGCCCTTTAGCAAAGAAAGGACTTTGTTCAAAAAGATAACCGAGTACGGGTCAATTGCAGCGCTTGGTGGATTCCTTGCCTTGCAGGTTATTCCAGTTCCTATTTTTGAAGGCTATGACTCGTCATCCACGATTGGCATGATTCTCAGTAGCGTCCTTGCACCATTTGGCGGTGGAAGGGGGAAGTAAAGGCAAAAAATTTCAGCCTATAATTATTTTGTTGACAAGACATCATATTACCAATATATTCAAACACAAAGCAATACACTGCTAGTTTGTTAGGTAGCGTTTGATTCAAAGAATGGAAATTCTGCAATTTTCTTGTGGGATGTTGCTGTCTTGTGATCCTCTGCGTCATCTGCATAAATAAAGACAGAGCGGCATGCCTCGCAAACATAGAACCTATCAATGATCGTTTTCTTTTGTTCTTTTACAACGGCCTGATCTGACATGATGCGCATGCTGTCAAGACTATCGTGTCTTCTTCCCATTTCGAGCTGGTCAATCCTTTCCTCGGCAGGAATTGCATTATCCCATAATGTCTGAAATACATATCGCTCTTGCTTCAGCATCTTGCCCATACTGCTGTAAAATCCCTGCGTGATTGGATTCCTAGGCGAAATATCGTGGGAGGCAATAAACTCGCTATCGTTCATTATGAAATTGCCCCTTATTCGGTCCAAATGGCGCAATTCATCCACCAAACCCAACTGCCTCTTGCAATAAGAAATGTTATCGTTGGTTATCTCTGTGATATATCGAAACTTTACTCCCCTTTTTCTGGCGGCACGTTTTGGAATCTGGAATACTTCATTATCTGTTGTTATTGTGAACACATAGGCGTTGAAAAAACCAAGAACTTCTGTTTTTGCGTTTTCAAGCAGCTTTACTACTCTATCAAACATTTGTTTCTGGTTCCATATTATTAATACAGAATCTTGGCTCATGGCTCGTTCCTACTGCTCCGTCTTGAACGGAGGCATGCATAGAGCCAACGGAGATATTGCATATACGGGTTCAGAAGTAGAATACCATGCGATAGATATGGTTTAGATTTATGGCATGAGAGGGCCTCTACTGAAATTGAGCGAGCGAGCACACAAATCTTGGACAAGAAAAATATTCATCTATAGATGACTGATGCTGTGTTTCATGACCTTAAATATACCGTAATTTTGCGGGCTAAGTATTATTAACGGTAACCGGCTAGACATGACGAAGAAGCAGGACAATGGAACCAAAAATCCAGTCAACGTCATGGAACCCACAGATAGAGAAGACCATCCTCAAGAAATGGGAAGAGCAGGATATCTACCGCTTTGAGATAAACGACAAAAAGCCTGCGTTTGTTATTGATACGCCGCCTCCGTATCCTTCCGGCCGCCCATGGCACATCGGCGCAGCAGCGCACTATGCCCAGATTGACATGATTGCGCGCACTGCCCGGATGAACGGCAAAAATGTGCTGTTCCCAATAGGCATTGATCGAAACGGCCTGCCAGTTGAAATTTACACAGAGAAAAAGCACAAGGTGCGTATGCGCCAAATGGACAGGGAAAAGTTCCTCGAGCTCTGCAGGATGGCTCTGGACGATCTGGAAGCTGAAATGATCCAGATAATGAAGGGTATGGGGCTCTCTGGGAATTTCAAAGAGCACTACAGAACCGACTCTGACAGCTACCGCGCGCTGACCCAGAGCACTTTTATCGAGCTGTGGAATCGGGGTCTTGTCTATCTCGCAAATAGACCCAACAACTACTGCCCGGACTGTGGCACCACAATAGCCGATGCCGAGATAATCTATGACGAGATCCCGACAAAGCTGGTCTACATGAAGTTCAAAATCAAAGAGACTGGCAGCAACATCATTATCGCATCGACAAGACCAGAGCTGCTCTTTGCATGCCAGGCAGTGATCGTAAACCCGGAGGACAACAGATACAAAAGTCTGCAGGGCGCACACGCCATCTTGCCGCTGTTCAACCGTGAAGTGCAGATAATGCCGCACCACTCTGCCAAGCCAGAGTTTGGCTCTGGCGCTGTGATGGTCTGCAGCTACGGCGACCAGAACGACGTGCAGGTCTTCCGCGAGCTTGGCTTGAAGGAAATAGTCGCACTGAACGAGAACGGCTTTACTACCGATGCGGCAGGCCCGTATGCCGGCCTTAGAATAAACCAAGCAAGGACAAAGATAATTGAAGATTTGAAGAATTCTGGATTGATGGAAAAGGAGGAGAGCATCATGCACCGGACCCCATTGTGCGAGCGGAGCAAGACTCCAATCGAAATAATCCCATTACACGACTATTACGTCAAGCAGCTTGACTTGGTGCCGCAGCTGCGCGAGCTCGCGCACAAACTAAAGTTCCACCCGGAGATGCACCGGCAGGTACTGCTCAACTGGCTTGACTCGATTGCAATCGACTGGCCGGTGTCAAGGCGCCGGTTTTACGGCACTGAGATCCCAATATGGTACTGCAATTCATGCAAGGCGCCGAACCTGCCGCCGCCCGGCAAATACTACCGGCCATGGAAGGAGAAGCCGCCATTTGACAAATGTGAGAAGTGCGGCGGCACAGAGTTCATCGGCGAGGATCGCACCTTTGACACGTGGATGGACTCGAGCATCAGCCCGCTCTATGTCACGAAATATGGCAAGGACAAGAAAATGTTTGAATACGCTTATCCAACCGCAATCAGACCACAGGCAAAGGACATTATACGCACGTGGCTTCACTATACGATGCTCCGGTGCGTGCAGCTGACCGGCAGGATGCCGTGGAATGAGGCTTGGATAATGGGCTACGGGGTCGATGAAAAAGGGGAAAAGATGAGCAAAAGCAAGGGCAACGTAATAGACCCTTTCCCAGTCATACAGAAATACGGAGCCGATACGTTCCGGTTCTGGTCAGCAAGCGAGGCGAATTTGGGCTATGACTTCCGCTGCTCGGAGCAGAGGATAGCAGGCTCTCAAAAGTTTCTTTCCAAGGTGTGGAACCTTGGAAGGTTCCTGTCGTCGTTTGAAGTAGTGGAGCAGCAGCCAGAGGAGGAGCTGGAAGCCACTGACAGATGGATGCTTGCAGAGCTTGCCCGGCTGGTTGATGAGTGCAAGAAGGGCTATGACGAGTACAACTTTTTCATCCCTGCAAACGCTATCCGTGACTTTACATGGAACCTCTTTGCGGCGCACTATGTAGAGATGGTGAAGGGACGCGCCTATGCCACTGGCCAGAACGACGCGGCCAAGAAGTCCGCGCTCTATACCCTGCACAGGTGCTTCTCTACTATCCTGCTCCTGATGGCCCCGATAACGCCCTTTATCTCCGAAGAGCTCTGGACAAAGATTTACTCTCCGGCGAGCATACACCTCCAGCCGATGTTCCGAGAAGAAAAGGCAGACGACGATATGGCAAAATTCACAAAGCAGATAACTGATTTCAATTCGATGGTCTGGAACAAAAAGAAAGAGACGATAAAAGAAGATGGCAAGCCGCTCTCGCTCAAGGACCCAATAAGTATCCAAGTGCCACCAGAGCTGGCGCCGTTTGCTAAGGACTTGAAGGAAATGCACAACCTGATATGAAGGCGGTAGCGTTTTACGAGCACGGGGGTCTAGACGTTTTGCAGTACAGAGATTTTCCAGATCCCGTGGCTGCGGGCAAGGACACCGTAGTAGTTGATGTCGAGTACTGCGGCGTGAACCACCTTGACATCTGGACAAGGATGGGCATAGCCGGCAAAAAGATCAAGCTGCCGCACATTTGTGGCTGCGACATAGTCGGCACTGTCAAGGGCCAGCGAGTGATGGTCTACCCCGGTGCTTCATGCAGAAAATGCCCGCAGTGCAAGGCCGGGCGCGAGACGCTCTGCAGCGAGTTTGCGATCATTGGCGGCATGAGCGATTGGAACGGAGGCTATGCGGAAAAGGTCGCAGTGCCGGCAAGAAATGTGATAAAATTGCCACCCGTATTAAAGAGCGAGACAGCAGCCACCCTCGCAGTGTCGTACCTTGTGGCTTGGAACATGCTCAAGGCAAACGGTGCCGGCCGAGGCAAAACAATTCTTGTTTATGGCGCAACAAGCGGAGTTGGGATGGCAACTATACAGCTTGCAAAGGCGCTTGGTGCAAAAAAGGTCATAACGACAGTGTCTGGCAAAGAAAAGCATGATTTTGTCAAAAAGCTGGGCGCTCATCACGTCATCGACAGGTCGAACCAGAATATTGCCGAAGAGGTAAAAAGGATCGCGCCAGCAGGAGTTGATATCGTCATTGATCACGTGGGCGCGGCGACTTGGCCCACCAGCATTTCTATGCTCAAGCAGGGCGGCAGGATGGCAGTATGTGGCATGACGTCTGGCAATGACGCGACAGTCCCTGTGAGGATGTTTTACAGCAAGCAGATAGTGATGACAGGCGCGCTCTTGGGAACGCGGGCGCAGCTGCAAGAGCTGATAAAGTTTGTAGTCAGGAACAAGATCCAGCCAGTGATCGATTCTATCTTTCCGCTGCAAGACGCCAGAGAAGCGCAGAGCAAGATGGAAGCCGGCCTCCATGCAGGCAAAATCATCCTTGATTGCAAACCAGCTTGATTGATATCTTGCGAAAAGACTGCCAGGCTTATTAGGCAATCCAGCGTAATAAAGATCAGCACTATGGATAACAATGATAATACGATTTCTGCACGCCCTGATTTTAGCATCCATCCAACCACGAGAATTGGCTGAGCCTGAATGTTTCCGATATCGATAGGTCGCTTGACTTCTACCAAAGGATTCTTGGGTTCAAGATGGTGGACAGGTCTTCTAATGAAAGGGCGTTCCTTTCCGTGGAGAGACATTCGTCACACCTTGTAGAACTCTGGCATGCAAAGGCCGGCAGGTCTGATACCAGACGGGCAGGGCTGTACCACTTTGCAATACTGCTTCCAGAGAGAAAGTATCTGGCTGACATGTTTCAACATCTGAGCGAAAGGGGAGGCGAGGTACGATTTGACGGCTTTGCTGACCATCTGGTGTCAGAGTCGATCTATATTCGTGATCCTGACGACATTGGCATAGAAGTCTATTGCGACAGGCCCTCCTCACAGTGGAAATGGTATGAAGATAGGGTAAGGATGGCAACAGAAAGGCTAGACACGGAAAACCTGCTGAGAGAGTCGACAGCTTCAGGATGGAAAGCGATGCCTGCCAAGACGGTCATCGGTCACGTCCACCTTCACGTTCGGAACCTCGCAAAGGCTATGAAGTTCTATCGCGAGGCCCTTGGGCTGAATTTTACGGCTACTTATCCTAGCGCTTACTTTTTCGCCGCAGGCAAGTACCACCACCATGTTGCAACAAACATCTGGCTTGGAACCAGCATTCAGCCAGCTTCGCCAGAGCATGCCGGATTGAACCATTTTGGAATCGAACTGCCAAGCAAGGAAGAATATGAAAAGACAGCAGGGCGGCTGGAACAATACAAGAGCGAGGAGATGCCACAACAACATGGACAACCGGAATCTGTTTTCCTGCGCGACATGGATGGCATAACTATCCGGCTTTATGCTAGATAGCACAGAGTCTTTTTGGGAGCACAGGCTTTATGCTCGGCGCTTTCCAGCAATAAGTGAATGATTTTTCCAACCAGTTGAAAACTACTGCTGGCTGCTGCCTACGGGCGGAGCGGCGTCGCGATGCATTCTTCTCCTGTGCTCCTCCATCGATTCCAGATCCTTGAACTTTTCATTGCAGATATCGCACTGGAAGGATTTTGCCCGGCGTATTCCAAAGAATCCTCGCACATCTTATAGTGGCGGTACTGGTTTTAAAAATTTGTGGATCGTCTGAATGGATTATTACTCGTAGATCGGCTTGCCTTCCGACGTGTACCTCTTGACCCTCTTGCCTGTTGACGACGACGGAGACTGGCTCGATTCCTTTTTGTCCTTGGCCTCATGCTGCTCCTCTTTCTTTTTCTTAAACCTGTCTAGAAATCCCATTGAGAGTGTATAGCGTGAGCATCCTATATAACCTCGATGCCATTGATGCTTGTATACTACTATCTATCTCTAATACTCTTGTACGAGATCTTGAGATTGGTATGCGCATTTCCCAATATCTTAAGATTTTCTGCTCAGTGTATGGAGGATTTTATGACGACTCTAGTTTTATTACATATAGGCGATAACTAGCCTTCCTAGCAACCATGGCATGCAATTCATGCGGACACCCAAATGATGCGCACCAGTACGTTACCTCTTCGCTGTTTTACTGTAGCGAGTGCAAGGTTCTGGAATCGCACATCGCTTTTTCTCAGGAGCAGGCAAAGGGCAATCCCCCAAAGTCTGATGATGTCCTGTCAGACGTGTACAATGCCTTCAGGAAATAGGCTATTGATGCAAAAACAGAGAGTGCTTCTTTGAAAAATAAGAAGGCTGGCGTAACACCAGCAGTTTCAACTACAAACTAGGGCTAGAAAAGATCAGGTTCTCTTTTGTTGCTTCCGTCTGGCTTCTTTTGTGCTTTTGCGCTGCTTCTTGCCTGCGCTGATCGAATTACTACTTGATGATGATATTATTGCAGGCGCGGGCTCTGGCTCTCTTGGCATATGGACTTTCTTGTGATCCTCCAGATTGTTTTCAAACAGGAAAGGAGCCTGGCACATGTCGCATCTTAAGACCTTTAGCTGATGCATCAGCACCAGACATCGTACTTATGTGGCTTAAGCTTAGGCATGTAAATTCAAATGACAGACATGTTATATCTGTCTCCACAATTTGGGAAAAGTGAGCGCCAGATACCCAGTTTTATCATGGCGATCGCAACTCTTTTGCTGACGGTCAGTGGAGCTACATAACTTCTAATATTAATAACAGGTAACATGATAAAAAGGGTGTGTCGATCCCTGTACCGGGGTACTGCGCCAACTGCGGCGGCCTGATAAAGATGCTGGTAAGGCTGACCCGCCGAGGAGTTCCTAGCAGGCTACCACTGTTCTGCTCTGAAGAGTGCGCAAGAGAATACCTGCTAAGAGGCGAGGCAAACTCCCTCCGATGGTAGAAGTGCTTTATCCTTTGCCCAGAAGCTTCATCGTGTCGTCTGCAATGTCCATGGCTGTGTGGGACTCGATGTTTGGCTCGAGCGTCACGAGCAGAATCTTGTCCTCCATGTAGAAGGTCAATATCGATATCTTTTCGCGCTCGACATAGGCGAACCTTGCTCTGCCCATAGCGTCGTCGAAGCGTTCCCTCATCGACTTGCGCAGCGCAGTCTGGGTGAGGAAGAGCTCCTCATCTGTCTCGCTCACTATCGAGTCGATGCCGTTTCGCATGCCTCCTGCTATGGGGGAGCCCGTGCTGTCGATCACACCAGCGTACCTGATGCCGTCGTTAAGCGCAAACACCTGCATGCAAAGCTTCTCAAAATCCATACTATTATTTTGGTATCATCTCTGTTGTTTATAGAGTTTTTATTTGCATATATGATGCCTGCGTTTCCAGCGGAGCACATGTATGTACGTGTGTAGAGAAAAAATGATGCAGCATTAGCATTTTTACGCACAAAAAATGCTACAATTTCCGTAGATGCATACATGTACGTTTTCGGTGGAAAAATGGTGCAGTCTGCAAAACATACGTGTACATGCGCGCTTCTAATCCAGAAAGCAATTAGTTCTTTTATAGTAGTATCTATCTGCTAGATGGCGCCGCTGCTGCCTGCCCTTTTTTGCATGCTAAAGGAGAAGAGAATTACAGAAGAGTCAGCTAAATCAAGAATTGGTAGATTTACGAAGATACTATTGGTAGGTAAGATGGGCGTGCACCCGATAAATCCTATTGTGCGCTGTATAGAGGGCATATATGTCTGAAGCTAAAGGCAAGTTCACGTGTGAAGCGTGCGGCGCGTCATTCTACCTGCATGAAGATCTGGTAAGGCACAATGCCAACGTCCACGGCGCGGCTATAGGCACCCAGCTGAGGCAGAGCGAGGAAATACAAAAGCAGAGGGAACACGAATAACCAGTTGAAAAGCAGTATTAGCCATGGTGCCCTAGCTATGGTATATGAGTGCAGAGAGGAAGAACCCTTGGAAGCGCGACTAGGCGCTGAACGATGCGGCCTCCGGCCAGCTCGGGGAGAGCCTAGACCAGATCCTTTTCCATATGCAGAATAGGATCCACGTAAAGAAGCAGCCCACAGGAAATCAAGATAGATCTGGCATTTTTTCTTCTATTTGTTTAACCATTTCTGCATTTTCGATTGATACTCTGCAATAATTGTGGCTATGAGTAACATCCTCAATACTTTCACACTTGTTGCAAATCCATGTAATGTACTCTTTGCATACTGTACAGTGCGAAGTTGGTATTAGATACGCACCACAAGATCTGCAGCAAGTCCTAGTCATTTGACTTTATTTTGCATGACGAGCGTTTGAACATTCTTGTGCATCATTGTTGATAGTTTGCATGGTTGTTTATTACTCAATTACGCTGACTAGCGAAGCGAATTGCTTTAACTCATGCTGCTATCATATTTTGTGATGGCACTATATTTAGTCAGGGCAAAACCACGAAAAGACCTGATGAAAAGCCTGCGGCAGGAGCTCGACTCTGGCAGTATATCGAGGCTGAAGCCCTTTGGAGAGGAGCTGCACCACGGGCTGGACAACGCAAGGGCCGATGGCAGCTATGCATACTGGGTCGAAGAGGACTATTGCTCGCCACCATTGGCGATGGAAAGGGCAAGCATGCTTGACCGATATTTCGACGAAATCACAGTCGATCCCGTCGGCTCAGAGGACGAAGGATGGAACAAAATAAAGGACAAGCCAAGCATCTGGCAATAACATTTCAGCTGAGCTGTAGGACATAGTCGCTGTCGTATTCGCTAGTCATGATATCTGTCCAGCACCTTCTGCAAAAGAAGGTATCATTTACCAGCAGCTGCTCAAACGTAGCGTCTGACGGATCAAATTCTGATGAACACATCACGCAATAATAATTTGCCATTGAACGTTCAACAACTATGGTTCTTGCTTATCAATCTGGCGCAGGTTTGTTCTGTATGATTCAGAAATAATAACTAACTTTGTAAATTCTCCTCACGGCCCGGCCCAATTAAACGGGATGTGCTTGCTTGACTTGCCCTCCCAATCCCACTTGAAACCCATTGTGTTCACATCGTTGCTTGATACCCTGCCCCACGTCGCGACGGTGCCCTGCCCAACCTCGCTACCCGGGGCGTTGTGCAGCTGGACCCGCTTGCCCGGAGGCGTCATAGGCCCGGTCAGCGCTTCGGCTCTTGCGGCAACCCTTCCTGGGATTTCCGCACTCCAATAAGCAAGGTCCTTTGCTATCTCAAACTTGACAGGGACAAACTCGATTCCCCGAATATCTCCGACGAGCCTTGCAAATTCTGCCATGAAGCCCCTGCCTTTCCCAGGAATATCATCTGCAGAGCCTCCCGCTGCTTTTCGTTACCTCGCTCGTCAAAAAAGAAGGCTGCTGCGGCATCCTTCGCTTCGTCAGCCCAAATGTTGCCCTTAAAGCCGCCTACCATTAGCACGTTCAACCCATTAAGAGGCGTTTCACCATAGTTACCGTTATTGATGTGATATGCAAGCACGCCTTCGCATTTGCCGTTGGTCGGGGTCTGCGCAAATATGCATGGGCACGGGACGTCGCAGCTGCAAACATTAAACCAGTCGCCAGAAACCTTCCAGTCTGGAATAATAGTCGCCGCCATGCAATGTAATGCATGCAGTTTTATTTACGCTTTCGCCGTAGCGCAGAAATACTACTGGGTGCGCTATAGCCGTGTATATAGCATGCCTGAAGTCAGCAGGACTTTTTACTTTCCGAAAACCGCCAAGACAGAGATTCACGAGATCAAGGACGGGATATACCGGATATCCGGCTTTGTGAACGAGTATGGCATAAGCTTCAGCCAGTTCCTTGTCAACGACGAGCAGCCGACGCTCATCCACACCGGCCCCATTGGAATGTACAAACAGATAGAGGAGAAGGTCAAGGAGGTTATACCTCTTGAAAAGCTGAGCTATGTCGCGTTCCTGCACTTTGAGAGCGACGAGTGGGGCGGCATGGAATTCCTGAAGGCTCCAAAGGCAAAACTTGTGTGCAGCGACCTGAGCTCAAAGCTGAACCTGACAGGCTGGTACAACATGCCTGCTGACCACATTTCGTTCTGGGACAACGAAACTTTGAGCACCGGCAGGCGGAAATTCAAGTTCATAATGACACCGCACGTGCACCACTGGGACAGCATGATGATCTTTGAAGAGACCACAAAATCGCTCTTTACGTCTGACCTGTTCATCCAGCCGGGCGATAACAAGCCAGTGAGCTCTGACGACCTGTCGGAGAGCATGGTCAAATTGTACCAGGCAGTCGGCATCTTTGCAAGCGAGCAGCCAGTAAGGCAGACGGTGCAGAGGCTGGCAAGGCTCAAGCCAGAGATGGTCTATCCGATGCACGGCTCTTGCTTTGACAGCTCGATGTTTCCAAAATATGAAGATGCGCTGATGAAGAACCAGTTCGCGTTTACAAACATGCTTCTTGGGCAAAAGCTAGAGGTCAGCTGATGATCGTAAATGAAAGTTCTGGTAAGGCCTAGCTAGGAGACGATCTGGACGAAGCATGCAGGATCGTGAGGCTGGCGTTTGGGACCTTCCTCGGCTTGCCTGACCCTGTGAAATTCATGGGAGATGCCAGCTACGTCGACACGAGGTACAGGGTCGACCCGCCGGCAGCGCTGACAGCTGAAGTTGACTGCAGGATCGTAGGATCCAATTTTGCGCTGGACTGGGGAGCATGGGAGTTTTTGGGCCGCTGACCATCCACCCTGAATACTGGGATAAGAGTGTCGCGAGAGGGCTGCTCGACCACACGATGAAGATCTTTGAAAGATGGGGGAACAAGGCGCATCGGGATCTTTACGTTTGCGCAGAGCACCAAGCACGTCCGCCTCTACCAAAAGTACGGGCTGTGACCCAGGTGTCTGACCGCGGTCATGTCCAAGCAGGTCGGAAAAGTGGAGGAAGATGCAGGTCTTTTTCAGGAAATCAATTATTCAAAGCTGAATCCTGAAGGGCAAAATGATATGCTGCAGGAATGTGCAAAGTTGACCGGCTCAATAATGGAGGGAGTTGAACCTGAGAAAAGAGATCACTTCTGTCGAGAGGCAAAAGACTCGGTGACACGATCCTGCTCAAGGATGCCAGTGGGCTGGTGGCAGCAATAGCGATATGCCACTGCGGGCCAGGGACAGAGGCGGAAAGCGGAAAACTGCTACGTAAAGTTCGGTGCTATCAGGCCCTCGCCAGACACTGCCAAGGTCTTTGGCAGCCTCTTGGATGCGTGCGAGCGCTACGCCAGATCGCAGAACGCCTCGCGCCTTGTAGCTGGCGTCAACACTGGCCGGCACATGCCTACAAAAAGATGATCGAGCGGGGCTTTCGCACCGACATGCAGGGCGTTGCGATGCAGAGGCCAAACGAGCTGGGCTACAACCTGCCAGATATTTCTTACCTGATCGACGACTGGAGGTAATAATAAAATCGGTAAATACGATAGAGCACGGTAAATCCGCATATGAATGCATCTTGCAGGAGCACGAGTGCAAGGTGTGCGGCGTGGTGCTCAGCTCGGCCGACCAGCTGTCCGAGCATGTTGTTGATACGCATGACAAAGACAGGACGCAGCAGCAACAGCAAGAGCTATAACCCGTATAGCCTTTGGCGCGCACTGGTATCCATGAGCGAACCAGAAACTGTCGCATCAGACTTTATATGTTATGCGTGCGGCGCAGTCTTTACGACAGAGCAGGACCGCCGGCAGCATCTGGAAAAGGAGCTGGCCGGCAAGGCTCACGACGAAACCACGAGCAAAGATATCGAGATAGCCAAAGAACAGACCGAACTGAGCGAAACCCGCCGGCAGCCATATGAATACCCATAATAGTTCTATTATTAGGCAGAAAGCCCAATTGCTGCCATGGCTAGAGGGAAAAAGTCCAGATCGATACAGGGTCAGAGGAAGACCAAATCTGCAAAAGTGACGCAGCATCGCCGCAAGGGCATAGCTCTTCACAAGAGCACAAGCGCGAAAAAAGTGCGCCCACAAAGAAGCGAAAGGGTGGCAGATGCGACCCGCTCCTAGGCCGTTTCTGTGAACTGTCTCTTTTGTTCCCTGCGCGATTCTTCTTCCATATTTTTCCTAATCTTGTAAAGGTTCTCGTCAACCTGCTCTGCCCCAAAGTCTGGCCCGGAATAGACCGTGCCCTAAGTTCTATCTTGCTCTACCTTGTGGACTCCATTCTTTGCCTTCCTCTTGCCGGTGCGCCTCATTAGATAAAAATGCACCAGATCGTTAAAAAAGGATCATACTATAAGGCATAGAATGCAACTCTGATCGGCGATTTGTCGTTTCAGGTGGCACGCGTTAGAGGAATACCGGTAAGACTGCACTTTACTATGGTTATAGCATTCTTGCTGATTGCCTGGACGCTAGCCGGCGGCCTGATGCAGGTGTATGTGCCCGGACTGACGGCTGCGCAATACTGGCTGATGGGGGCTGCAGGCGCGGTGGTGCTGTTTTTCTCTGTCTTTCTCCACGAGCTGATGCACTCGATAGTCGCCATGCGCTATGGGATCAAGGTCAGGCAGATTACTCTCTTTATCTTTGGTGGCGTTTCAGAAATAACCGAAGAGACCCGGGATTTTAGGAAGGAATTCAATATTGCAATAGCGGGGCCGGTGACCAGCTTTGCAGTAGCCAGCGTGCTTGCCACAATCTGGTGGCCGATATCGTCATTCATTACGGACGCCAGCCCGCTCGCGCTTCCAAAGCAGATGGCAGAAGGCGTCCTGCTCTACGGTGCCATAGTCAATGCCCTTGTCGGCGGGTTCAACCTGATCCCTGCCTTTCCGCTCGATGGCGGCAGAGTGCTCCGCGCTGCCCTCATCAGGCAAAAGAGGAGCTACGATGACGCGACAAGGATTGCAGCAAGGGTGGGCGTCGCCATATCGTACGGGTTCATGGGACTCGGGTTCTTTATCATGCTGGCCGGCTCGTTTATCAGCGGCATCTGGCTCTTGCTGATAGGCTGGTTCCTGAACAGCGGTGCGCAGTCATATCTGGTGCAGCACGAGCTGTCGTCGGCGCTGTCAGGCGTGAGGCTGAGGGACATCATGAACACACGCGTGATAACCGTAAGGGAAGACATTGCCGTGGACCAGCTGCTGAGGGACTACTTTGGAGCATACATGAAAAGCGCGTTTCCAGTGGTGGACGCATCTGGCCGGCTCTTGGGAATGGTCATGCTAAAGAGCGTGACCGGGGTCGCAGACGAAAGGAGGCAGCACATCAGGGCCGGCGACATCATGATCCCGGCCGGCGACCTTGCCGTCATGGCGCCAGACAGGAGGGCAGACGAAGCCCTGCAGCAGATGACCCGTACGCGCGTCGGCAAGGTGTTTGTATGCGATGCCGGCGGCAGACTGCTTGGGCTCGTGAGCAAGACCGACATCATGAACGTTGCAAGCGAAAGGGAGGAGTACAGGAAGGAGCTGGGAGCGCAGCGCCGGCCGGCGGCAGACTCGACAACCGAAGCAGCGTGACAAAGAAAAGAAAAAGGAAAGAAGGGTCAGAGGACGTCCTTGCCTTCAAGGTGCGCCCTCAGCATCCACGCCATCTTTTCATGCTTTTGCACGGCTTCGAGGAAAAAGTCGTTGGTAGCCATGTCGTCGTATTGCTCGTCGGCCTCGTCCGCGTTCTTCCTCAGGGTCTTGATTATCGTTTCGTGATCTTTGAGCAGGTTCGATATCATTGTCTGCGGATCGGGGTACTGACCAGGCTGCTCGCTTATGCTTGAATGCCGGGCAAACTCCTCCAAGGTTCCAAGGGACTTGCCGCCAAGCTGCCTTGTCCTTTCTGCTATCTCGTCTACCATCTCGTCTAGAATCTCATACTGCTCTTCAAAGAACTTGTGCAGCTGCGAAAAGCGTGGGCCTATCACGTTCCAATGATAGTTCCTGGTCTTTGTATACAGCACGTACTCATCAGACAGCCGCATGTTAAGCGTTTCAACCAGCTTTTTGCGGGCGTCATCCTTTACCCCGATGTCCACCTTGACATCCTTTTCCATTATCGCTGTTTCAGTGCTACTTTTTGACGCCATACTGACACTAGCGCACGAAATTATTTATGCGATTCATAACAACATTCTTTCCCTAGATTAGCCCAAACAGCACCCTGAGCAGTATCAGGAGGACAATAATCCCAAGGACTATCCATATGATTGTCCATATCATGCATGACTGGCGCGCTAAAAAGAAAATAAACCCTATGAATGTCTTTTATCAGTTCAGACCAGTTACAAATCAAGAAGTAAGATTCTCTACAATTGCTTTAAGTCATGTTTCAGGATATAGGCTACAATGTCTGAAAGAGAATACAAGGAAAAGGTCAAGCACGACGACGATGAATTCAAAATCGAGCGCGAAGCAAAAGACGAGTTTGGCAATAAGGTAAAGGAAAAGCACGAAATCAAGACAGACTAGGCGCGCAGCAGAAAAAGAATAAGACGCGCCTCTCAGGGCTTATCGTCATCATATTATTGAGAGAGGCGCCGCGCCATTTTTGTCAACGGGATCATATATATTGCAAGATTGCATCATGAAGAGCGCAATATGACCGCCGAGCCAAAGCCTCTGGTCAAGTGCCAACTCTGCTTCGAAGACATTGACCCGGCGCTGCGCGAGCACCACCTGAAGGAGGTGCACAAGATATCTGCGGCAGCCATAGGCGACAGCAAGCCCCTGACGCACTGGTTCAAGCCCGTTACAAAGTAAGCTGGACAGTTTTATTACGTTTAGACACCAACTTGTAGCATATATGGCTAAGAGGACGACTGCGCAGGACATAGACATCTTGTTCCGGCTTGCAGAGCTCTACAACACCGACTATGACTTTCAGTCGACAGAGTGGTTCTGGGGCCGGTTCCATGAAAGGACGATAGAGGAGTTCACAAGCAAGTACGCACACGGAAGCCGCGAGTACCAGTTCTTTGAGCGGTTCACAAGCAAGTTCGAGCTTGCCGGCCTACTGGTCGAAAAAGGCTTTCTCAACGAAGACCTGTTCTTTGACCGGTACGGGTCGCTGCAGGCAGAGTGGAACAAGTGCAAGCCCATAGTCTACGGCTTGCGAGAAAAGTGGAACGAGCCGCGGCACCGCGAAAATTTTGAGCTTTTGGCCGAGCGGGGCAAAAAATGGCAGGACAAGCATCCGCCCAAAGTGTGAAGAGGACAAGTTTTACAGCATCGAATTATGCAATATCTCTGACCAACCCTTAAAGCAGATGCAGAGACACGTGTAGCATATATGATAAATTCGGCTTTGAACGACAAGCTTATGCAGTTTTTCAACGAGGCCCTTGCGATGGAGCATGCTGCAGAAGACCGTATACATGCAAGGATAAACGAGACACCAGTGGAGCAGACCCGCCAGCAATTGCAGTACCACCTTGAGGAGACACGCCAGCAGCAGGGCAGGCTCAGGGAGCTCGTCACAAACATGGGCGGCAGCCCCACCACAGCCAATGCCAGCCTGCCATCTATCAAGCCGGCCACTGCCGACACCATAACCGGCATGGTAAAAGAGACTGCCAAGTCGGTGGCAAGTGAAGAGAGCAGGCAGACACTTGACGCAGAAAAGGAGCTGATGAGGATAAAGGAGGATGCGATAATCGAGAACGCCGAGATCGTGTCGTACAAACTATTGATGGAAATGACCGACAAGGCCGGCCTGAAAGACGCGTCGGCAAAGCTGCAGCAGAGCCTTCAGGAGGAAGTAGCGATGGCCAACTTTATAGCTTGCAACGCGCCGCTCATCCTGTCGCTCCTCTGGCCAAAGCTAGAAGCGCCAGCTCACGGCAAGCAGGAAAGGATAGCCCAAGTCTGAGCTTAAGCTTAGGGCGTCAGCACTATTTTTGTGGCCTCTCCCTTTTTGTCAAATATGTCATAGGCTCGCTTTGCCTCGTCCAGTTTCATCCTGTGGCTTATCAGCTGGGTAGGGTCTATTCTGCCCACTTCGATCAGGTGCAATAGCTGCTCGTTGTACAGCTTGACAGGGCACTGGCCCATCTTGATCTGGAGCTCGCGCTGGAAGAACTGGCCAAACGGAAAGTTTGCAAACTCGGTCATGTATACTCCTGGTATCCCGACAGTGGAAAACTTGCGCGCCACCTGCACTATCCAGTTTATCACCTGCAGCGAGTTCTGCGGTATGTATGCCGGGTTAGAGCTTGCGTCGTGGCTGTGGTGCCCTACCGCTTCATAGCCAACCGCGTCTATGCACACTGCTCCCTTGCCCATAGCCTCCTTCTTGATGCGCTCCACTGGGTCTTCCTTGTCAAAGTTTATCGGCTCGGCCCCTATCTTGGCCACCTTGTCCAACCTTGTTGGCCAGTGGTCGACCACGAACACCCTTGCAGCCCCTCTCAGGAGCGAGCTCATTGCGGAAAAGTAGCCGACTGGCCCGGCACCAAACACAGCAACGTCGTCACCCGGCTGGACGTTGGCAATGTCTGCCCCGAAATATCCTGTAGCCAGCACGTCTGTCAGAAACAGTGCCTGATCATCACTCACATTATCCGGGATCTTTAACGGGTCGGTGTTGGCATAAGGGACTCTGACGTACTCAGCCTGACCACCGTCGTAGCCTCCCATCATCTGGCCGTAGCCATACACTGCGCCAAGCTCGCCCTTTGGGTTCGACCTGTCACACTGGGACCAGAACTGGTGCCGGCAGAACCAGCAGCGGCCGCAGCTGATGTTGAACGGTATGACCACCCTGTCGCCTGCCTTTACTTCGTCGACGCTGTCACCCACCTGTTCGACGACGCCGGCAAACTCGTGGCCAAGCGTCTGCCCCGGCTCCATCCCCTTGACATTTCCGTGGTAAAGGTGCAGGTCAGAGCCGCAGATGGTGGTTCTGGTCACCTTGAGAACGATATCTTCCTGATGCTCTATCTTTGGTTTGGGTTTGTCGTCAACCCTCACGTCCATAGGGCCATGATAAACAACAGCCTTCATACATGTTCTGGGAAATACCATTTCTTAAAACAGTTGGTAACATAATATCTGCAATGGTTTACAAGATTCAAGTCTGGCATCCTTTTTCAGAAACATTATTCTTCAAAGCGTGATTTATTACGCAGGCAATGCTGTACAGGGCATGCAACAACCATCAGATGGCATTGACGTGCTACCGCCGGAAAAGATAGCCTTCATTGCCTACAATGTGGGCGTGTTTGAATCAGTACAAAAGTTCGGTGCCCTCATAACGTCCGGCAAGATAACCGGAGGGATGGACCCAGACAAGGTGGCAGAGCTACTTGAGAATACCCCGGCGTTTTACGATTCAGAGATGATAGCGCAGCTCGTCAACGGCATGCTGGCGCAGAGCTCGGGCATGACGGTCGGCAGGGTGACAGCAGCTCAGGTCGACAACGTCATCAGGCAGCTAAAGGCTGCCGGCGTCCGGCTGAGCCGCTAGGAAGAGTACTGGTCTTCGCCGCCAAGCGACTCTAGGTACGCGGCGTGGCACGCCTTGCACTGGTTCCCGACAAACTCGCTTTCATCAAACTCTTCTTTGCATGTATTGCATCTTTTCATTTTCGAAACGGGCAGGTGCGGCGGCTACTGATAATCGTTTGCCTAAAATTGTACTAGAGCAGGAACCCAAAATGGTTAAGGCGTTTGTCGATTGGCAATAGCTGTGGGCTTTGTAACGTGGGTGGCGATCATTGCAATAGTGCTCGTTGCCATCGGGCTTGGAGTGGGCGTTTTTTTCTCTGGGCTGATAAGGGGTGCCGAAATAGTCGGGGAGAGAATTAGCGAGAGCGCTGTTGTCAGGGAGGCGCAAGATTTTGTAGAAGACAGGGTTGACGCTGGAAGCAGCGACAGGATCTTAGTGGTGACCACCGACGAGGCAACGTACGACGCCGGCGAGCCGGTGACGATCACGGTCAAGAACATCGGCGACAGGACGCTCGCCTTTCCAGACACGTCTCTTGGCCTAGAGATAGTGCATGCGGGCAGCGGCCAGAAATACAACGTGCCCTCGGCCAAGATGATAACCGAGCTTGCGCCAGGCGAGTCAAAAGAGATAACATGGGACGAAGAAGGCGCGCCAGCAGGCGACTATATCGCCACCGTGCACACTACGCCGGAAGAGGAGGACGTCTCTGCTCAGGTCAGATTTATGATCACAGGATGAGAACTGCCGCGCTGACGACCGTGGTCCAGAGGCCGTCCTTGTTGCCCTCTGCCGACTGGGTAAAGTTCTGCGTCCTGTAGATCTTACCTGACAGCTTCCATTGCTCCTCCCTTTCGTTCCACGTGAGGCTCGGGTCGTTTGGTAGCCCGAACGTTGTCGCGAGCATCTCCATTGCCATATCCTCCGCGTAGTCGCCAGCCTTTTGCGCAGTTTCGCCTGTAGGATGGTGCTCTGACAAGTACCCGTGCTGGCTTTCGTCAGCCGGCCTTGCAAGTCCTATAGACGCGGCGATCAGCCTGTTAGGCTCGTTAGTGGCGGCCCTTGCCATTATAGCAAACACTACCTGCCCGGGCCGCAAATACTTCCTCCCCTCCTGCCTGCTCACTATCTTGCAGCGGGGTGGCAGTATGCTTGACACAGACACCAAGTTGAGGTCAGCGATCTCTGCATCTCTCAATGCAAGCTCAAAGCTTGTAAGATAGTCCTTGTGCATGCCCTTGCCCTTTGTGAAGAACATCATTTTTGGGACGTAAAATGCAAGGTTTGCATTAGCAAGATCCTGTCGTTCCATATGCATAGCATTGGCGGACAAGGCAGATTAGGGTTATAACAAATCGACTAGATCTGCTTCCAGAATTCTTAATTAGCCTGCAGGATTGATCGATATCCTGTAATATCATATGCCTTTTCTATCCTCGCCTTCCAATTCTGTCAGTACATACTACGAAGATCACGGCGACGCCCGCTCGTATCCGCTCGTCCTGATACATCCCATAGGGGGGAACATCCTGATCTGGGACTATGAGATCCAGCTGCTCTTAAAGAGCGGGTTCAGGGTAATCGCATACGAGCTCAGAGGGCACCACAGGACTAACATGGGCAAAACCGGGGCGTATACCATGCAGGACCTTATTGATGACCTCCGCCGGCTGTTGGAACACCTGAATATAGGCAAGTGCACCATCATCGGCCATTCTATAGGCGGCATAATCTCTTCAATGTATGCAGCTCAACATCCCGGAAAAGTTGACGCCATAATCATGATCAATGGCTCTCCCAAAAAGTTTCAAGAAAAAGATCTAGAGAAGCACTTTAGGACGCGCGAGGTTGCGATCACGCAAGGGATGAAAGCTCTGGCAGAGCATAAACTCGTAAGCCTTGACGAAGCAAGAGACCTGTTTGCAGACAAGAGGCACGCAGATTTCTTCAGGGAAGTTTTCACAAAAACCTCTGTTGAAGGATTCGTGGCGGCCACGGTCGCACTGTACACCATACCCGGAAATGTAGTGCAGGGTCTACGCGCTTCGGGCTGCAAGGTGTTTGCCATTGTGGGTAGCGACGATGATGTGTTTATGCGCCTCATAAAGGAAACAAAGGAAGAGATACCTGAAATGGAATTGAGGGTCCTGCAGGGGAGCGACCACTGGGTCGTCATAGAAAAGCCAAAAGAAATGTATGACATCCTGATGGGATTTCTGGCAATTGTGACAAAGGATGTAAAGCCTGTTGGGTAGTGCAAAGCCAGAACACCGCCTGCTGCAGCCAAGCTAGCTACATGCAGCAGAGACTACTAGTTTAATATCTTCTATCCCGTAGAGTTGGGCGTTGAAGATCGGGCAGGTGCAAATAGGTAAGAAGCTTGCGCCCAAGGTGCTTGGCATAATCAATGCAAGCCCCGAGTCGTTCTACAAGGGCTCGGTCAAGACTAGCGAGCAAGAGATCGCCACCGCTGCAAGGCAGATGCAGGAACACGGCGCAAGCATCATCGACGTAGGAGCCATGTCCACCGCGCCATACCTTGAAACGGTGATCCCAATCGACGAGGAAATACGCAGGATGAAGAAGGCTATCAGGGCAGTGAAGAGCGCGTGCGACCTGCCCGTCTCTGCAGACACGCCCCGCGCAGCCGTCGCAGAAGAGGCGGTGGCGGCCGGCGCTGACGCGATAAATGACGTGACCGGCCTGAAATATGATGAGAAGATGTCCGACGTCATGACAAAGGCAGGCGTGCCGGCGATTATTGGCGCCTACAGCAAGGCCCCTGCTACAGGCAGGCTTGCAGGCACAGTAAAGGCATTGAAGGAAAGCCTTGTCATTGCAAAGCAAGCCGGCATAAAGGACGTGATAGTCGACCCGTCGATAGGGTTTTTCAGGGAGGAAGGCAAGAACCCATTCTTTACCAAGATGACGGACGTTCCATGGTATGCCCGGGATATCGAAGTCCTGTCGAACTTGGATAAGCTTGCCGCGCTCGGGCCAGTGTGCGTCTCTGTGTCCAGAAAGTCGTTCATCGGGCACCTGCTTAATGTGCAGGCAGAGGACCGCCTTGTACCATCTATAATATGCGAGGCAGTGGCAGTCCTCAACGGGGCAAGCATTATAAGAACTCACAATGTCCGAGAAACTGTGCGAGCGCTGACGATGCTACAATTGTTGAAGCCCTGATGGCAAACGCTTATAATCCTACAAGGCGACTAGACAGCAAGGGAATAGTTGGACATTAGAGAAGGTCTGACATTTGACGATGTACTTCTCGTTCCTAAACGGTCGCCCATAGTTTCCAGATCCCAGACTGACCTGCGCACGAAACTTTCACGCAACATCACGCTCAACATACCTATCATCAGCGCCAACATGGACACCGTCACAGAATCGGGAATGGCTATAGCCCTTGCAAGGGAAGGCGGAATCGGCATCATCCACCGCTTCATGACAATCGAGGATCAGGTAGACGAGATCCTCAAGGTCAAGCGCTCCGAATCAGTCATGATAGAGCAGCCGTACACCATCAAGCCAGACGTGACCGTCGCGGAGGCGAAAAAGGCGATGGCCGAGTACGGCGTTTCAGGGCTCTTGGTCGAAGAAGGGGGCAAGCTCGCCGGCATCATTACAAGACGCGACATCACTTTTGAAAACAACAACCGGCGCAAGGTGTCCGAGCTGATGACAAAAGAAGTCATTACGGCCAAGGCCGGGCTGACGATAGATCAGGCCAAGGAGATCCTGCACAAGCAGCGGATTGAAAAGCTGCCAGTGATAGACGACAAGCGCAGGATAGTCGGGCTCATCACCAGCAAGGACATTTTAAAGATGGAGCAGTATCCGCACGCATCAAAGGACAAGAAGGGCAGGCTGCTAGTCGGGGCGGCAGTTGGCGTCAAGGGCGACTATCTAGAGCGCGCCGAGGCGCTGCTTGAGGCAGGCGCGGACGTCCTAGTAGTGGACATTGCCCACGGCCACAGCGATAATGCTATCAACACCGTCCACATGATCAAGAAGGCGTTCCCAAGCTGCGAGCTTATTGCAGGAAATGTCGCGACGGGCGAGGGGGCAAGGGATCTTATCAAAGCCGGTGTGGACGCAGTCAAGGTAGGCGTAGGATCAGGCTCGATATGTATAACAAGGGTGGTCACAGGCTCAGGCGTGCCGCAGCTGACGGCGGTCATTGACAGCGTGAGTATCGCCCGCGATTATGATATCCCGGTAATTTCCGATGGCGGCATCCGCAACTCTGGCGACATCACCAAGGCTCTTGCGGCAGGCGCGTCGTCTGTCATGGTAGGCAGCCTCTTTGGCGGCACGGACGAAAGCCCTGGCAAGACGCTTGTCAAGAACGGCAAGAAATTCAAGATGTACAGGGGCATGGCGTCGTTCTACGCATCGCTCGGCAGGAAATACCGCGAGGAAGGCCCGCAGGTAGTAGACTCTGACGACCTGAACGACTATGTGCCAGAAGGCGTCGAGGCGATGGTGCCATACAAGGGGAGCGTCGTCGAGATTGTAAGGCAGCTGGCCGGCGGGCTTCGCTCTGGGCTCTCTTACTGCGGCGCCAAGACGATAGCGGAGATGCAAAAGAACGCCGAGTTCATCAGGATGACGTCAGCCGGCTACACCGAGAGCCAGCCGCATGATGTCGACGTGATGTAATAGTAGAAGACGGATCACAGCACAATGTACTTGCCGATCAGCTTTAGCACCTTGCGCATAATGTCCTGAAAGTTCCTTGCGCTAGTGTCAACGGTTACCAGCACAAGGTCATTGTCGGCAAGTGGCATCGACGCCAGTATGACTTTTTCATAAAACATGACTACGCACTGCGCCCTGCCAAGCTTTTCTTCCAGTACCGTTCTGGTCCTGTGGCGTATGGACACAAACAGCACGCACTTATCAGCTCTTCTCTGGTTAGAGAGGGCTGCAGATCAGCCCTTGCCTCTGAATCGACAATGTACCCAAACCCCTCGACAATGGCGTAAAAGCGAATGGATTTGTCTAGCCGGAGGATCCTCTTTGGGATGCTAGAGTACAGAGCTTTTAGCTCTATTATTTATTAATCGTCTAACATGCGGATGAATTTAAGATTTCAGGATGAGATTATAGCTAAAGCAGGCCGAGCTGTCCCAGACAAATGCGAGAAATTTCTTCTAGAGCAAAGACATATTTTCTTTATTGGAACTCGATATCTCGTAAATATCGAGCCGGCGTCTGGTTTGCGGTGAGCAGGAAAAAAGGAGCTGCCGTCGCGGTAATTATTGTGGTCGTCGCAGCCATAGGAGGATTTGCGGCATATTCTGCCATGCCAAGGCAGCAGGAGGATGCCGGCCCCGAGCCAGTCTTGACTACCATAGACAGACGGAACGAATCGGACAGCGACAGCAGCACTACTACCATAGCTGAAAATGCCAGCGGCCAGCAGCCACAACAACAACAGCAGAATAACAACACCGGCACCGTTATTGCAAACAATACTGTAGTGATAAACAAGCCGGTCTACCGCAACAATACAATAATCTACCAGCCAGTCACGATAAACTTGGAGAATTACCGCACCACTATCAACCACCACATCGAGCTTGAAAATGATGATGACAGTGCCACCAAGCCGGCGGACAAGAGCCACAGCATAACGATCCGCGCAAAGAGGATCCAGTCTGAAGGCTGGAGCGAAAAGTTCACTGACGACGGAGTCGGCATGTTCACGGCAGTCTATGACATCAACGGCAACATCATAAAGACAGGCTATGCGGACGAGCGGGGCTTTACGGTAAGCGGGCTTGAAGACAAGCTCTATTTCGTCTACCCTGCAGACTGTAACGACTGTGGCAACTCAAAGAAGAATGACATCGTGTTCATGCAGTGGGAGGACGGAAGCAAGAATAGGCCGCGGCTAGTGCCGGCGGACTCGAACGTTACCGCAAGCTATGGGCTGGTCGTGCCGGAAAGGCCAAAGCAGGTGCCGCTCATCCCGCCCGGCGAAACCGGGACTGCAGCCGAGCCGGAAATGACGCTTAAGGCGCACAACTCGACGTACATCTATGGATGGGTGCAGGTCAGCGTGCAGCTGGAGAACAAGGTGGAGAGCTATGATGAAATACTGGTCAGCATCTATGCACCAGATGGCACGCTGCAGGACAGCTTTAGCTACCCCGAGCAGCAGGGCTTTTTCGCATCAAGAGAAACAGGCGAGGGCGACTACAGAATAGTTGTGACGTACGAGTATGACAAAGGCACGGCAAGAGCCGAGATCACGCATCCTATCAAATTTGCAACTCCCAAATTTGTCAACCTCTCAGCGACAGAGGACAATAACACCGGCACCATGCGCGTGGATGGTATGCTGGAGGGAGGGCTTGCAGGAGAAAACATAACCATAGCGCTCAATGACCCTGACGATCAGACAATTAAAAAATACGCTATGAGCTTTGGCACAAGGCCGATCTTTACGCTCTTTATACCCGGTGAAGAAGCAAGAGCTATCTTCAACGAGACTGGCAACTACACCTTTGTCGTGACGCACCTGCCGACTGGCGTGCAAGGCAGCGTCACCCTGTCTCACAATAACAACGCCAACGAAACTGAAGAAGCCAGCACCACTCCCATGAACGTGAGCGGCAACGCCGGCAGGTCCGAGCGCGCCGACATGGCGGTGCAAGGCAGCGATGTCTATGTGGTGTGGCAGGACGATACTTCTGGCCATCATGAAATCATGTTTGCAAAGAGCAGCGACTCCGGCGCGACATTCAGCGAGCCAGTCGCCATAGGCAGGTCAGAGCAGGGCGGGTCCTCGCTTGTGCCAGACATTGTAGTCTCGGGCAACAGTGTCTACGTTGTGTGGGCCGACTATAACTCTCAGAACCAGTCAGCGATAGCACTCAGATCAAGCAATGACAGCGGCAAGACCTTTGGTGATACGTTGATACTTGGTGGCAACTATACCGGCGAAAACTCGGATCCACATGTAGCAATATTCAAGGGCAATATCTATGTGCTATGGGTTGCTGCAGGCGCAGTAGAAGGGTCTGCCGGCGACCTCATGCTTGCCCGCAGCTCTGATGGAGTTGAGTTTGAGGCGGCAGTTGTCGGCAGCAACGCCACCAATCCCGCGATGACCAGCTCTGACAGCGCCCTGTACCTGGCATGGCAACAACAACTGTCGGGCAACGCCACTGAAGGAAGAGGGGAAGGCGTGAACGTTTTTGCCTCAAGCTCTGACGGCACCAATTTTGAAACAGCTGAGATGTTGCCGGAAATGACGATACAGACGATGGCCGCGTCAGCCGATGCGGTCTACATCGCAGGCGTTACAAATAATAACACGGTAACGATTGCCCGGAGCAACGGTAGCGCCAGCTTTGGCGATGCCCTGGAGATTGGCAACGGCGCTTCGTCCCATGTGGCCGCATCAGGCGCCGGCGTCTACGTGGCATGGGTGCAGGACGGCAAGGTATTACTTGCGTCAAGCTCTGACGGAGGGGAAACATTTGAAGTGGCAAGCGTAGTAGGCGACGACGAGGGCTCTTGGCCCAAGGTTGCAGCAGACGGCAACGTCTACATGGCGTGGACAGAGGGCTCGGACATTATGGTTGTTGTTGCTGCAAAGTAGAGGCCGGTAAAGCGCTATATAGCGCCGCGCTGGGACTCTGTATGTTGGCTGGCAAGATGTTCTATGCCGCAATTGCGGCAGGGATAGCGTTCATTGCAATAGGCGCGGCGTCCAGCATCTACTCTGGCACAGTGATAGACGTGCCGCTCGATGGCACGGTCAGGCCGGGGGCACAGGACATCATAACGCCTGACATGAACGTTGGGAACACTGCCAGCTTCACTGTGAGCGGTTCGATGTATAACATTACCATTCGAGAGCCTGATGGGCAGGTGATAAGATCGGAAGGCAACGCCCGATCTGGCAGCTACGACTTGACCGCGTCAAAAGCTGGCGAATATAGGATCGAGATCGTGAATGTCGGTGATACCGACCTCACGATCACGGGGCACGCACAGACAAAGTCAAACCCGCTCGGGCTGAGTGGCGCGCTAATGCTCGTAATTACGGGCGTGATAGTGATAGGCCTTGGCCTGCGCTTCAGAAAGCACTAGGTTGTTATTATCGGTTCATCATTGGGCGCATGACTCTCCATGTGTCATGGGACACAAAGGCAATAGCGCCATTACTCGTCAGCCAACTAGCTAGCTGGTTTGAAAATCTATTTAAGTAGATGGCAGCGATCATTTGACAAAGAAAATGGCCAAGGCATCACGATCCGCAGTCAAGACGCTCACCCTAGTAAAGAGCAGGGACATCGTAGTCGACAAGCTGCTCAAGCCGTGCGAAGAAGGCAATCATTCCAAATGCACTGGCTGGGCGGTGCTCAGGAGGGAAGTTTCGCCGATCGATGCAAACTACTTTCTTAAATGCACCTGCGCATGCCACCACCAAAAGAAGAAGGAGCGGAAAAAGGTTGTCAGAAAGCAACAGCACCAGCAGATCAGGAAAAAGCTGCTGAAAAAGAAGATAAAGAAAAAGGCGAAAAAGAAGCAGCAAAAAGCAGTAGTAGCTAGGAAAAGCAAAAGGAGCAAGAAGGCAAGGCGCCGCTAGTAGTCCTTTGCCTCTTGGCGCATGAGAGAAAGGTTATGTCAGCTCACGCTAACCGTTCCAACCATATTTGGGTGGAGGGTGCAAAAGTAGGGGTATTCGCCTGCTTCTTCAAATGTGAAGCTAAAGCTCGCACCCTGCTGCAGAATGCCAGAGTCAAAGGTGCCATCCGGCGTTGCATTCTGCCCTGATGTTGCCGTGTGCGGGACGGAATCATCATTGGTCCAAGTCACGGCGCTGCCTGCACTGATCTGAGCAGGATTTGGATTGTATGCATCATTTGTTTTGCTCGACGCGCCTTGCACTATGGATACTGCAGCAGTACCGCCGGCTGGCGCAGCCGCGGTAGCGTTGCCAGTGGCGGCCGTCTGGTTCGTCTGGTTGCCTGGCGCAGCAGAAGTTTGATTGCCGATGCCTGTTGCATTGCCTGCTGCCGTCTGGTTTCCTACTATAGTAGTAGTCTGGTTGCTGCCAGTAGCGTTGGAAGAAGTTGCTAAAGAAGTTGCATTGTCCGTCGCATTTTCCAAACCACGCAATGAAGGAGGAGTTTCAAGCTGTGCAGCGGTGAGCGTTTCCTCTGGTGGCAATCCGTACTGTTCCCTCAAGCTGGCCTGCTGCTCCTGCATTACCTCTGCTGAATAGTCTGGATCAACTCCAATCGCCATCCACGCGATAATAACCAGAAGAAGGGATATTCCCATCGCCAGTATTGCTAATCCGACAGTCTTCATGTCCGGGCTATAGCCGCCTTTCTGAGCATCATCCTTTTTGGGCTCGGGTGCCATGCGATTGCAGCTTCAGCTGTGATAACATTGTATAAGAGAAGTTCCGTCAATTGTCACATCCGTTGTATCGAGGCATTCTCAAAAGCAAAAAGGAATTGTATCATTGCAGTCGATCGATATCAGGGAAGAATAGGCGCTTAGCGAAAATCCGCCTTTCTGTACGAGCCCAGTATCTTGACATACGACGTCTTTGGCTTTATTGACCTGAGTGCCTCCTGCACCGACTTGTCTTGGACGTGGCCTTCAAAGTCCACGTAAAAGTTGTACTCCCACGGTGTCTCTTTTGTCGGGCGCGATTCTATCTTGGTCAGGTTTATCCCGCGGACAGCAAACTCGCCAATTATCCCAAAGAGCGCACCGGGGACGTGCTTTACTGAAAATATTATGGACGTCTTGTAGTGGTGATAGTACTTGCCCGCCTTGGCGTCGCCCTTACCGCTGACCTTCTTGGGCGATAGCACGAGGAATCTTGTATAGTTGTTCTTTCTGTCTTCAATGCCTTCGTCTAGGATCTGCATGTCGTACAGCTCTGCAGCCCTCCTGCTTGCGATTGCCGCAGAGTCTATCATCTTGTTTTCCTTTATCATCTTGACTGCGCCAGCGGTGTCGTAGGCTGGAACAGGCTCAAGCTTTTTCTTCTGCACGTATCCTCTGCACTGGGCAAGCGCCTGCGGGTGCGAGTAGACATGTTTGATCTTTTTTGCGCCCTTGTTTGCGATAAGGCAGTGCCTGACGCGCTGGTAGACCTCACCTATCACGCTCATCTTTGTCTGGAGCAAGAGATCGTAAATTTCGTTGACGCTTCCCTCTATCGAGTTTTCCACCGGCACGACGACATAGTCGGCGCTGCCGCTGTTTTCTGCCGCGTCAAAGACGTCCTGAAAAGATTTTTTTGGAGCCAGCCTTGCCTTTGGAAAATACTGGAGAGCGGCCATTTCACCATAAGCTCCCCGCTCACCTTGGAAGGCAACTCTGGCCATGACTATTACTTGCCTGCTTTGAGTACCAGCCGGAACGACTCTTTGCCGTAATCGTGCGCAAGCTTGCGGTTCTCAAAAGCGCCGCACTCGACGCATTTTATCGTGCTCTCGCTGGTGCGGACAGTGTCGCCGCCGCATATGAAGCACAGTGCATACAGCAATCCGTACTCTTTTTCTGTAAGCGTGAGGTGTATCGTGGAATTGAGCAGGCTGATCACCCTGCCCCTCACAATGTCGCCGTTGTGGAATGTCGCGCGCCTGTCGCCTCTTCTCTCGACATCGGCGCGGCTTCCTATCCTTGCAGACGCGATCGCGGAGAAACCCGCCTCGGACCACTTGTCGTTTATGTACAACACTTTGATCGATACCATGCTGCTGAACATCATCTCGACGTATCCCACGATGATGTCGCCCACCTTGGGGAGCATCGGGGAGTTCTTTTGCTCAATCTTGACAATCCTGCGTTTTAGATCGTAAACTGTTGTGCCGACTGTTGCAGAGCGCACCGTCCCGTCGGGAGTCATGTAGGTGTTCTTGCCTCCCTCAAATTCCTCAATTGACGCGACGCGCTCACCTGGCAGCGTCAGCTTATTGTCTTCTCTACTCATTCAATAATTGGAATCCGAAGGAAAGTTATAACTGTTTAGCGAGTAGATTTTTAGAAATTTTTTGCAATTTGCTGGCAAACCTGTGCGTTTGTAGTATTAGATTCTGGGCGAAAGATAATAAAGGTATAAAGAGCAGTAATTACAAGGTGTTAATGTGAGCCAGAATACCTTATCCCTAAAGGTACTTGAGGCGTATACCAGGGACGTCGGTCGCGGCGTAGCAAGGATAGACTATGACTCGATGGACTCACTGGGAGCGTCCACTGGAGATGTTATTGAAATTAGAGGCAAGCGCCGGACCGTTGCAAAATGTTTGCCACTTTACCCTTCAGACGAAGGCAAGGGCATCATTCGCGTTGACGGCCTTGTCAGGAACAACGCAGGCATTGCAATAGGTGACACTGTAATTGTAAAGAAGATCAAGGCAGTTCCAGCTGAAAAGGTAATAGTTGCACCGCTTGAAGCGATACCGCCAATCGATGAGCGCTACCTCGCAGACGCACTGGAAAGCGTGCCGCTCATCAAGGGCGACAATGTGATGGTCCCTTACTTCGGCGGCAGGCTGACGTTCCAAGTCATCGGAGTGACGCCGGCAGCTGACGCTGTACTGGTAACCCAAAAGACAATATTCCACATTGCTGAGAAAGGTGAGACCCTGAGAGGAGTCCCGCAGGTAACATACGAAGACATTGGCGGCCTAAAGGAAGAGATTCAAAAAGTCAGAGAAATGATAGAGCTTCCGCTGCGCCATCCAGAGATAT